>Ga0256839_1000132_pt1 | contig 99152 bp, 93 predicted proteins | sample 354166metaG_FD_185968 | JGI IMG/M metagenome (GOLD analysis project Ga0256839, IMG submission 185968) | Hydrothermal vent microbial communities from Mid Atlantic Ridge, Atlantic Ocean - 354-166 | ecosystem: Environmental > Aquatic > Marine > Hydrothermal vents | place: Atlantic Ocean: Mid... | reverse complement strand
CCCACAGGCCGAGGAACAGCATGGCGAAGCCGAGTCCGACCATCACCCGGAAACTCCAGAAGACGATCTCGGCCGGAGGACGGTCTTCCTTCGGGAAGTCCTTGAGCCCCTTGAGCGGCGAGGTCAGGTCATGGGTGAGGATCAGCGACGAGAGATAGGGGATCTCCACCGCGTAATGCACCGTCTCGGCCTCGTCGTCGGGAATGCCGAAGAGGATGAGCGGTGCGCCGCCGTTCGGGTGGCCCTCGAAATGGCCCTCCATCGCCGCCACCTTGGCCGGCTGATACTCGAGGGTGTTGAGGCCGTGGGCGTCACCGGCGAGGATCTGCAGCGGCGCGGTGAAGAGCAGCATCCAGACCGACATCGACAGCATGAGCCGGGCGCTGTCGTTCGAGCGGTCGCGCAGCACATGCCACGCCCCGACCGCACCGACCACGAGGGCGGTGGTGAGGTAGGAGGCGAGCAGCATGTGCACGAGACGATAGGGGAAGGACGGGTTGAAGATCACCTCGAGCCAGCTTTCGGGCACGAACTGCCCGGCCTCGTTGATGGTGTAGCCGGTCGGGGTCTGCATCCAGGAGTTCACCGAGAGGATCCAGAAGGCCGAGAAGAAGGTGCCGAGGGCGACCATCGCCGTGGCGAGGAAGTGCAGCTTCGGGCCGACCTTCTCGCGCCCGAACAGCATCACCCCGAGGAAACCGGCCTCGAGGAAGAAGGCCGAGAGCACTTCATAGCCCAGCATCGGGCCGAGAACCGGCCCGGTCTTGTCGGAGAAGACCGCCCAGTTGGTGCCGAACTGGTAGGACATGACGATGCCCGAGACGACTCCCATGCCAAAGCCGACGGCAAAGATGGTCTTCCAGTAGTTGAACACCCTGAGATAGGCCTCGCGGCCGGTGATGAGGTGCAGGCCGTTGAGGACGGCGAGATAGCTGGCAAGCCCGATCGAGAACGCCGGGAACACGATGTGGAAGATCACCGTGAAGGCGAACTGGAAACGGGCGAGGTCCAGTGCTTCGAAACCGAACATCTGTCACTCTCCTGTTGAGGCCCATGCCGGGGCATGGCGCCGCGCCGCCCCCATATGGAGGCCGGCCGATGAACATGATAGGAGGAAACGCCAGTCCGGGGGAGAAATTTCGTGAAGCTGACGTCCTATTCGAACTATGCGCTCAGAACCCTGCAGATGGCGGCGCTGCGCCATCCGCGACTGACGACGGTGGCGATGGTGGCGAATGCCCACAGGCTGAGCAATTCCCACATCACGAAGATCGTGCACGAGCTCGGGCAGGCGGGGTTTCTCGAAACGGTGCGCGGACGCGGCGGCGGCTTCCGTCTCGCGCGGCCGGCGGGGGACATCACCGTCGGCGAGGTGCTGCGACTGACCGAGGGGCCGATCGAGGTGGTCGAGTGCTTCAACCCGACGACGAACACCTGCCCGCTTTTCGGCGTGTGCAGGCTGTCGGGCGCGATCAACCGCGCCACCCGTGCCTTCTTCGAGGTGCTCGACAGGGTCACGATCGCCGACATTTCCGCCAATCGCGATGCGCTTCTGGGCCGGCTGGCACTGCACCTTCCCGACCTCGCCCCGTCGGCCGAAGGGGCGGGAGACGGGCACGCGCCGCGACCGGAGGGCGGCGAGGGCTGAGCCCGCGCTCCGCTTCCGGCCTTCTTTCGTGCCACCGCTCTGCATCCTTCCGCCTTTCCTGAACCTGAAACGGCAGGCTCCCCTTCGGGGAGGTGTTTCCTCGTCTTTCTTCCGATCCCGTCCGCCCCGGTCCGGCCATGCCCGCGGGAGGAGGACGGGCATGGCCGGGGGGACACGGGACGGGACGTGTCCTGCCGGGCCGATCACTCGGCCACGGCCGGGACCAGCTCGTTCAGCGGCTGGGGCTCGGCGAGCCATTCATGGCCGCGGAACATCAGATACCAGTACATCGGCGGCAGCAGCTTCTCCTTCATGAACCAGGCGAGCCGCGTCGGCTTGCGCCCGTCGAGGATGAAGGACGGGAAACTCGGATCGAGCCTGCCGCCATAGGCGAATTCCGCAAGGACGATCCTGCCGCGTTCCACCGTCAGCGGGCAGGAGCCGTAGCCGTTGTAGCCGACGACCGGTTCGCCCCCGGCCATCACCGCCACGATGTTCTCGGCCACGACCGGCGCCTGCTTGCGCACGGCGGCGGCGGTCTTGGCGTTCGGCGCCGAGGAGGCGTCGCCGAGGCTCCAGACGTTCGGATAGCGTGTGTGACGCAGGGTGAACTGATCGACATCGACCCAGCCGGCCTCGTTGGCGAGCGGCGAGATGCGAATGAAGTCGGGCGCGGTCTGCGGCGGCGAGACGTGGAGCATGTCGAATGTGCGCTCGACGGTCCGGGGGCCGTTTTCGTCCGTCACCTCGAATGTCGCGACCCTGTTCTCGCCATCGACCTTCACCAGCGTGTGGCCGAAATGGAGCCTGGCGTCGTATTTGCGGACGTATTCCTCGAGTGCCGGCACGTATTCCTGCACGCCGAAGAGAACGGCGCCGGTATTGTAGAATTCGATCTCGATGTCCTTCAGCCGGCCCTTGCGATGCCAGTAATCGGCCGAGAGATACATCACCTTCTGTGGTGCGCCGGCACATTTGATCGGCATCGGCGGCTGGGTGAAGATGGCGCGGCCCCTCCCCAGCCCCTTCACCAGCTCCCAGGTGTAGGGGGCGGTGTCCCAGGTGTAGTTCGAGGTCACGCCGTTCCGGCCGAGGGTTTCGCGCAGCCCCTCGATCCGGTCCCAGTCGAGCTTGATGCCGGGCGCGACCACGAGCTGCTTGTAGGAGAGCACCTCGCCGTTCTCGAGAATCACCTCGTCCTGTTCGGGCAGGAAGGCCGCGGCCGCCAGGCGGATCCACTTCACGCCCTTCGGCATGACGGCGGCCATCGGCTTGCGGGTCTGGTTGCGGGTGAAGACGCCGGCGCCGACCAGCGTCCAGCCCGGCTGGTAGTAATGCTCGTCCCGCGGTTCGACGACGGCGATGTCGAGATCGGGGTTGCGCCTGAGAAGGGAGCCTGCCGTCGCGAGCCCGGCCGCGCCGCCGCCGATGATGACGATATCGTGATGCTCGGCCGAGAGGTTGAAGGGCCGGTTCTCGTGAAGGGCGGCAAACTCCTCGGCGAGACGGGAGAGATCGTAGCCGGCATTCTCCGCCGTCGCGAGCAGCACTTCCGGGCGCAGCCGCGGTGCGTTGACCAGCGACCACAGGGTGATCGACCGGGTGCCGGTGCGGCAATAGGCGAGGATCGGCGCCTTGTTGTCCGCAAGAAGCTTCCCGAAGGCGGCGATCTGCTCGGGGCCGATCTCGCCGCCCTTCACCGGCAGGTAGCGAAAGGCGATGCCGGCCTCCTCGGCGGCCCGGGCCACGGCGTCGGCGGCGGGCTGGTCGTCGCTCTCGCCGTCGGGGCGGTTGCAGATGATGGTGCAGAAGCCCTGCCGCGCCAGCTCGGCCACGTCGGCAGGCGTGATCTGCTCGGAAACGGCGAAATCGGGTGAAATGCGCTTGATGTCCATGTCCAGTCCTCCTGCGCCCCTGCGGGCTTCCCCTCGCATTCGCCTTGCCGGGCGGCAACGGAACAAAGCTGAATGCGAAATGAATGTTTACGGGGGTGGAGATAGAGGGATTCGGGATACATTTCAATATGCGAATGTTTTGAATGGAGCGACGAAATGTCTCGCCCTCCCGCGGGGGGGGGAAGGGGGCAACAGGGGCAGACCGGCGGGGGCGGCCGTCAGATCGTGGCCGGCAGGCCGAGAGCGGCCATCAGCTCGCGCAGCTCCTGCCGGGCGGCGATGTGGGAGAGGCTGAAGCCGCGGCCGATGCCGGCATCCTTGAGGTCGAGCAGCGTCAGCCCCTGGGGGAAGAGTTCGCGGAAGATCACCCGTTCCGAGAAGCCCGGCGCGACGCGAAAGCCGATGCGCTTCGAGAGTTCCTCGAGCGCGGCGCCGACCTTGCGCTTGTTGTGCATGTTCTGGCTGCCGACCCGGTTGCGCAGCACCACCCAGTCGAAAGGAGCCGCGCCGGCGGCACCGCGGCTCTGGCGCGCCTGCCAGACCATTTCGGCATAGACGGAAGGGCCGAGAATGCGGCCGTCGGCCGGGTCGATCCGGGCAAGGAGGTCGAAATCGACGAAGCTGTCGTTGAGCGGGGTGACGAGGATGTCCGCGGCCGCATGGGCCAGCCGCGCCAGCGGCGTATGGGCGCCCGGGCAGTCGATGACGATCGTGTCGCTTTCCCGCGCGAGGGTTTCGAGAGCGCGGGTGAAGGCGGCCTCATGGGGCGTTTCGCCTTCCGCCAGCTCCTCGCGCCGCACTTTCGGCAGGGGCAGGTAGCGCGGCGTGGGCAGGGGGCGGCCGAGGGTTTCGATCGTCCGCATCCGGTTCTCGACATAGCGGCCGAGGCTGCGCTGGCGCAGGTCGAGATCGAGCGCCCCGACCCGCTCCCCCTGCCGGGCAAGGGCGGTGGCCACATGCATCGCCGTGGTGGATTTGCCGGTGCCGCCCTTCTCGTTGCCGAAGACGATGATCCGCGTCATGTCCGCTCCCGCTTGTCCCTGAACCCGGGTGCTCCCTTGTCCCGCCCCCGAAGGCCGATCGGAGCCGTCTCATTCCATTTCGCGCTGCGCTTGCCAAGGGGGGCAGCGGCGGTGGCCAAGGGGGGCGGCAGAGGCGCATCTTCCGCGCGGGTCGGTCCCGGAACGGAGCGACGGGCGGATCGGGGATCGACGGCCGAATCAGCCGAATCAAAAGGGCGCACCTGCCGGCACGCCCTCCTGCATTCCATCGGCGAAGGCCGGCTCAGAAGCCGAGGCCTTCGTATTTCTTCTTGAAGCGGGACACGCGGCCGCCCTGGTCGGTCAACCGCTGGCCGCCGCCGGTCCAGGCCGGGTGCACCGAGGGGTCGATCTCCACGGTGAGGGTGTCGCCTTCCTTGCCCCAGGTGGACCGCATCTGCACCACCGTGCCGTCGGTCAGCTTCACGTTGATGACGTGATAGTCGGGGTGAATGTCCTTTTTCATCTCGCGCTCCTTTGCGGCTCTCAGGCGCCTTCGGCCTCGCCGGCCCTGGTCTTCTTCGGCTTGTAGTTGGTCTTCTCGGGGATGCGGGCCGCCTTGCCGCGACGCGAGCGCAGGTAGAAGAGCTTCGCACGGCGGACGCGGCCGCGGCGCACCACCTCGATATACTCGATATTGGTCGAGTAGAGGGGGAAGACCCGTTCGACGCCTTCGCCGAAGGAGATCTTGCGCACGGTGAAGGAGGCGCCGATGCCTTCGCCACCCTGGCGGGCGATGCAGACACCCTCGAAGTTCTGCACCCGCGTGCGGCTGCCTTCCGTCACCTTGTAGCCGACACGGACCGTGTCGCCCGGCTTGAAGTCGGGGATGTTCTTGCCGAGGCGCCTGATCTCCTCGGCCTCGATCTCGCGAAGAATGTCCATCTTTCCGTTTCCCGTCTGCTCGCGGTGCTGCCGCGAAGGTGTGTGCGCCCTCAGAGCTCCTGGTCTCCTTCCGGGTCCCCGCCGCGCCTTGCGCGCCAGGCCCGCCAGAGGTCAGGGCGGCGTTCCTGGGTCAGCTTCACGGACTGTTCGGATCGCCAGCGGGCGATGTTGGCATGATGCCCGGAGAGGAGCACTTCCGGGATCCTGCGCCCTTCCCAGTCCGTGGGCCTGGTGTATTGCGGGTGCTCAAGCAGACCGTGGGAGAAACTCTCTTCCTCGGTCGAGGCCTGATTCCCGAGCACGCGGGGTATAAGGCGAACCGTGGCATCGATCAAGGCCATTGCGGCAATCTCTCCGCCGGTGAGGACGAAATCCCCGATCGAGACCTCCTCGAGGTCGTAATGGTCGATCACGCGCTGGTCCACGCCCTCGAAACGGCCGCAGACGAGGGTGACGCCGCGCCCGGCGGCGAGGCGGCGGGCCATGGCCTGATCGAAGGGCCGTCCGCGCGGTGACAGCAGGAGCAGTGGCCAGGCGCTCCGGGGCGCCTTCACGCCACGGCGGGCCTCCTCGATGGCGGCGGCGAGCACATCGGGCCGCAGGACCATGCCCGGACCGCCGCCGGCGGGCATGTCGTCGACATTGCGGTGCCGGCCGACACCGAAGCGGCGCAGGTCGATCGTTTCGAGCTGCCAGATCCGTTCCTTGAGGGCGCGGCCGGTGAGCGAAAGGCCGAGGGGGCCGGGAAAGGCCTCGGGCAGAAGGGTGACGACCCGGGCCGTCCAGGCGTCTTCGAGCCGCTTTTCCTCCATCAGCGGCCGCGGCACCGCCGTGGGCCGGATCGAGAGCCGGCCGTGGGAACGCGCCGGGGGGGCTTTGCGCACGTCTTCGGTATCGGATCCGGTATCGGTCGGGCGTGCGCCGGAAGGCTTGTCGCCTTCGCGCGTCCTGTCGTTCTCAGCCATCGCCTCCTCCCCGCAGATGCAGCCAGCGCAATGCGCGAACAAGAAGATCGTCCTCCTCCGTCGCCTCCGGTGGCAGCAGCACGAGAAGGACAAGCCCGGCGATCGACAGGCCCGCCGGCCAGGTCGCCGGCACGCTCGGCAGGGCACCGGCAAGCTGCGCGATCACGAGCAAGAGGAGCCCGGCGCCGAGGCTGTAAAGCGTTGCCGTCAGCCCGAAGGCCAGGAGGAAGGCAAGGGGCAGGGTGCCGGTTTCGCCCAGCCTGCCGGCCAGTGCGTCGAACCCCTCTCCGAGAAGGAAGGCCAGGGTGAGCACGAGGCCGAGCATGGCGGCCCGGTGCCAGCCGAGATGCACCGTGCCGGCGAGAAACGGCCCGCTCCACAGCAGCCCCTGCCCGAGGAGGCGCAGCTTGCCGCGGCGGCTCATGGCCAGTCCTCCGGCGGGTCGATGACGAGGCGTCCTCCGGCGATGTCCACCGTCGGCACGAAGGAACGGGTGAAGGGCAGGAGCGCGGTTTTCGGGCTGTTCGCGAGGCGAATCTCGAGAATGTCGCCGGCGCCGTGATCGAACACCGCCTTGATGCGGCCGATCGTCGCGCCGCCCGTATCCGTCACCATGAGCCCGAGGAGATCGGCATGGTAGAATTCGTCCTCCCCGAGCGGCGGCAGCGCTTCCCGGGGGACATAGAGTCGTGTGCCCCTGAGCGCCTCGGCCGCCTCGCGATCCTCGACCCCCTCGAAACGGGCGAGGAAGCCACCCTTGACCGGCCCCTTGATGTGAAAACGCCACCGGCGCCCGCTCTCGTCCACGAGCGGCTGATAGGTCGCGATCGCCTTCGGGTCGGCGCAGAAGGATTTGAGGCGCACATCGCCGCGCACCCCGTGGGCTCCGGCGATGGCACCGACGCAGACCATCCGTTGCTCGTCCGCCTCTTTCTCTTTCGCCATGTTCCGCCGTGACTCCCTGCCGCTTCGGGTGCCGGCTCAGCGGGTGATCGGACGCGCCAGAGCCGGGTTGCGTTCCTCCCAGCCGACCTTCTCGAGCTCGGGCCTCTCCTCCCAGGCCTTCGGCCAGCCGATGCACAGATAGGCGACGAGGCGCCAGTTTTCATCCACGGCAAGATCACGGGCGAGCCGCTCGGGATCAAGGATCGACACCCAGCCGACCCCGAGCCCCTTGGCCCGGGCCATCAGCCAGAAGGCCATGATGCCGGCAACGACCGAGTAGCGCCGCATCTCGGGCATGGTGGTGGCGCCGAGGCCGGCGCCTTTCGCCGTCGTCTCGTCGCAGAAGACGGCGAGCTGCACCGGCGCTTCGCGCATCCCCGAGAGCTTGAGCGAAGCATAGAGCCGTGCCTTCTCTCCCGAATACCCGGCCAGCGCCGCCCGGTTGCTCGCCGTGAAGTTGGCCAGCGCCTTCTGCCGCGCCTCGGGAGACGCGACGGAGAGGATCCGCCACGGCTCCGACAGGCCGACCGACGGCGCGGAGGCGAAGGCCCCGAGGCACCGATCGAGCAGCGCCGGCGGCACCGGATCCTCGCGGAAATGACGCACGTCGCGCCTGAGGCGGAAGAGGCGGGTCAGCTCGGCGCGGAACGCTCGCGGGAAGGCACCGGCTGCGGCAGGTTCTTCGGTTTCTGCCGTCATCCCCGCTTCGGTGGCCGGGCGGCCCGTCTCTTCGCGCATCGTTCGTGCCTTATTCGGCCGCTTCCTCTTTGCCTGCCTCGGCGGCCTTGGCGGCTTTCTCCTCGGCCCGGGCCCTGGCCTTCTCGCCGGGCTCGCCCTTCTTCGGGTTCGAACGGGTCTTCGGCTCGAGAATGCCCGCGGCCTCGAGGAAACGGGCCACGCGGTCGGTGGGCTTGGCGCCCTGGGAGAGCCAGTATTGCACCCGTTCGATGTTCATCTTCACCCGCTCTTCCGAATCCTTGGGCAGCAGCGGGTTGTAGGTGCCGAGCTTCTCGATGAAGCGGCCATCGCGCGGGGCGCGGCTGTCGGCGGCGACGATGGAATAGAACGGGCGCTTCTTGGCGCCGCGGCGGGCAAGTCTGATCTTCACGGCCATGTCGTTTCTCCTTGGTGTTTCGCGTGAATGCGGTTTCGGTTCGTGATTCGTGAGTGGTGCTGCGTTTCCGGCAGACGGGTTCAGCCGCCACCCCCTTCCTTTCCTTCCTCGCGCGAGGCCTTGTGGTGCTCGTGATGGCGGATGACCTCGGCGATGATGAAGTTGAGGAACTTGCGGGCGAATTCGGGGTCGAGATCGGCTTCGCGGGCCAGCGCCTCGAGCCGGGCGATCTGCTCGGCTTCCCGCACCGGGTCGGCCGGGGGCAGATCGTGCTCGGCCTTGAGCCGGCCCACCGCCTGGGTGTGCTTGAAACGCTCGGCAAGGGTGAAGACGAGAATCGCGTCGAGCCGGTCGATCGAGCGACGATGCTCGGCGAGAATCTCGGCGGCGCGCCGGGTCGCATCTTCGGCCCGAACGCCGGTGCTTTGTGCCGCTGCGCCTGTCGGTGCGGGGGTTCCGGTGGCGGTCATCGCCGCTTCCTCCCCCTGGCCTTGCGCGACTTGCCACCGAGGCCGGGCATGGCGGGCAGGCCGCCGCCCGCTCCCGGCATTCCGCCCGGCAGGCCGAGCCCCGGCGGCAGCGCGCCGGGCTCGAGCGGGGCGTCCATCGGCGGCAGGTCTTTCGGAAGGCCCTTGCCGAAGAGCGAGCCGAGCGCGCCCTTGAGCATTCCCCTGCCGCCCATCCTGCCCATCTTCTTCATCATGTCCGCCATCTGGCGATGCATCTTGAGAAGACGGTTGAGCTCGGAGACCTCGAGTCCTGCGCCCCTGGCGATGCGCTTCTTGCGCGAGGCCTGGAGGATCTGCGGGTTGGCGCGTTCCTTCCGGGTCATCGAGTTGATGAGGGCGATCTGGTGACGGATGGTGCGATCGTCGAAGCCGGCCTTCTCGATCTGCTTCGCCATCTTTCCCATGCCGGGCATCATCGCCATCACCCCCTGCATGCCGCCCATCTTCAGCATCTGCTCGAGCTGCAGCTTGAGGTCGTTCATGTTGAAACGGCCCTTCTGGAGGCGGCGGATCATCCGCTCGGCCTCCTCGGCCTCGATGGTCTCGCGCGCCTTCTCGACGAGGGCGACGATGTCGCCCATGCCGAGGATCCGTCCGGCGATGCGCGCCGGGTCGAAGGTTTCGAGATCCCCGAGCTTCTCGCCGGTGCCGATGAACTTGATCGGCTTGCCCGTCACCGTCCGCATGGCCAGCGCGGCGCCGCCGCGGGCATCGCCGTCCATCCGCGTGAGGACAACGCCGGTGATGCCGACCTTGTCGGAAAATTCGCTGGCGATGTTGACCGCGTCCTGACCGGTGAGGCTGTCCACCACGAGCAGGGTTTCGGAGGGCTCGACGGCGTCGCGCACCGCCGCCACCTCGGCCATCAGCGGGGCGTCGATGTGGAGCCGCCCGGCGGTGTCGAGGATATAGACGTCATAGCCGCCCAGAAGGGCCCGGCTTCTGGCACGGCGGGCGATGTCCACCGCCGATTGCCCCTCGACGATCGGCAGCGTGTCCACCCCGGCCTGCCGGCCCAGCACCTCGAGCTGCTCCATCGCCGCCGGGCGCCGGGTGTCGAGCGAGGCGAGAAGCACCTTCTTGCCGGCCTTCTCCTGCAGGCGTTTGGCGATCTTGGCCGAGGTCGTCGTCTTGCCCGAACCCTGGAGGCCGACCATCATCACCGCCGCGGGCGGCGTGTCGATCCTGAGCGCGGCGTCGCCGCCGTCTTCGCCCGCGTCGCCGGCGAGGATGCGGACGAGCTCGTCATGGACGATCTTGACCACCTGCTGGCCGGGCGTGACCGATTTCATCACCGCCTGGCCGGTGGCCTTCCTGCGCACCGCGCGGACGAACTGGCGGACCACCGGCAGCGGCACATCGGCTTCGAGCAGCGCGACCCGCACCTCGCGCAGCGCGGCGTCCACGTCCTCCTCGGTGAGGGCGCCGCGGCGGGTCAGCTTGTCGAACACGCCGGAGAGGCGCTCGGATAGGGTCTCGAACATGGGCGAAGCCACTCCTGTCTGCCCGGCGGCTTCGGCGCGATGTCCCGGCAATGCAGGACGGCTCCCGCGGGCGAACCCTCGCTGACGGGAGGCGATCCCGGGCCTTGGCCGGGACCGGAAGGCCGAAGCTTCCGGGATGTCTGCCGGCCCTTAGTGCCCCCGGCTCCGCTTGTCAAGATCCATGGCTCAATCGGCTTTGCCGGCCGGCGGCTCGGGCAGCGGGGCCGACAGGGTGCGGTCGATCGCGGCTTCGAGCCGGTCGAGGTCGATCGGCTCGAACAGGCCGAAGCTTTCGAGCCAGACGGTCGCCGCGCGCAGCGCCTCGGGTTCCAGCCGGCACCATTTCACCCGCCCGCGGCGCTCCTGGCTGATGAGCCCGGCCCGGCTCAGGACGGCCAGATGCTTCGAGATCGCGGCGAGCGACATCGCGAAAGGATCGGCCACGTCGCTGACCGCCATGTCGTCCTCGAGCAGCATTTCGAGGATCCGTCGCCGGGTCGGATCGGCCAGCGCGGCGAAGACGAGGTCGAGATCGGCGGGCAAGAGCTCCTCCCGGGCAATGGCGGCGGCAGGGGGAGGATGGGCATTTCGCGCCCCGAGGTCAACAGACGGTCAACCGGAAGGTTGAGAATGGGGTGGTGATCGGAGCGGTCGATGCCAGGCGGGGCGGAGATGGCTCCTTCACAAAAAAAACCTTTATTTCCAGCAAACTGCGCCGTCATTCCGTCGCGTCTGTTCCTGCTTGACTCGAAAGGGGCGACTTTCTAGTGTCCGCGCGACTGTTTCGGAGGGGCCCATGGCGCTGTCGCCCGAGGAGCGGGAACGTCTCCAGGCGCTCGAGGAGAAGATCGCCGCGGCGCGCAGCGCGATGGAAGGCCCCGCCGAGCGCAAGGTCGGCCATGTCGCTCAGGCAGGGCAGGCCTGGCGGATGGTTATCGATCTCGTCTCCGGCATGGGCGTCGGCTTCGCCCTCGGCTACGGGATCGACTATCTGTTCGGGACGTCGCCGGTGTTTCTGGTGGTGTTCCTGTTTCTCGGCTTCGCGGCCGGCGTGCGGGTGATGCTGCAGACGGCCCGGGAGGTCGGGAAGGTGATGGAAGAAGAGGCGGCGCGTCGCCGCGAGGAGGAGGGCGGCGACGGCCGCCAGGGATGAGAAGGGGCTCTGGCCCCCGCAACGGGCCCGGGGTCCGACGCGAAGCGGAAGAGGTGCGGAAGTGGCGGAAGAGATGAGCGGCGGCTTCGAGATCGAGCCGATGGAGCAGTTCGTGGTCAGACCGCTTTTCGGGGGCGGCGAGATCCACTGGTACACTCCGACCAATGTCACGCTCTGGCTGTTCGTGGGGGTGGTGGTCGCCTCGGCGCTGCTCGTCCTCGGCGCGCGCGGCCGGGCCGTCGTGCCCACGAAGGCGCAATCGATCGCCGAGCTCAGCTACGGTTTCGTCCACAAGATGATCGAGGACATCGCCGGCAAGGAGGGGCTGCGCTATTTCCCCTACATCTTCACCATCTTCATGTTCATCGTGACGGCGAACTATCTCGGCCTCGTGCCCTATGCCTTCACCACCACGTCGCATCTGGCCGTGACCGGCTTTCTCGCCGTTGCGGTGTTCCTCTCGGTGACGGTGCTCGGTTTCGTCCGGCACGGGCTCGGCTTTCTCAGGCTCTTCTGGATCGACAGCGCGCCTCTGGCGCTTCGTCCGATCCTCGCCCTGATCGAGCTCATTTCCTACTTCGTGCGTCCCGTGAGCCATTCGATCCGGCTTATGGGCAACATGATGGCCGGTCATGCGGTGATCCAGGTGTTCGCGGCCTTCGCCGGCATTCTCGGCCTCGGCGCGATCTTCCCGATCATCGCCATCGGGGCGGTCTATGGTCTCGAGGTGATCGTGGCGTTCATCCAGGCCTACGTCTTCACGATCCTGACCGTCATCTATCTCAACGACGCCCTGCATCCGGGCGCGCACTGACGGGGCGTTTCGACGCGGCCGGCCGTGGCCGGCCGGCAATGCAGCGCAACCAGTCCAACCCAGAACGCAGCCAATCAAACCAAGGAGAACGGAAATGGCAGTTGAAGGTGATCTTGTCCAGATGGGCGCCCTGATCGGCGCGGGTCTTGCCTGCACCGGCATGGGCGGGGCCGCGATCGGCATCGGCCACGTGGTCGGCAACTATCTCTCCGGCGCCCTGCGCAACCCCTCGGCCGCGCCCGGTCAGACGGCGACGATGTTCATCGGTATCGCCTTCTCCGAAGCGCTCGGCATCTTTTCCTTCCTCGTGGCGCTTCTCCTGATGTATGCCCAGTGAGCCGGGCACGCGGCGCTTCGGGCGTGGCCCGGGGTGCCGCCCGCTCCTTCGCCGATCCGTCCCCGAGGGGCGGTCCGCCGAAGGAGGCTCGAGGGTCAGTTCGAGGGGGATGCCATGGCGTCTGAAATGAACCCAGCCGAGGCGGCAGGCAGCGCGGGCATGCCGCAGCTCGACTTTTCCACCTATGCCAACCAGATCTTCTGGCTGGTCGTTGCGCTCGTGGTGCTCTACTTCGTCATCAGCCGCATCGCGATTCCGCGCATTGCGGCGGTGCTCGAGGAGCGGCGCAACACCATCGCCTCCGAGCTGGCGCGGGCCGAGGAGCTGAAGCGCAAGGCCGAGGAGGCCGAGGCCGCCTACGAAAAGGCGCTGGCCGAGGCACGGGCCGAAGCCCACCAGATCATCGTCGAGACCAGAGAGGCTCTCGACGCCGAGCTCAAGGAAGCGCAGGCGAAGGCCGAGGAGGAGATCGCCCGCATGAGCGCCGAGGCCGAGGCGCGGATCGCCGAGATGCGCGAGAGCGCCCTTGCCCATGTGGCCGAGGTGGCTCGCGACGTGGCCGGCACCGTCATCGGGGCGATCATGCCGCACCTTCTCGACGAGAAGGCGGTGGCGCAGGCCGTCGAGAAGCGGGTGAAGGAGGTGTCGCGATGAGACGTGCAGGAAAGGCCCTGCTTCCTGCGGCAGGCATGATGTTCGCCGCATCCCCGGCGCTGGCGGCAGGAGGGGAATCCTTCTTCTCCCTCCGCAATCACGAAACCGTCGTCATCATCGCCTTCGTGCTCTTCCTGGCGCTGCTCGTCTATCTCAAGGTGCCGCACAAGATCGGCGAGATGCTCGACAGGCGGGCCGAGGCCATCAGGGCCGAGATCGACGAGGCGCGGCGCATCCGCGAGGAGGCGCAACGGCTTCTCGCCTCCTTCGAAGGCAGGCTCAAGGAAGCGCAGGAGCAGGCCGGGCGGATCGTCGCCCATGCCCGCGAGGAAGCCGAGCTTGTCGCCCGGCAGGCGCGCGAGGAGATCGAGGAGAGCATCCGGCGCCGCATGCAGGCGGCCGAGGAGCAGATCAGGGCGGCCGAGGACAAGGTCAAGCGCGAGGTGCGCGAACTGGCCGTCGGCATCGCCACCGATGCCGCCGCCGAGGTCATCCGCAAGAAGATGACCGCCAGGGACGCGAACGCCCTGATCGAACAGACGATCAAGGACGTGGAGGCCCGGCTGCACTGACGGGCGGCCGCGCCGGTTGCGGAACGAGAAAGGCCCGGAGGGTTCGCCCTCCGGGCCTTTTTGCGTCGGCCGCCTTTCGTGACACCGGGGCGGGATCGAGGTGCATCGAGGCAGGATTTGGCACATGGAGCAAGGGCGTGATAACATACGTGTGACAACGACTCTTTCTGCGTCGCGTGTTTTCTCTCATGGCCGGAACCCGGCGGGGCCTGCCGCCCGGCCGGATGAGAGGGGAAGGGGTAACGACAAGGGGGGATGCCGCCATGGAGGCAGCGGAGGTCATCGCCCGGTTGCGGGAAAACATCGCCCATTATTCGCCCGGCCTGCAGCGGGCGGCGAAATACATCATCGACCATCCGGCCGCCTTCGCGCTCGATCCGATTCGCGAGACGGCCCGTGCCGCCGGGGTCAGCACCTATTCGCTCGTGCGGCTTGCCGAGACCCTCGGTTTCGAGAGCTTCGACGCCCTGCGCGAACCCTTCCGCGACACGATCCGCGCGATTGCCGACAGCGCCGAGGGGGTGTGGGGCGGGGAAGGAATGAGCCGGCCGATGGCCCTGCCGGCCAGCGACCATGCCCGTCTTTCCGAAGCCGTTGCGGTGACCCGTGACAATCTCGAGAAAAGCCTCGCGCAGCTGCGGCCCGAGCGGCTTCACGCGGCGGTCGCCTACATGCGCGGGGCCAGGCGGGTCTATGTCATGGGCTACCGGGCGGCCATGAGCGCGGCCTACTACTTCCACTATATCGGCCGCATGGCCCTGCCGGAGGTGGTGCTGGCACCGCGTCAGGCGAATACGGCGGTGGACGAGCTGATGGAGATCGGCGCGCGCGACGTGCTCTTCGCCATCACCTTCAACCCCTACAGCAAGGAGACCATCGAGGCGTGCCGTTTTGCGCAGGAGCGGGGAGCACGCATGATTCTCCTGACCGACAGCCCGGTGGTGACGCCGGATCTCGTACCGGACATCATCTTCACGGCCCGCGTGAAGGGAGCGCATCCGCTGGCGAGCTTCACGGCGGCGCTCGGGGTCATGGACCTGATCCTCGCGGAGCTGATCCATGAAGAGGGCGAGGCCGCCCGGACCCGGATCGCGGCCTACGAGGCGTTGCGGGACCGCTTTTCCGCCTACTGGCGCCGCCAGGGGTGAGAGCGGTCGGGAGCGGGGCTGCGGCGGGTGGTGCGGCGCTTCCTGCCGCGCATTCCGGGGGAGGCTCCGCCGGCGCCTTTCGTGCATCCGTGCCGCCATTCCGGGCAGGTCCGGCAAGCAGCGCCGGCGCAGGAGAAATAACGTCAGTTAGGGAATGACAAGCGTCTTTTCATTTGTAATCTGTGCACGCAATCGGGGGAGGGTGCGGTGATTCGCCGCCATCGGGTGATGCACTCCTCCCTCGAGAAGACGTTCAACCGCCCCGTCAGGGGCAGCAGATCCAGGGAGGATTGCAGATGAAACCTTTGAAGAAACTTCTGGCCGTGGCCACCGTCGCTGCGGTGGGCGTCGGCGGCGCCGCTTCGGCCGAGGAGTTCATCACCATCGGCACCGGCGGCGTGACCGGCGTCTATTACCCGACGGGCGGTGCGATCTGTCGTCTCGTCAACAAGGGGCGCAAGGAGCACGGCATCCGCTGCTCGGTCGAGTCGACCGGCGGTTCGGTCTACAACATCAACGCCATCAAGGCCGGGGAGCTCGAATTCGGCGTCGCCCAGTCCGACTGGCAGTATCACGCCTACAACGGCACTTCGAAGTTCAAGGACAATCCCTTCCCGAAACTGCGGGCGATGTTCTCGGTCCATCCCGAGCCCTTCACTCTCGTGGTCCGGGCCGACAGCGGCATCAAGAAGTTCGAGGACCTCAAGGGCAAGCGCGTCAATGTCGGCAACCCCGGCTCGGGTCAGCGGGCGACGATGGAAGTCGTGATGGACGCCTTCGGCATCAAGATGAGCGACTTCGCCCTTGCGACCGAATACAAGGGCTCGGAAATGGCCAAGCAGCTGTGTGACGGCAACATCGACGCGATGATCTACACCATCGGTCATCCGGCCGCGGCCATCAAGGAGGCCACCACCGCCTGCGACGCCAGGCTGGTGTCGGTGAAGGGCAAGCCGATCGACGATCTCGTCGCCAAGTATCCGTTCTACGCCAAGGCGGTGATCCCGGGCGGCATGTATCGCGGCAATCCCGATCCGGTGGAAACCTTCGGCGTGCGGGCGACGGTCGTGACCTCGGCCGACGTGTCGGAAAAGGCGGCCTATGTGGTGGCCAAGTCGGTGTTCGAGAACCTCGACACCTTCCGCAAGCTGCATCCGGCCTTCGCCAACCTCAAGGCGGAGGAGATGATCAGCGCCGGTCTGTCCGCGCCGCTGCATCCCGGTGCCGTCAAGGCCTACAAGGAACTCGGCCTGATGAAGTAAGGCTCTGAACGCGGGCGCGTCCCCGGGCCGCTCCGCCCGGGGACGCGCTTTCGGGAAATTTCCGAAAATCATTTGCACGGAACATTCACCGGGACGACTGCGCGGTTGCACTCGCGGGGAGAGTCGAAGCCGGGCGGCTGCGGGAGAGGCCGCACCGGCGGGAAGGGTCCGCTCGCGGGATGGCAGGGCGCAACCGTAGGGCGCAACCGTCTGGATGGCGCCAGTAAGCGAAACCAGAGGAAAGGCGCCCGCAGAGGCTGCCGCAGGAGGCCCGGAAAGGGGCGCATGTCAGGAAGTCGGGGGAGAGGATGACGGAGAAGGCGAGTGAGAGCACGCGGGATGTGCCGCGCGTGGAGGATGCCGAGGCGCTGGTTGCCGAGGTCGATACCGGGGCACGCAACCCCCGCGGCTGGCAGAAGAAGCTCATCATCTGGACCTGCATCGCCTGGTCGCTGTTCCAGCTCTACATCGCCTCGAAGGTGCCGGGGCTCCTGGCGCAGTGGACCGGGGTCAACGAATTCGCGAACATCGTCGCGCAGGCGCGCTACATTCACCTCGCCTTCGCGCTGGTCCTCGCGACCATGGCCTTCCCGCTGACGAAGCGCAGCCCGCGGGACCACATTCCGTGGTATGACTGGGTGCTGATCGTCCTCTCGATCGTCTCGACGCTCTATCTCATCGTCTTCCGCAACGAGATCGCCGAGCGGCCCGGCCTGTGGACCACGGGCGACGTGGTCATCTCCTCCATCGGCATGATCATGCTGTTCGTCGCCGTCTACCGCGCCCTCGGCCTGCCGCTGGTGGTGATCTCGGGCGCCTTCGTGCTCTTCACCTTCTTCGGCGGTGATGTGGAATGGATCCGCGACATCACCAATTATTCGGGCGCCTCCCTCTCCAAGGCTCTCGGCCATTACTGGATGCAGACCGAAGGGGTGTTCGGCGTCGCTCTCGGCGTCTCGACCACGATGATCTTCCTTTTCGTCCTCTTCGGCGCCGTCCTCGAGAAGGCCGGCGGCGGCAACTGGTTCATCAAGGTGGCGATCGGCCTTCTGGGGGCCCTGAGGGGCGGCCCGGCCAAGGCGGCGGTGCTTTCCTCGATGATGACGGGGATGATCTCCGGCTCGTCGATCGCCAACACCGTCACCACCGGCACCTTCACCATTCCGCTGATGAAGCGCATCGGCTTTCCACCCGAAAAGGCCGGAGCGGTGGAAGTGGCCTCCTCGACCAACGGCCAGCTGACACCGCCGGTGATGGGAGCCGCGGCCTTCCTGATGGTCGAATATGTCAACATTCCCTATATCGACGTCGTCAAGCACGCCTTCCTGCCGGCGGTGATCTCCTACATCGCCCTGCTCTACATCGTCCATCTGGAGAGCCTGAAGATGGGGCTCAAGGGGCTCGAGAAGGAAGGGCGGCGCATCACCATTCCGCTGATCCTGCTCCTGTTCCTCACCGGCTTCATCTTCATGGGCATCGCGACCTGGGCGATGATCGCGCTGCGGACCGCACTCGAGCCGATGATGCCCGGCGAGACCGTCTATGTGGCGCTCGTGATCCTGCTCGTGATCTACATCGCGCTTCTCTATCTTTCGGCGCAATTTCCCGATCTCGAGGTGGACGACCCGAACGCTCCCGTGGTGAAGGCGCCGCGGCTGACGCCGACATTGCTGGCCGGCGCCTATTACGCCCTGCCGATCTTCGTGCTGATCTGGAACCTGATGGTGCGCACCGAGACTCTCGATCGGCTCTCGCCGGCCCTCTCGGCCTTCTGGGCAACGGTGTTCATGATCATCGTCGCCCTGACCCACCGCCCGATCAAGGCCTTCTTCCGCCGCCACGACATCGGTGCCGCGCTGCGCCAGGGCTGGAACGACCTCGTCGAGGGGCTGATCTCGGGGGCGCGCAACATGATCGGCATCGGCGTCGCCACCGGTGCGGCGGGCATCATCGTCGGCACGATCTCGCTGACCGGCGCCCATCAGGTGATCGGCCAGGTGATCGAGACCGTCGCCGGCGACAACCTGATGGTCCTGCTGATCCTCGTGGCCGTCCTCAGCCTCATCCTCGGCATGGGTCTGCCGACCACGGCCAACTACATCGTCGTCTCCTCGCTGATGGCGCCGGTGATCGTGTCGGTCGGGGCGCAGTCGGGCCTCGTGGTGCCGCTGATCGCGGTGCACATGTTCGTGTTCTATTTCGGCATCCTCGCCGACGACACGCCGCCGGTGGGGCTGGCGGCCTATGCGGCGGCGGCCATCTCGCGGGGCGACCCGATCAAGACCGGGGTGCAGGGCTTCATGTATGACATTCGCACCGCGCTCCTGCCCTTCATGTTCATCTTCAACACCGATCTTCTCCTGATCGATGTCGGGCCTCTGAAGGCGGTGCTGGTGTTCCTCGTCGCCTTGGTCGCCATGCTGACTTTCGCCGCCGCCACCCAGGGCTATCTCCTCGCCCGCAGCCGCTGGTGGGAAACGGTGGCGCTTCTCCTCGTGGCCTTCACCCTGTTCCGGCCCGATTTCTGGATGGACCGGATCTGGCCGCCCTACGAGAGCGTGACCGGCAAGGCCATGCTCGAGACCATCGCCAGCCGGCCCGAGGGAGAGCAGGTCCGCCTCGTGGTGCGCGGCCCGGATTTCGACACCGGCAAGATCAAGGAGAAGACGATTCCGATCATCGTCGTCGGCGGGGATGCGATGGCGACCTTCGACAAGGAGGGGCTCATAGTCAGCGTCGAGGGCGATACGGTCAAGATGGAGGAACCCCTGCCCGGCACGCCTCATTTCGGCCAGATCGGCAACGAGTTCGACTATTACGCCGACGAACCCGTCACCGTCGCCCGCGTCGAGGTGCGGAGCGAACGGCCGCCGAAGGAGATCATGTTCATCCCGGCACTGCTGCTCCTTCTCGTCGTCGCTCTCGTGCAGCGGCGGCGCATGACGGTGCCGGCCTTCTGATGGAGAAAGCGATGAAGATCGAGACCATCCTCCTGCCGATCGATTTGTCCGACGAGAAGGGTTCGGCGCGCCTGGCCGAGGTGGCGAAACGCGAGGCGCGGCCCGACGGGGCGCGGATCCATGTGCTGACCGTCATTCCCGATGTCGGCATGCCGATCGTCGGCTCCTACTTCCCCCCCGATTTCGAGGAGAAGGCCCGGGCCGAGGCCCGCGAGCGCCTCGAGGCCTGGATTGCCGATCACGGCTTCGACGGTTTCGACGTGGCCGCCGATGTCGCCATGGGGTCGATCTACCGCAAGATCCTCGACCGGGCGCGCAGGATCGCCCCCGACCTGATCGTCATCGGCGCCCACCGCCCCGAGTTCCAGGACTATCTCCTCGGATCGAACGCGGCCCGGGTGGTGCGTCATGCCGATCGGTCGGTCTATGTCGTTCGCCACCCGAACGGAGCCTGATCCGCGGGGCAGGGGCGCTCCGGAGCAGTCTGTCGGGACGGGGAGACGGGGAAAGGTGGCCATGAGGGGCTGAGCAGGAACACCGGCTGAGCGTTGGCGGGGCATCGCACCGCCGCACATGTCAGGAGAAGAGCGATGGGACATCTGTTTGGTCGCTCGACCAGGGCTTCCCTGCCCGTGGTCGAGCGGGGGGAAGGCTGTTGGCTGATCGACGAGACGGGCCGGCGCTGGCTCGACGGCTCGGGCGGGGCGGCCGTCTCGTGCCTCGGTCATTCCGACCGGGATGTCAGGGAGGCGATCAAGGCCCAGATCGACAGGGTCGCCTTCGCCCATACCGCCTATTTCACCTCGCGCGCGGCCGAGGCCCTGGCCGATCTTCTGGCCGCGAACGCGCCGGGGGATCTCGATCGGGTCTATCTCGTCTCGGGGGGCTCCGAGGCCGTCGAGGCGGCGATCAAGCTGGCGCGGCAGTATTTCGTCGAGATCGGCGAACCGGAGCGGCGCCGCATCATCGCCCGCCGTCAGAGCTATCACGGCAACACGCTCGGGGCGCTTGCGGCCGGGGGCAACATGTGGCGGCGGCGGCAGTTCGACCCGCTCCTCATCGAGACGTCGCACATCTCGCCCTGTTATGCCTATCGTGACCGGATGCCGGGAGAAACGCTCGAAGCCTACGGCCAGCGGGTGGCGAACGAGCTCGAGGCCGAGATCGAGCGGCTCGGCCCCGGGACGGTGATGGCCTTCATCGCCGAGCCCGTCGTCGGGGCGACGATGGGGGCGGTGCCGCCGGTGCCGGGCTACTTCCGCCGGATCCGCGAGATCTGCGACCGTCACGGCGTGCTGCTCATCCTCGACGAGGTGATGTGCGGCATGGGGCGCACCGGCACGCTCTTCGCCTGTGAACAGGAGGGCGTCGTGCCCGACATCCTCACCCTCGCCAAGGGGCTCGGCGCCGGCTACCAGCCGATCGGGGCGATGATGTGCTCCTCCCGCATCTTCGACGCCATCGACCGCGGCAGCGGCTTCTTCCAGCACGGGCATACCTACATGGGGCATCCGGCGGCGGCCGCGGCCGGCCGCGCGGTGGTCGAGGCGCTGATCGGCCGCGACCTGCCGGCGCGCTCGCGCCGGATGGGCGAAAGGCTCGACGCGCTGTTGCGCGCCCGGTTCGGCCAGCATCCCCATGTCGGCGACATTCGCGGCCGAGGGCTCTTCCGCGGCATGGAATTCGTCCGCGACCGCGACACGAAGGAGCCCTTCGACCCTGCATTGCGCCTTGCGGCCCGGCTCAAGCAGGCGGCCTTCGACGAGGGGCTGATCTGCTATCCGATGGGCGGCACGATCGACGGCAGGCGCGGCGACCATGTTCTTCTCGCGCCCCCCTTCATCATCAGCGACGAGGAGCTCGAGATTCTCGTCGATCGTCTCGATGCCGCCCTTTCCCGCGTTCTCGGCGAGATCGGCGGTTGAGCCTTGCGGGGCGGCGCGACGAGCCGCCCCGGCCGCCCTTCCGCCCGACCTTGCGCAGCGTCGCGTCATTTGTCATTTCGTGGCACATGCAACGGAGTGACATGCAACGGGACGATCGGAGCGAACGAAAGGGGGAAGGGGCGATGAGCGAGGCAGTCAGGCAGGAGCTCGAGGACGGCGTTCTGGTGGTCACGGTGGACAACCCGCCGGTGAATGCCTTGGGTGCCGAGGTGCGGCGCGGGCTCGTCGAGGCGATGGAGCGGGCCGATTCCGACGAGGCGGTGGAGGCGGTGGTGATCCGCGGCTCGGGGCGCACCTTCCCGGCCGGGGCCGACATCCGCGAATTCGGCAAGCCCCCGGCCGCGCCGTGGCTGCCCGATGTCGTCAACCGGATCGAGGCCTGCACGAAACCGGTGATCGCCGTGCTTCATGGCACCGCCCTGGGGGGCGGGCTCGAGGTCGCCCTTGCCGCGCATTGGCGCATTGCCGACAGGAACGCGAAGGTCGGTCTGCCCGAGGTCAATCTCGGCATCCTGCCCGGCGCCGGCGGCACCCAGCGGCTGCCGCGGATCGTCGGGGCGCGGAAGGCGCTCGACATGATGCTGACAGGGCGCCACGTCTCTGCCGCGGAAGCGCACGATCTCGGCATCATCGACCGGATCGGCGAGGGGGATCTCGTCGCCGAAGCGAAGTCCTGGGCGCGGGAGCTGGCCGGTCGGCCCGATGCCCTGCGCCGCACCGGCACGCGCACCGACGGTCTCACCGATCCCGAGAGTTGGCGGGTGGCCTGTGACGAGGCCCGGGCGCGGCTCGAGAAGAAGTCGCCGCAGCTCTTCGCGCCCTTCCGCATCGTCGAATGTGTCGCGAAGGTGATCGAACTGCCGATCGAGGCGGGCATGGCCTTCGAGCGCGAGGCTTTCGAGGCCTGCATGCGTTCGCCCCAGCACGAGGGGCTGATTCACGCCTTCTTCGCCGAGCGGCGGGCGCGAAAGATCCCCGAGGCCGCCCGCGGCACGCCCCGGCCGCTCGACCGGGCCGGCGTGATCGGGGGAGGGACCATGGGATCGGGCATCACCGTGGCCATGCTCAGGGCGGGGCTCCCGGTGACGATGGTGGAGCGCGACGAGGCCGCGGCCGCTGCCGGGCGCGAGCGCGTTGCCGGCATCCTTGCCAGAGATGTAGAGCGGGGCCGGCTCACTGCCGGGAAACGCGATGCCCTCCTTGCCGACTTCGCCACGACGACCGATTACGGCGCCCTGGCCGATGCCGATCTCGTCGTCGAGGCCGCCTTCGAGGACATGGGCGTCAAGCAGGAGATCTTCCGCAAGCTCGACGCGGTGGTGAAGAAGGGGGCGGTTCTGGCCACCAACACTTCCTATCTCGACGTGAACGAGATCGCTGCCGCCACCTCGCGCCCCGAGGACGTTATCGGGCTGCACTTCTTTTCGCCGGCCCATGTCATGAAACTGCTCGAGATCGTCGTGACCGAAGCCTCCTCCGACGATGCCGTGGCCACCGGCCTTCAGCTGGCGAAGCGGCTCGGCAAGGTGCCGGTGCGGGCCGGGGTCTGCGACGGTTTCATCGGCAACCGCATCTACAACCGCTATGTGGAGGAAGCCTTCTTCATCATGGAGGACGGCGCCTCTCCCTACGAGATCGACCGGGCGGTGCGCAGCTTCGGCTATCCGATGGGGCCGTTCGAGGTGGCGGACCTTGCCGGGCTCGACATCGGCTGGGCCGCCCGCAAGCGCCGCGCCCCGACCCGCGATCCGCGCCGGCGCTATGTCGCCATCGCCGACAAGCTGTGCGAGCGCGGCTGGTTCGGGCAGAAGACCGGGCGGGGCTGGTATCGCTACGAGGAGGGCAGCCGCAAGGGCCGGCCCGACCCGGAAGTGCTCGAGATCGTCGCTTCGGAGAGGATTCTGAAGGGCGTGCCCGTGGGCGCCTTCACCGAGGAGGAAATCCTGCGTCGCTATCTGGCGGCGATGATCAACGAGGCGGCCAATGTGGTCCATGAAGGGATCGCCCTCCGGCCGTCGGATGTCGATGTCGTGGCGATCTACGGCTACGGCTTTCCCCGCTGGCGGGGCGGGCCGATGAAACATGCCGACATGGTGGGACTCGGGAAGATCCTGGCGGATATCGAGGCCTTCGCCGAGGAGGATCCGATCGTCTGGCAGCCTTCGCCGCTTCTCGTCGATCTCGTCCGGCGCGGCGAAACCTTCGACAGTCTCAACCGCGACTGACCGGCCGGCGCAGGGTCCACCGTTCCCGTCACCGGGAAACGAAGGGTCCGGCCGGTCCGCAAGGCGGCAGGCCGGCCGGACTGTCCGGGGGGGCGGCCGGGGGGAGACCGGCCGCCCTGCCCGTGCCTCCGCGGCACGGGGTTCGCGCCATTCCGTCCTCAGGAGCGGGGCGTGCGCAGCGGCCGACGCGCCCGTTGCGGCAGCGGCGCCTGGCGCCGGCTGCGGACGATCTGCCAGCCCGAACGCATCAGATAGCGCACCGGGGCCGAGAACCCCGAGAGAATGTGCACCAGCCGCGAGAAGGGGAAGAGGAGGAAGATCGTCAGCCCGAGGAACAGGTGCAGCTTGAAGAGGATGTTCACATCCGCGATGTAGCTGGCCGCCCGCGGGTCGAAGGTCCAGATGCCCTGGGCCCAGCGCATCAGCTTGACCATCTCCTCACCGTCGAGATGCCGGGCGGAGACGGTGATGGTGAGAAGGCCGAGCACCAGCTGAAGAAGAAGCAGGCTCAGGATCAGGTTGTCCATCGGCGTCGAATGCTTGCGGATGCGCGGATCCGCCAGCCGCCGATGCAGGAGCAGGATGCCGCCGAGCAGGGCGATCACCCCGGCAATGCCGCCCGAGACCATGGCGAGGATCTGCTTCGCGCCGTGGCTGACGCCGAGCGCGTCGAAGACCCGGACCGGCGTCAGGAGGCCGAAGAGGTGGCCGAAGAAGATCAGCAGCACGCCGGCGTGAAACAGCACCGAACCGAGCATCAGCTGGCGGCGCCGCAGAAGCTGGCTCGACTTGGTCTTCCAGGTGAACTGGTCGCGATCGTAACGGGCCATCGAGCCGAGGATCAGCACGGTGAGGGCGATGTAGGGATAGATGCCGAAAAGGATCTCGTTCATCGGGGCCTCCTTCAATGGGGCTTGGCAGGGGCGGGGGATGCCGTGTCGATGCGGGCGAGCATCTTCCGCACCTCGGGGCAGCCGGCGCCCGGATCGGGACCGAAGACGACCTCGGTTTCCTCCCAGGCGGCGTCGATCGCCTCGAGGTCGTTCGGGTCCTCGTCGGGAACGGCGAGGAGCGGTTCGAGGGCCTTTGCCGAGGGTCTGGCGTCGGCCAGCTCCGTCAGGGCGGCGAAAACCGCCGCATACCGGCTCGAGCGCCGCTCGAGCCGCTGGCGCAGGGCTTCGAGGATGTGCGCCGCGTCGCCGAGCATCTCCCGCATCTCACCGGGCGGGCGGGTGGCGAGATATTCGAGCAGCACCGGCAGGTGGTCCGGCAGCTCCACCCCCTTGAGGTCGAATCCGCCGCGGCGGTAGATCTCGAGCAGTTCGACCATCGCCCCGCCCCGTTCGCGGCTTTCGCCGTGAACATGCTCGAACAGGTTGAGCGAGAGCGAGCGGGAGCGGTCGAAAAGCTCGACATATTCGGCCTGAAGATCCCAGATGTCCCCCGTCTCGAGGTGGTCAAGCAGGGCGAGGATCGCCTTTCGCGTCCGCTCCGAGAGGCGTTTCTCCGCCGCGAGAATGCCGCGGATCTCCGGCAGGGCCTCCTTGAGCGCGTCGGAAGGATAGCTCAGCAGCACCGAAAGCGCCTTGAGGGTCGGATCGAGCCTGATCGGTTTCATTCGAGCGCCTCCGTCGGGAAGGTGAAACGGGTGCGGGGACAGGCCGGCCCGCCGCCGAAGAGCGTGCCCGCCGAACGCCCCGGCGTGCAGCCGCCGCCATCGGTGAAGGAGCAGCCCCCCTTGAGTTCGTAGGCGTCTTCCGCGAGCTCACGATGGGTGGTCGGGATGACGAAGCGGTCCTCGTAATTGGCGATGGCCATGATGCGATACATCTCCTCCATCGCTCCGGGGGTCATGCCGACGCGGGCGGCCAGCGCCTCGTCGGTCACCCCGTCCACCGTCTTCGCCCGCATGAAGGCACGCATGGCCAGCATCTTCTCGAGCGCGGCGACGATCGGCCCTTCCGCGCCGGCCGTCAGCATGTTGGCGAGATAGCGCACCGGGATGCGCAGGCTGCGCACGTCGGGCATGCCGTCGCGCTCGTCGAGCTGGCCGGCCGAGGCGGCGGTGGAGATCGGCGAGAGCGGCGGCACATACCACACCATCGGCAGCGTGCGATATTCCGGGTGCAGCGGGAAGGCGATCTTCCATTCCATCGCCATCTTCCAGATCGGCGAGCGCTTCGCCGCCTCGATCCACTCTCCCGGCACCGCGTCCTCGCGGGCGAGCTCCTGGACCACCGGATCGTTCGGGTCGAGGAACACGTCGAGCTGGGCCTCGTAGAGATCCTGTTCGGTCTCGGCCGCGGCCGCCTCGGCGATGCGGTCGGCGTCATAGAGGATCACCCCGAGATAGCGGATGCGCCCGACGCAGGTTTCCGAACAGACCGTCGGCATGCCGCTCTCGATTCGCGGATAGCAGAAGGTGCATTTCTCCGACTTTCCGGTGGACCAGTTGTAGTAGATCTTCTTGTAGGGGCAGCCCGAGACGCACATCCGCCAGCCACGGCACTTCTCCTGGTCGATCAGGACGATGCCGTCCTCCTCGCGCTTGTAGATCGCGCCCGACGGGCAGGAGGCGACGCAGGAGGGGTTGAGGCAGTGCTCGCACAGGCGGGGCAGATACATCATGAAGGTGTTTTCATACGCCCCGTAGATCTCCTTCTCGACCGCCTCGAAATTGTAATCCTGCGAACGCTTCTCGAACTCGCCGCCGAGGATCTCTTCCCAGTTCGGGCCCTTCTCGATCTTCTCGATCCGCTCCCCGGTGATGGCCGAGCGCGGCCGCGCGGTGGGGAAGGCCTCCATCTCGGGCGCCGACTTGAGATGGTCGTAGTCGTAGTCGAAGGGTTCGTAATAGTCGTCGATCTGGGGCAGGTTCGGGTTGGCGAAGAGCTTGGCCAGCACCTCGAGCTTGCCGCCCTGCCGCAGCTTCAGCCTGCCAGAGCGGGTGCGGACCCAGCCGCCCTTCCACTTGTCCTGCTTCTCCCAGTCGGTGGGGTAGCCGGTGCCGGGCTTGGTCTCGACGTTGTTGAACCAGGCGTATTCGACGCCCTCGCGGCTCGTCCACACGTTCTTGCAGGTGACCGAGCAGGTATGGCAGCCGATGCACTTGTCGAGATTGAGCACCATGCCGATCTGCGCGCGAACTCTCATTGGGCGATCTCCTTCACATCGAGGGCGTCGGCGGCCGGATTGTCGAGCCATTCGACCTGCTTCATCTTGCGGACGATGACGAACTCGTCACGGTTGGCGCCGACGGTGCCGTAGTAGTTGAAGCCCCAGCTCTGCTGGGCATAGCCGCCGATCATGTGGGTGGGCTTGAGCACGGTGCGGGTGACCGAGTTGTGGATCCCGCCCCGCTTGCCGGTGATCTGCGAACCGGGCGTGTTCACGATCTTCTCCTGGGCGTGATACATGAACATGGTGCCGTCCTTCATCCGCTGGGAGACGACGGCCCGGGCCACCAGCACCCCGTTGGCGTTGAAGACCTCCACCCAGTCGTTGTCGCGGATGCCGGCCTTGCGGGCGTCGTTCTCGGACATCCAGACGACCGGCCCGCCGCGGTTGAGCGTCAGCATCAGAAGGTTGTCGGAATAGGTGGAGTGGATGCCCCATTTCTGATGCGGAGTGATCCAGTTGAGGATGACATGAGGCTCGTCCGCGGCGATCGGTTCGGCCTCGGGAATGGTCTTCAGGTCCACCGGCGGCCGCCAGGTGACGAAGCCCTCGCCGAAGGCCCGCATCCACTCGTGGTCCTGATAGAGCTGCTGGCGACCGGTGAGCGTGCGCCACGGGATCAGCTCGTGGACGTTGGTCCAGCCGGCATTGTAGCTCACCTCGTGGGATTCGATGCCCGACCAGATCGGCGAGGTGATGATCTTGCGCGGCTGGGCGGCGATGTCGCGGAAGCGGATCTCCTCGTCCTCCTTGGGCAGGGCGAGATGGGCATGCTCCCGGCCGGTCACCTTCTCGAGCGCGCGCCAGGCCTTGACCGCGACCTTGCCGTTGGTCTCGGGGGCCAGCATGAGCACGGTCTCGGCCGCCTCGATGTCGCTCACCATGCGCGGCCTGCCGGCCACGGGGCCGCTCTCATGCACGCCGTTGAGCGCCTTGAGATGCTCGACCTCGTCCTTCGTCTCCCAGTTGAGGCCCTTGCCGCCGTTGCCGAGCTTCTCCAGAAGCGGGCCGAGCGAGGTGAAGCGGTGATAGACCTCCGGGTAGTTGCGTTCGACGGCGATGAAGTTCGGCGCCGTCTTGCCCGGCACGAGCTCGCATTCACCCTTCTTCCAGTCCCGCACCTCGGGCTGGGCGATCTCGGCCGGCGTGTCGTGCAGGATCGGCAGGGCGACGACGTCGGTCTCCTTCCCGAGATAGCCCGGCACGATCTCCGAGAACTTGCGGGCGATGGCCTTGAAGATCTCCCAGTCTGATTTCGACTCGAAGGCCGGATCCACCGCCGCCTGCAGCGGGTGGATGAAGGGATGCATGTCCGAGGTGTTGAGATCGTTCTTCTCGTACCAGGACGCCGTCGGCAGCACGATATCGGCATAGACGGCGGTGGTGGACATGCGGAAGTCGATCGTCACCAGAAGATCGAGTTTGCCTTCGGGTGCCTTCTCGTGCCAGCGCGCCTCCTTCGGCAGCGCTTCGCCCCGCTCGGCGATATCGCGGCCGAGAAGCCCGCTGTCGGCACCGAGCAGGTGCTTGAGGAAATATTCATGCCCCTTGCCGGAGGAGCCGAGCAGGTTCGAGCGCCACACGAACAGGTTGCGCGGCCAGTTCTCGGGTGCGTCGGGATCCTCGCAGGCCATCGTGATCTCGCCCGCGGCCAGCTTCTCGGCAACGTATTCGGCGACCGGCCTGCCGGCCTCCTGCGCCGCCCGGCCGACCTCGAGCGGATTGGTCGCGAGCTGCGGCGCCGAGGGCAGCCAGCCCATCCGCTCGGCGCGGATGTTGTAGTCGATCATCCGCAGCTCGGTCCATTCGCCCTCGGGCGCGGTGGGCGAGAGGATCTCCCCGGCGGTCAGCGTCTCGTAGCGCCACTGGTCGGTATGGGCATACCAGGCCGAGGTCGAGTTCATCTGCCGCGGCGGGCGCGCCCAGTCGAGGGCGAAGGCCACCGGCAGCCAGCCGGTCTGCGGGCGCAGCTTCTCCTGTCCGACGTAATGGGCCCAGCCGCCGCCCGACTGGCCGATCGCACCGCAGAAGATCAGCATGTTGATGATCCCGCGGTAGTTCATGTCCATGTGATACCAGTGGTTGATTCCGGCTCCGAGGATCACCATCGAACGGCCGTTGGTCTTCTCGGCGTTGGTGGCGAATTCGCGGGCCACGGCGATGATCCGGTCGCGCGGCACGCCGGTGATCCGTTCGGCCCAGGCCGGGGTGAAGGGGATGTCCTCGTCGTAGGAACCGGCGACCCATTCGCCGCCGAGGCCGCGGTCGATGCCGTAGTTGGCCGCGAGAAGGTCGAACACCGTCGCCACGCGGACCTTGCTGCCGTCGGCAAGGCGGACGGTCTTCACCGGCACGTTGCGTTCGAGCACTTCCGGGTGCTCCGTGGATGTGAAGTTTCTGGTCGCCCTGCCGCCGAAATAGGGGTAGGCGACGGGCACGACATCGTCGTGATCCTCATCGAGAATGAAGGTCAGGGCGAGCTCGGTGTCCTCGCCGGCGGCCTTCTCCTCGAGGTTCCACCTGGCCGAGCCGTCCCATCGGAAGCCGATCGAGCCGTTGGGCACGACGAGGCGCTTCGACTTCGCGTCCCAGGCGACGGTCTTCCAGTCGGGGTTCTTCTCCTCGCCGAGCCCTTCCGCCAGATCCGAGGCCCTGAGGAACCGTCCGGGGACGTAGCGGCCGTCCTTTTCCTCGAGCCGCACCAGCATCGGCATGTCGGTATAGCGCCGGGCGTAGCCCTCGAAATAGGGCACCTGCCGGTCGATGTGGTATTCGCGCAGGATGACGTGCCCCATGGCCAGTGCCAGTGCGGCATCGGTGCCCTGCTTGGGATTGAGCCAGATGTCGGCGAACTTGGCCGCTTCCGAATAGTCGGGCGAGACGACGGCCGACTTGGTGCCCTTGTAGCGCACTTCGGTGTAGAAATGGGCGTCGGGCGTGCGGGTCTGCGGCACGTTCGAGCCCCACAGCAGCAGGAAGCCGGCATTGTACCAGTCGGCCGATTCGGGCACGTCGGTCTGCTCGCCCCATGTCATGGGCGAGGCCGGGGGCAGGTCACAGTACCAGTCGTAGAAGCTCATGCAGACCCCGCCGAGAAGCGACAGGTAGCGCGTGCCGGCGGCGTAGGAGACCATCGACATGGCCGGGATCGGCGAGAAGCCGAAGATCCGGTCGGGCCCGTAGGTGCGGATGGTCCAGGCGTTGGCGGCCGCGACGATCTCGGTCGCCTCGTCCCAGCTGGCGCGCACGAAGCCGCCCTTGCCGCGGCGGGTGACGTATTCGGCCCTGAGAACCGGGTCGGTCTGGATGCGCTCCCAGGCCTCGATCGGCGAGAGGGTCTTGCGCAGCCGCCGCCAGGTGCGCAGCAGCCGCCCGCGGACGAGGGGCGTCTTCACCCGGTTGCCGGAATAGAGATACCAGCTGTAGGAGGCGCCGCGGGCGCAGCCGCGCGGCTCGTGATTCGGCATGTCGGGCCGCGTGCGCGGATAGTCGGTCTGCTGGGTCTCCCAGGTGACGATACCCGACTTGACGTAGATCTTCCACGAGCATGACCCGGTGCAGTTCACGCCGTGGGTCGAACGGACGATCTTGTCGTGGCGCCAGCGGTTGCGATAGCTCTCTTCCCACTCGCGCGGCTCGGCGGTGGTGATGCCGTGCCCGTCGGAGAATTCTTCGAGCTTCGCCGGCTTGAGGAAGTTCAGTCTGTCGAGGAGTTGGCTCATCGGGGCAGCTCCCTGTTGCGGATTTCGGGGGGCCGGGCGGCGCGGTGCCGCCCGGCGTCAGTCGTCGTCAGGGGTTCTTCACGTAGGCGCCGGGGCGCAGGTAGAACCACCAGTTGATGGCGATGCAGACGGCGTAGAAGATGGCGAGGCCGTAGAGCGCCACCTCCGGGGTGCCCGCCTTGATCTGTTCGCCGATCACCTTCGGGATGATGAAGGCGCCGTAGGCGGCGACGGCCGATGTCCAGCCGAGCACCGGGCCGCGGCGTTCGCGCTCGAAGATCACCGCGATGGTGCGGAAGGTCGAGCCGTTGCCGATGCCGGTGGCGGTGAACAGGATCAGGAACAGCACCATGAAGGGCAGGAAGTAGTCCTGCGGGGTGGCCGAGGCGTAGGCCAGCTTCAGGAGCCAGGCGACGCCCACGGCCGAGAGCACCATCACCACGGAAATGATCTGGGTCACCTTGGCGCCGCCGGCTCGGTCGGCCCACATGCCGCCGATCGGACGGATCAGGGCGCCGATGAACGGGCCCATCCAGGCGTAGGTGAGCGCCGAGGGGCCGTCGGGGTTGATGGTGTTGTGGGTCATCACCCCGTCCACCATGATGTGCTGGAAGCCGAACACCACCTTGATGGCCAGCGCGAAGGCGGCCGAGTAGCCGATGAACGAACCGAAGGTCATGGTGTAGATGATCGTCATCACCCAGGTGTGCTTGTCCCGGAAGATGCGATACTGCCGGTTGAGATTGCTGCCGATCTCGCCCGGGATCGCCCGGAGGGCCAGCACCGTCAGGATGATGACGATCGGCAGGACGATCCATTTCGACAGCATCCAGCCCGAGCCGCCGACCTTGGCCGGCAGCATCAGCCACAGCCCGAAGGCGGCGGTCACGAGGCCGATCGCCAGCATGCCGGTGAGCATCGCGAAGGCGGCGAAGGGATGGGGCGGATTCGGCGTCACATGGGCATCGCGGATGTTGTTCATGCCGAACCAGGTGGCGAAGGCCAGCGGCACCAGCGGGATCAGCCAGACGTAGCCGGCGTTCATGATCCAGGTCTCGGTGCCGGCGGGGATCTTGCTGATCAGCGTGCCCGAGGGCGCCTTCAGCACCATCGGCTCGGCGCCGAGCAGCGGCGCGAACAGCGCCACCGTCATCGCCAGCGGCACCACGATCTGCATGGTGGTGACGCCGAAATTGCCCAGCCCCGCGTTCATGCCGAGGGCGTAGCCCTGGATGCGCTTGGGAAAGAAGTAGCTGATGTTGGACATCGAGGAAGCGAAGTTGCCGCCGCCGATACCCGACAGCAGCGCGAGGATCTGGAACACCCACAGCGGCGTGTTCGGGTTCTGCAGGGCGAGGCCGGTGCCGAAGGCCGGGATCATCAGCAGCGCGGTGGTCCAAAAGATGGTGTTCCGGCCGCCGGCGATGCGGATGAAGAAGGTCTCGGGAATGCGCAGCGTGGCGCCCGACAGCCCGGCAATGGCCGAGAGGGTGAAGAGCTCGGCCTTGGTGAAGGGATAGCCGAGATTGATCATCTGCACGGTGATGATGCCCCAGTAGAGCCACACCGCGAACGAGACCAGAAGCGCCGGAATCGAGATCCAGAGGTTGCGGTTGGCGACTCTCTTGCCCCAGCTTTCCCACTGTTCGGGGTCTTCCGGATTCCAGCCTGTGAGATCCTTGGCCATGGGATGTCTCCTCATTGGAAAGGTGAAGGGGCAGGCGCCGCCCGGAGCGCCGCCTGCCATGTTCTCGGGTCAGCTGCCGCTGGGCGGCACGGGCGTGGCCGGCACGTCGGAGAGGAACTTCTCCTCCCGCAGCTCCGGATACTTGGCCCGCTCCATCCGGCGGATGGCGACGTGCATCCAGATCAGCGACACGCCGACGATGCCGAAGAGCAGCATGAAGGGGGTGGTCCAGATCCCGGTGAGGTCGAGCAGGGCGCCGAAGGCGATCGGCAGGAAGAAGCCGCCGAGGCCGCCGATCATGCCGACGAGGCCGCCCACCGCGCCCACATGGTGCGGGTAGTAGACCGGGATGTGCTTGTAGACCGCGGCCTTGCCGAGGCTCATCACGAAGCCGAGAACGACCGACAGCGTCACGAACAGCCACAGCGGCACGCCGAACTCGAACTCGATGGTGCCGCGGATGCCGTAGATGAGGTAATGGGTCCGCGGGTAGCTCATGATGAAGAGCACCACCAGCGAGACGATGAAGGTGAGATACATCACGAAGCGGGCGCCCCACTTGTCGCTCATCCAGCCCCCCAGGGCCCTGAAGACCGAGCCGGGCAGCGAATAGAGGCCTGCGAGCACGCCCGCCGTCGTCAGCGGCAGCGCATAGGCGCCGACATAGTAGCGCGGCAGGAAGGATGCGAGCGCGACGAAGCCGCCGAAGACGAAGAAGTAGTAGGTGGCGAAGCGCCAGACCTGGAGCTTCTTCAGCGGCGCGAGCTGGTCCGAAAGCGGCACCGGCGGCTTGCCCTCGGCGCGGCGACGGGCATGTTCGGGATCGTCCTTGGCGAGGAACCAGAACAGGAGCGCCGTGGCCACGAGCACGAGGGCGTAGATCTGTGCCGTGCCCTTCCAGCCGAAGGAGACGACGAGGAAGGGGGCGACGAAGTTGGTCACGGCCGCCCCGACATTGCCGGCGCCGAAGATGCCGAGCGCCGTGCCCTGATGATCCTTGTCGAACCAGCGCGAGACGTAGGCGATGCCGACGATGAAGGAGCCGCCCGCGAGGCCGACCCCGAGCGCGGCCAGCAGGAACATCGGGTAGCTGTTCGCCCAGGTCAGCATCCAGACCGCGGCGGCGGTGATCAGCATCTGCAGGCTGAAGACGAGCCGGCCGCCGAACTGCTCGGTCCAGATGCCGAGGAAGATGCGGCTGATCGAACCCGTCAGCACCGGCGTGGCGACGAGCAGGCCGAACTCGGTATCGTTCAGCCCCAGCTCCTGCTTGATGCGCACGCCGATGATCGAGAAGATCGTCCACACGGCGAAGCACACCGTGAAGGCGAAGGTCGAGAGCCCGAGCGCTCGCCAGCTCTCGGAACGTGCAATCTTGCCGGAAGTATTCATCTGTCCCTCCTTGCTCTGGCCCGCACTCCGGCCGCAGGTGGTGCGTGCCGCTGCGGGCCCGTCACGGGGGTCGGAACCCCGTCTCGGCCGGACCTTGACGCCGCAGGAGGAACGGCACCTTGATCCAAATCAATTGACCGAAGGTAATCCCTTGAAAAATAAGGAATTTTGATAAATTCCCGTCCTGGCAGAGGCATCTTTCGCTCCAAGGGAAGATGTTTTCCGTCTCCTGCTTGACAAAATGTCGCGGTCACGCTTGACACATATCAAGCAGCCACCTGGGGGCCTGCGGGGAGAACGGCATGAAGCGCGAGGACATCGAGCAGGTGCGGCCCTGGCCGCCCTTTTCCGCCATGGCGTCCGAGAGTTTCGAATCGCTGATGCGCGGTGCCTATCTCAAGACCTTTCCTGCCGGCTTCGAGCTTTTCGCCGAAGGGGAACAGGCCGATTTCCTCCATGTGCTGGTGGATGGGCGGGTCGAGCTTCATGCCGGTTGGCGTGGGCGGGAGACCACCATGGCGATCCTGATGCCGGGGGCTTCGTTCATCCTGGCGGCCACGGTGCGCGATGCGCCTTATCTGAAATCGGCCCGAACGCTGGATCGTTCGCGTATCGTGATGCTGCCGTCGGAAGATGTGCGCAGCGCCATCGCCACCGATCCCGCCTTCGCCGTGAGCATGATCGACGAGCTGGCCCGCTGCTATCGGGCTGCGGTTCGCCACGCCAAGGAGATCAAGCTGCGAACCTCGACCGAGCGACTGGCCAATTGGCTGCTGCGGCAGAGCCGCCGGGCCGGCAATGCCGACCGCTTCCCCCTGCCGCTCGAGAAGCGCCGCATTGCCGCCTATCTCGGCATGACGCCCGAGAGCCTCTCGCGCGGGCTCAAGGCGCTGACGAGCCAGGGGGTGAGGGTCGAGGGGGGCGAAGTCGTCATCGAGGACCGGGCGCGGCTCGAGGCCTATGCCGCGCCGACACCGCTGATCGACCAGCCCGAAGATCCGGTCGCACCGATGGGAGGATCGACGGGGTGATCCTCGTCGGGAACGGTCGTGCCCCGCCTGTCGGGTCGCGACGCCGGGTCGGTGCCGGGCGCTGCCATTCGGCTTCACCAAGCACGGCCCGGCGGGTGGCGCGCCGAGGCCACCTTGGCCGCTTTCCCCTGTCCGCCTGGAAGGTCCGCCGAAGGACACCCTGCCGCGAAGGTGTCGATATCGCGCTTCCAGTGGAAGCGCCATGGTGCCGGTGGAGGGACTCGAACCCCCGACCCACGCATTACGAATGCGTTGCTCTACCAGCTGAGCTACACCGGCCCGGACCGCTCAATAGCAGGGGAAAGGGGCGAGGTGAAGAGTCCGGTCACGATTTTTGCGGGCCGTCCTCTCCGGCCTGTTCCTCACCGACGATCTCGGCCTCGAGGGGCGCTTCCGTCCGTTCCCCATTCGGTGCGGTGGCGGTGGAGGGCGTGTCGTCGGCGGTGTCGGGGGCGGCGGCGCTCTTCTCCTGCGCTGCGCTTCTGTCCTCGATCCGGCCGACGATGAGGGGCAGGAGACCGGCTGTCCGCGCGTCTTCGGGCTGCTCGGGCGGCATGGCCCATTCAAGCGAATCGAAGGCGCCGCATTGCTCGCAGACCGGCACCCATTCGCCGTGCACATGGCCGCATTTGCGGCAGATCCAGGCCGGCCCGCGCGGTGCGGTGAGAGCCCGGGCAAGCCAGGCCTTCACGACCGGTTCGGGCGCTCCCTGGCCCTTCTCGATGGCGGCCATGAGGGCGAGCGAGCGAACCGTGGGCCGGGTTTCGGGCAGATCGCCGAGCGCCTTGCGCGCGTTCGGGAAATCCTCGGCGGCAAGGGCAAGCTCGGCCTCGAGCATCCGGGTTTCGGGATGATCGGGGTGGATCCTGAGCAGGGGTCGGAAGCGTTTGCGCCGCTCCTCGGGCGTCTCGTCGGGCTGAAGCGCGGCCCAGGCGGCGGCGAGGTCGGGATGGGGCGCCGCCTCCCAGGCCTTTCGCAGCACCTTCGCCGCCTTGCGGGGCGAGCCGGCCCGCATGAGCGCGTCGGCCGCCATCACTGCCGCGGGGACGAGGTCGGGCGAGAGCCGGTTGGCCTCGAGCGCGAGCCGGTCGGCCGCCTCCGTGTCGCCGGAAGCGGCCTTCTCCCGCGCCTCGGCCAGAGCCAGCACGGCATCGCGCCTCCGATGCACGTCGCGCGGCAGGAGCCCCGCCTTGAGCTCGGCCTTGAGCGTCTTGCGGGCCTTCTCCCATTCATGGCGCCGGTTCTGAAGCGTGAACAGGGTGTTGAGCGTGGCTTCATGCCGCGGCTTGAGCGCGAAGGCCTCTTCGGCGAGCCTGAGCGCGGTGTCGGTGTCCCCTTCGGCGAGCTTGAGGCGCATCAGCCCGTAGAGACCGGCGAAGCGGGTTCTGTCGCTTTGCGCCAGCTCCTTGTAGAAGCGGACGGCCTGTCGGCGGTCGCCGGCCTGCTCGGCGGCCTGGGCGCTGATCAGCAGCGTGAGGTCGGGCCGGCCGAGCAGCTTCTGCGCCTGCGCCGCCTTGATCAGCGCCAGTTTCGGCTCGCCCGAGGCAAGCGCGGTCAACCCTTCGGCAAGGGCCGCGAAGCCGCGGCGCTCGCGCGCCTTGTCGAAATGGCGCGACAGGGCGGTCTCGTCGCCCCTGAGGAACCGCCACAGGGCGCCGAGAAAGCCGAGAAGCTTCAGAAACAGCCAGATGGCAAGGACGAGCAGGATCGCCAGGATCGCCGCCATCAGCGGCGAGAGGGAAATCTCGACCCCGCCGACCACGATCAGGATCGGCTGGCCGTGATCGACAAGCCAGGTGGCGCCGAAGGCGGCGAAGGCCACGAAGGCCAGAAAGAGCAGGATCCGCAGCAAGGACCAGATCATGACGGAGGCTTTCGACAGTTGCGGTCGGCTTCGGGCATCCGGGCCTCACCTCCGGCCGGCGAGAGCGGCCTGCAGGCGGGCGAAGGCCCGTTCGGCTTCGAGGCGACGCCTCGCTTCGCCTGTCCAGGGGGTGAGGGCTGCGCGCGCTTCGGGCGGCAGCTTCTCGATCTCCTCGAGCGCGGCGGCGAGATCTCCGGCCCGGAGCGCGGCCTCGGCGCGGGAGAGAATGGCGTCAGGGTCGTTGCCGGCTCTGGGAGCGAGGGAGCGAATGCCGATCTGCGACTTGAGGAAGGCGGCAATCCGGCTTGCAAGACTTTCGTCCGGGGTGGAGCGGATCGCGGCTTCGAGCGCGGCGCGTGCGGCGGCGGGGAAGCGTTCCCGGAGGGTCGCAAGGGTCGGCACGCCCGAAGCGGCATTGCGGGCCAGCGCCTCGGGCACATCGGCTCCGGTTTCGCGCAAGGTGGCGATGGCGGCGCCGTAGGGTGCGCCGCTCTCGAGCGCGGCCCCGATCTCGGCCAGGGCGACGGCGCGGCGCGCATCGCGGCTCGCCGCCTCGGTCAGCGCCCTGACATCGGCGGCCTTCGCCTCGGCTTCGGCCACGCGCTTCTCCGCCTCGGCGATCCGGGCTTCGGCCTCGGCGGCGAGGCGGGCGAATTTCTCGGCCAGCGCCTTGTTCTCGGCGATTCGGGCCTCGAGCGATTTTCCAAGGGTCTCGAGAACGGTCGTGTCCGCCGCCCCGTCCGCCGCGGACGTCTTTTCGGCAAGACGGGCAAGCTCGCGCTTCAGGGATTGCAGATCCTGTTCGAGGGTAGTGGTCCGGTTCTCCAGAGCGGCCAGCGCCTGCCCGAGATCGCCGACGGTGGCGGTGAGCCGGTCGATCTGTTCCCCGCGCTCCTTGAGGATGCTTCCCATCGCCTCGATGCGCGGCGAAAGATCGGGGCCGGTTGCGGCGACGGACGGTGCGCTCGCCAGCGCGTCGAGCCGCTTTTCGAGCGCCCCCAGCCGGTCCTTCAGCCCGGCGATCACCTCCTCTTTGCCGGCAAGGCGCTGGCGGATCTCCTCGAGCGCCGCTTCCGTGCGGCGGGCCTCCGCCGCGGTCTTCTGCGCGAGGCGGTCGATTTCGGTGCGGATCTCGGCCGGGTCGGCGCGCATCATGGTGAAATACCAGCTGCCGATCCCGCCTGCGAGGGCGCCGGCAAGCACACCGGCGAAGGTGCCGGCGAGCACCGCTCCCGTCATGCCGCCCGTGCGGCGCGTCGGGATCTCCGGCGGGAGAGCGGTTTCCGCATCGGGGTGCGCCGTGGCTCCGTCGGCCGATCGGGGCGCATTGCGGGCCGCGCCCTTGCCGGCCGTCCCGGATTCGGAGGGAGCGGCGGAGGGCGCATCGCCGCGCTTCCCGTCGGTCCCGTCGGCGCTCTTGCCGGCGGCCGCCCTCCCATCGCCGACGGAAGACGCCTCCTTGTCGGCCGAAGGCGCCTGCTTGTCGGTCGAGGGTGCCTGCGGCTCCGCTGCCGGTTTCCCGGCCGTGGTGGATGCCGTGTCCTTCGCCTTTTCCGCCGTCGCTTCGGCGTTTTCGCCGGAGGGGGCGCCGGTCGTGCTTTCCTCCGCGGGACGTTTCGCCGAAGCCTTCCTGCGTGTCGAGGTGCGGGATGTCGAAGCTGTGGTTCGCTTGGCCACGATCGCCTCCAATGGCTGCTCGCTCTCCCCCTAGTGGATGACGGGAGCGGTCACAAGATGGCGGCTCAACGCAGGGCGCCGCCATGCCGCCTGACGAGGGTTTCGAGGGCGGCCATCAGCGCGTCGCTTTCCGGCCTGTCCAGAACAACGGCCGGTGCAAGGCCCCGTCTTTCGAGAGTGGCGCCGATTCGGGGGCTGAAGGCGACGGTGCGGGGCGGGCGATCCGCGGAGAGTGCGGCTCCGGCCCAGGCATCGGCAAGATATTGCGCGCTCATGGGGGAGAGAACCGGCACGATGACCGTGCGCCCCCTCTCGTCGGCGGCACGAAGGAGAGTGCGGATGTCCTCGTCGAAGGGCCGGGGCTCCTGGCGATAGGCCAGAAGCGTCGCGACGTCGTAGCCCAACCCGGCCAGTTCGCCCGCAAGGTCGTGGGCGAGAGGGGCGCCGTGAAGATAGAGCAGCGGCCCTTCGGACGGGGAAAGGCGGCGCTGGAGGAGCGGGGCGAGCCGCCGGGCCGTGCCGGGACCGGCGACGGCCTCGTAACCCGCCTGGTGCACCGCCGCCGCCGTGCTCTTGCCGACGGTGAAGACCGGCACGTCCCGCGGCACGAGCCGCGTGAGGGCCGGCAGGGCATTGCGGGAGGTGAGGATGGCGGCCCGGGGGCGCTTGTCGAGGCGCGCCGGCAAGGGCGCGGGGGCGATTCGCGCAAGAGGCGCCACGCGGATCTCGGCCCTGGCGCCGCTTCCGGCCAGGTGGTCGTGCAGCCGACGGGCGAAGCGGCTGGCCGCCGGTTCGGGCCGGGTGACGAGAACGAGGGGCTCTGCGGTTGTGGCCTTCATCGGAAGGGTGTTAGCTGGCCCCGGCCCGGGGGGCAAGCCGAGGCGGGGATGAGACGAGAGACGAAGGCACCGGCCGAGCTGATCGTGCTCGGCATCGAAAGCAGCTGCGACGAGACGGCGGCGGGCGTCGTGCGCGTGCGGCCGGCGGACGGGCCGCGGGGCGAGATCCTGGCCAATGTGGTCGCCTCGCAGACCGAGCTGCATGCGCCCTTCGGCGGTGTCGTGCCCGAGATCGCCGCCCGGGCCCACGCGGAGCGGCTCGAGCCGGTGACGCGCGAGGCGCTGAACGTGGCGGGGATCGCGCTCGAGGAGGTGGACCTGATCGCCGTCACCGCCGGGCCGGGGCTCATCGGCGGCGTTCTTTCGGGGGTGATGTTCGCCAAGGGGCTGGTCGCGGCCACCGGCAAGCCGCTCGTCGGCGTCAACCATCTTGCCGGTCATGCGCTGACGGTGCGGCTCGCCTCCCCGACGCCCTTCCCCTATCTCCTGCTCCTCGTCTCGGGGGGGCATTGCCAGTTTCTCGCGGTGCGCGGGCCGCGTGACTTTCTGCGTCTCGGGGGCACCATCGACGACGCCCCCGGCGAAGCCTTCGACAAGGTGGCGCGGCTCGTCGGTCTGCCCCAGCCGGGTGGTCCCCATGTCGAGCGGGTGGCGCGGCGGGGCGATGCGGCGCGCTTCGCCTTTCCCCGGCCGCTTCTCGACCGCGATGACGCCCATCTCTCCTTCTCGGGGCTTAAGACCGCCGTCCTGCGGGCGCGCGACAGGCTCCTGGCGGAGCAGGGCGGGCTCACGCGGCAGGACCAGGCCGATCTGGCGGCTTCCTTTCAGGCGGCGGTGCGCGACGTGCTGGCCGAAAAGTCGCGGCGGGCCCTTGCGCTCTTCGAGGAGAGGCTCGGGCGGCGGCCGAGCCGTTTCGCCGTGGCCGGCGGGGTCGCCGCCAATGAAAGTCTGCGGGCGGCCCTTGAAGAGGTGGCTGCGCGCGCACAGATCCCGTTTGACGCACCGCCTCTGCCCCTTTGCACCGACAACGGTGCCATGATCGCCTGGGCCGGGGCGGAATGGTATCTCGATGGCCGGCAGGACGATCCGACGCTTGCGGCGCGTCCCCGCTGGCCGCTCGACGAAACGAGCCCGGCGCTTCTCGGCGCGGGCAGGAAGGGAGCCAAGGCATGAGGAAGATCGGCGTTGTCGGCGCAGGGGCCTTCGGCACGGCGCTCGCGACGGCCCTTGCCACCGACGGGCGCAACGTCGTTCTGGTCGATCGCGATGCGGAGCGCGCCGCCGCGATGGAGGAAAGCCGTCTGAACCCGCGTCTGCCGGGGCATGTCCTCCCCGACGGGGTGAGGGTGACGGGCGAGTTCGCTCATCTGGAGGGGAGCGAGGCCGTCCTTCTCGCCGTGCCGACGCAGGCGCTCGGAGGATTTCTCGATCGCAAGGGCGGGCTCTTGCCGCCGGTGCCCCTCGTCAGCTGCGCCAAGGGGGCCGATCGCGAGACGGGCATGCTGCCGAGCGAGATCATCGCCTCCCGGGTGCCCGGGGCCGAAGTGGCGGTGCTCACGGGGCCGGGATTCGCCGCCGAGATCGCCGCCGGCAAGCCTACCGCCCTGACGCTGGCCGCGCGCGCGCCGGGGCTCGGACAGGAATTGCAGACCCTGCTTTCGACCCGGAGCCTGCGGCTCTACCGCACCGACGACGTGACCGGCGCCGAACTCGGCGGTGCGCTCAAGAACGTGATCGCCATCGCCTGCGGCCTCGCGATCGGGGCGGGGCTCGGCGAATCAGCCCGCGCGGCCATCATGACCCGCGGTTTCGCCGAGATGCGCCGCTACGCGGCGGCGCTCGGCGCCCGTCCCGAAACCCTCGCCGGTCTTTCCGGGCTGGGGGATCTCGCCCTCACCTCGACCTCTCCGCTTTCGCGCAATTTCAGCTTCGGACGGGCGCTCGGCGCCGGCGACACCCCGCCCGAAGGGCAGACGGTGGAAGGCATCGCCACCGCCGGGGCCATTGCCGACAAGGCCGCGCTTCTCGGCATCGACATGCCGATCACCCGCATGGTGGCCGCCATCGTCACCCGGCGCATCACCGTGGGCGAGGCGGCCGAGGCGCTCCTGGCCCGTCCGCTCAGGGAAGAGGGCTGAGCCGCGGAGCCTTTCTCCTGCCGGGGGGCGCCGTTATGATGGCGCAGGAACGGATTGCCCGACGACCGGATCACGAAGGAGATCGCCCCATGTATGTCGCCCTTTACGCCGAGGACAGGCCCGGCGCGCTCGACATTCGCCTTGCCAACCGCGAAGCGCATCTCGCCTATCTCGAGGAAACGGGGAAAGTGGTCTTCGGCGGTCCCCTCCTCGACGAGGAGGGCAACATGTGCGGTTCGATGGCGGTGCTCGAGGTCGAAAGCCTCGAGGAGGCGCGCGAATGGGCGGCGAACGACCCGTATGCCCGGGCAGGGCTGTTCGAGCGGGTCAGCCTGCGGCCGTGGAAGCGGGTGATCGGCTGAGGGGGGTGGTGATGCAGTTCTGGCTCTTCAAGTCCGAGCCCGGCACCTGGAGCTGGGAAGACCAGGTCGGCGCCGAGCCGCCCTGTCAGGAGTGGGACGGGGTGCGGAATTATCAGGCGCGCAACTTCATGCGGCAGATGAAGCGGGGCGATCTCGGCTTCTTCTACCATTCGGTGAACGAAAAGCGCATCGTCGGCATCGTCGAGGTCTGCCGCGAGGCCCATCCCGATTCCACCACCGACGATCCGCGCTGGGAATGCGTCGATGTGCAGGCGAAATGTGCCCTGCCGCGGCCGGTGTTGCTCGGGGAGATCAAGGCCGATCCGCGCCTCGCGGAGATGGTGCTGGTGACGAATTCGCGCCTGTCGGTGCAGCCGGTGCGGCCCGCGGAGTGGCGCATCATCTGCGAGATGGCCGGCTTCGGCAAGGTCCCCGGCGTCGATCCGGGCGCCTGCTGAACGGCCGTCGGCCGTGATCCACCCGTTGCGGGCATCGGGCGCCGGATGCACTCCCGATCTTGTTGCGGAAGGAATGTCTCGGCTGCAGGTGACGGGGCCGGTCTTGTCCGATGTGGGCGGCGCCGGTCGTTTTTTGTTGAACCGTCGGTCCAAAACGCCAATAACGGATCCGTTATCCACAGCCTTTCGGGCGGCGGGTTCGTGCCTCGCCGTCGGAAGATGATCGGAGTATTGCATGAAACGCCGCGTGACAAAGGCGATCTTCCCCGTGGCCGGGCTCGGCACCCGTTTCCTGCCTGCCACCAAGGCCATTCCCAAGGAAATCATGACGCTGGTCGATCGGCCGCTGATCCAGTATGCGATCGACGAGGCCCGGGCCGCCGGCATTCGCGAGTTCATCTTCGTCACCTCCCGTGGCAAGAGCGCGCTCGAGGACTATTTCGACCATGCGCCGCAGCTCGAGCAGGCGCTGCGCAAGGCCGGCAAGAAGGAACTTCTCGAAATTCTCCAGTCCACCAACATGGACAGCGGCGCCATCGCCTATGTGCGCCAGCACGAAGCCAAGGGGCTGGGCCATGCCGTCTGGTGCGCCCGCCGCCTCATCGCCAGCAACGAACCCTTCGCCGTCATCCTGCCCGATGACGTGATGAGCGCCGAGAGGCCGGTGCTCCAGCAGATGGTCGAGGCCTATGCCGAGACGGGGGGCAACATGGTGGCGGCGATGGAAGTGCCGCGCGAGAAGGTGTCGGCCTACGGGGTGGTGGACATTGCCGAGGACATGGGGCGGATGGTGCGGGTCGGCGGTCTGGTCGAGAAACCCGATCCGCAGACGGCCCCCTCGAACCTCGCCGTCATCGGCCGCTACATCCTGACCCCCCAGATCCTGCGCCACCTCAACCGCAAGAAGGTCGGCGCCGGTGGCGAGATCCAGCTCACCGATGCCATTGCCGCCGAGATCGGGGGCGAAGGCGTCTATGCCTACCGGTTCGAGGGCGAACGCTACGATTGCGGCTCCAAGGCCGGCTTTCTGGAGGCGACGGTGTCCTTCGCGCTCGCCCGCGAGGATCTCGGCGCAGGGTTCCGCCGCTTTCTCGAAGGCATCGTCGCCCGCAGCGATGCGGCCGAGTGACGGCCATGTCCGGGGCGGTCCTCGTTACGGGCGGGGCAGGCTATATCGGTTCTCATGCCTGCAAGGCGCTGAAGGCGGCGGGTTATCTTCCCGTCACCTGTGACGATCTCAGCACCGGCTGGGCCGATGCGGTGAAGTTCGGCCCGCTCGAGGAGGGTGCTCTCGAGGACCGGGCGTGGCTCGATGCCGTCTTCGACCGCTGGCGGCCGGTGGCGGTGATGCATTTCGCCGCCCTTTCCGATGTCGGCCAGTCGGTCCGCGAACCCGGGCTCTACTGGCGGCGCAACATCGCCGGGGCGGTGAACCTCCTCGAGGCGATGGTCAGGGCCGGTTGCCGCCACCTCGTCTTCTCGTCCACCTGCGCCGTCTATGGCGAGCAGGACGGGGTGCTTCTCGACGAGAACGCTCCCCGCCGACCGATCAACGCCTATGGCGCCTCCAAGGCCGCGATCGAGGACATGATCGGCCATTTCGCGGCAACGCATGGTCTCGAGGCCGTCACCTTCCGCTACTTCAATGTCGCCGGGGCCGATCCCGAGGCGGAGATCGGCGAGTTTCATCGCCCGGAAACCCATCTCGTGCCGCTCGTGCTCGACGCGATCAGCGGGCGACGGGAGACGCTCACCATCTTCGGCACAGATTACGACACGCCCGACGGCACCTGCATCCGCGACTATGTGCATGTCGTCGATCTGATCGAAGCCCATCTCGCCGGGCTCGGCTGGTTGCGCGCAGGCCGGGGCGGCGCGGTGTTCAATCTCGGCAGCGGCCGGGGCTATTCGGTGCGCGAGGTGATCGAGGCCGCGGAGAAGGTGACGGGAGAGAAGGTGCCGGTGATCGAGGGGGATCGCCGCCCCGGCGACTGCACGCGGCTCGTTTCGGGCTCGCGCAGGGCCGCTCGCGAACTCGACTGGCGGCCCCGGCGATCGCTCGAGGACATGATTGCCGATGCATGGCGCTGGCACCAGCGCGGCGACTACCGGCGCTGAAGCATGAAACGGCCCATCCTCGACATGACCCGCCTGCTGACCCGGATCGGCCGCGGTCCGCTCACGGGGATCGACCGGGTGGAAAAGGCGTGGCTCGACTGGCTCCTGCGCCTGCGGCCCGATGCGCTGTTTCTCGTCAGAAGCGGCCGGCGGCTCGTCGTGACAGATCACGTGGGCGCGCGGGCCTTTCGCGACCATCTGGCCGGCCGGGGCGAGCGGGTGCGGCTCCCCCCCTGGCTGCGGCGCCGCGGCCGGGGCGGGCCGGCGCGCAGGGCGGCGGAGGATTGTCTGCGCGCCACAGCCCTGGCCATGGGCACGGCCGGGGAATGCGCCGCCCGGCTCTGGCGTCTCGGCGTGGGCGAGGCGGTCTATCTCAATCTCGGGCATGTCAACCTCACGCCGCAGACCATCGGCCTTGCGCGGCAGATCGGGGCCGGGATCGTCGTGATGCTGCACGATGCCATCCCCCTCTCCCATCCCCGTTTCTGCCGGCCCGAGAGCGTGATCCACTTCCGGAGGCACATTGCGCTGGCCGATCGTTGCGCCGACGTCATCATGACGAGCGCCGAGGCGACACGGGCGGACATCCGGCCGCATCTTGCACGCAGGCACCGCTGGGTCATCGCGCCGCTCGGGGTCGAAGCGGCCGCACCGGCGCCCCCGCCTCCGCCGGGGCCGGCCCGTTTCGTCTGCCTCTCGACGATCGAACCGCGCAAGAACCATGCCCTGCTCCTCGACATCTGGGAGAGGCTGGCCGCCGAATTGCCGGGCGAAAGCCGGCCGGAGCTGCATCTCGTCGGCCGTCGCGGCTGGCATGACGAGGCCTTCTTCGCCCGGCTCGACCATCTCGTGAACCGGGATATCGGCATCCACCACCATGAAGGGATGCCCGACGCGGCCGTGGGGCAACTGCTCGAGAAGGCCGCGGCGCTGCTCCTGCCGAGCCGTGCGGAAGGGTTCGGCCTGCCGGCCCTCGAGGCGGCGGCACGGGGCATTCCGGTCATCGTTTCCGATCTGCCGGTTTTCAGGGAAATTCTTAAGGATTATCCCGTTTACCTGAAGGCGGACGATGCGTATGCTTGGGAAAAAACCATAATGAGGCTTGTGAGTGACGAGCAGTCCCGCCTCGGAATGTCTCGCAGGAGTCCCCCGTCCCTGCCCCGCTGGCAGGATCACGTCGTCGGGGCGGCGCAGGCGCTCGGCCTTCTGCCGGGGCAGGGCAGCGGGTGACGCGACCCCGGCCATGTCCGGCGGAGCGGCGGCCATGTGGAGGGCGGGGCGGTGAGCGTCTGGACACGCTATCGGTTGCGCCTCGAGCGCAAGAGGCTTCTTCTCAGGGCCTGGCGCAAGAGCCGCGAGCTTTCGCGCGTCGTCTTCCGCGGTGATCGCAGGAAGCCGGGGGACATTCTCCTTTTCGCGACCCTGTGGAACGAACGGCTGCGGCTGCCCTGGTTCCTCGACTATTACCGCCGCCTCGGCGTCTCCCATTTCTTCATCATCGACAACGGCTCGAACGACGGCTCCCGCGAATACCTCGCCGATCAGGAGGACGTGTCGCTCTGGCACGCCCGCGGCAGCTATCGCCGCTCCCGTTTCGGAATGGACTGGATCAACGCCCTGCTCTACCGCCACGGGGCCGGGCACTGGGTGCTGGTGGTCGATCCGGACGAATTCCTCGTCTATCCCTTCATGGACACGCGCCCCCTGCCGGCATTGACGGACTGGCTCGATGCTTCGGCGATCAAGTCCTTCCCGGCCATGCTGCTCGACATGTATCCCAGGGGCCCGGTCAGCGAGGCCCGCTATGCCGAAGGGCGGGATCCGTTCGAGATCCTGCGCTGGTTCGATGCCGGCAACTACGTGATCTCGCGCAATCCGCATTATGCCAATCTCTGGATCCAGGGGGGGCCGCGCCTGCGGGTGCTCTTCGAAGGGGCGCCGGATCGGGCGCCGGCGCTCAACAAGATCCCGCTCGTGCGCTGGCGAAAGGGCTATGCCTATGTCAGCTCGACGCACATGCTGCTCCCCCGCGGGCTCAATTACGTCTATGATGAATGGGGCGGCGAGAAGCCTTCGGGGTGCCTGCTGCATGCCAAGTTCATCGCGCCCCTGGCCGAGAAGGTCGAGGCGGAGATGACGCGGCGCCAGCATTACGGCGGCTCGCGCGAATACGTCGCCTATCGCCGCGTCATGGCGGAGAAAGGCGGCTTCTGGACCGAAAAGTCGACCGAATATCGCGGCTGGCGCCAGCTCGAGAACCTCGGTCTGATCTCGCGGGGGAACTGGGCATGACGGCGGAAAGGGCGCATGTCGGTTTCGTGATGCTGGCCCATGATCATCTCGACAGGGCCGCCGCCGTGGCGCGTCACTGGGCCGAGGCCGGGGCGCCGGTGGTGATCCATATCGACAGGAAGGTGCGCCTCGAGGCGCACGAGGCCTTCGTCCGCTCTCTCGCCGATCTGGACAATGTGGTCTTTCCCGGTCGGCGCTTTCGCTGCGAATGGGGCATGTTCGGTCTCGTCGAGGCGACGCAGGAGGCCGCCGCCCTGCTGCTCGAGCGGTTTCCCGAGGTGACCCATGTCTATCTCGCGAGCGGCGCCTGCCTGCCGCTCAAGCCGCTTGCCCGTCTCAACGCCTATCTCGCCCGCCACCCGGGGCGCGACTTCATCGAATCGGTTACCACCGAGGAAGTGGTCTGGACCGTGGGCGGTCTTGACATCGAACGCTTCACGCTCCGCTTTCCCTTCTCCTGGCGCCGGCAGCGGCGGCTTTTCGACTTCTATGTCGATCTGCAACGCCGCATCGGCTATCAGCGGCGCATCCCCGAAGGGCTCGATCCGCATCTCGGCTCCCAGTGGTGGTGCCTCACGCGCGCCACGCTGAGCGCGATTCTCGAGGACCCGCGGCGCGAGGAATACGACCGCTATTTCCGCCGGGTCTGGATCCCGGACGAATCCTATTTCCAGACCCTGGCGCGCAAGCATTCGGAAGCGATCGAGAGCCGCTCGCTCACCCTCGCCAGGTTCGACATGTTCGGCAAGCCCTACATCTTCTACGACGATCACCTCCCGGCGCTGCAGCAGGCCGAACATTTCGTCGCCCGCAAGATCTGGCCCGGCGCAAGGCGGCTCTACGAGACCTTCCTGTCTCCGGCATCCTCTTCCCCGGGCATGGCCCCGGTCAACCGGCGGCGGCTCGAGCGGATGTTCGAGCGGGCCGACGAGCGGCGCACGCGCGGCCGGCCCGGCCTCGTCAATCAGGGGCGGTTCCCATCGCCCCTGTTTCACGACCCGTCACCGACGGCGGCCCCTTACACCGTTCTGGAGGGGTTTTCCGATCTTTTCGAAAATTTCCCCGTCTGGCTCGGCAAGCGTGTCGGCTCGCGCATTCACGGCCATCTGTTCCACCGTTCGCGGGTCGAGTTCGCCGGCGGAGATCGGGTTTTCGAGGGTTGCCTGAGCGCCAGTCGCCGCCTGAGGGATTACAACCCCGTCGCCTTCTTGCGAAATCTGGTGTGGAACACGCGGGGCGAACCCCAGTGCTTCATGTTTGGGCCAGCGGACGATCAGACGATCAGCGCCTTCCTTTCGGACGATCCCAATGCCCATATCTGGGTGATCAGCGGCGCCTGGCTGGTGCCGCTCTTCCATGCCGATCTCGATTTCGAGCGGGTGCAGCGCATTGCCGCACGCTACCAGAAGGCGGAGCAGGCCCATCTCGAGCTTCTCGGGCGCGAAGGTGCCAGGGCGCGGGCCCGGGTGGTGACGCTGGCCGAGTTCATCGAGGAACCGCTGCCCTTCCTGCAGGATGTGCTCGACCATCTGAGCCCGATCGCCGCCCGCAGGCTGGTGCAGGCGCCGGTGATGAAGCCGCTCGGCGGCTTCGGCCGGTTCCTTCAGAAGTTGCGCAACAGCGGCATGAACCCCCATCTCGCGGGGCATTTCCCGCTCGAGGATCTGCCGCGCCCGAACCCGGCGCCCGCCATGCGCCCGCGGGTGGTGCGCTGAGATGGGGGGGCGCTTCTCATATTTCGTCGTGCTGGCCGACATGCGGACCGGCTCGAACTTCCTCGAGGCCAACCTCAACGCCTTTCCCGACATCGAATGCCACGGCGAGCTTTTCAACCCGAGCTTCATCGGCCACCACGATCGTCACGAATTCCTCGGTTTCGACAAGGCCGCCCGCGAACGCGACCCGATCGGGATGATCGAGGCGATGAAGGCCGCCCGGCCCGGCGTCATCCCCGGTTTCCGCCTCTTCCCGGACCATGACGAACGGGTGCTCTCCCACTGCCTGGCCGACGAGAGCTGCGCCAAGATCGTTCTGACCCGGAACCCGCTCGACAGCTACATTTCCCTTCTCATCGCCCGCGAGACGGGGCAGTGGCGGCTGACCGACGCGAAGAATCGCCGCGCGGCAAGGGTGCGGTTCGACGAAAGGGCATTCGTCGCCCATCTCGAACGGGTCGCGGGCTTCCTGCGGCGCATCCGCGAGGGGCTGCAGACGGGCGGGCAGGCGGGCTTTCATGTCGATTACGACGATCTCGGCCGTCTCGAGGTGATGAACGGGCTCGGTCGCTGGCTGGGTTCGGGCCACCGCCTCGCGCAACTCGACCGGACGCTCAAGCGTCAGAACCCGGGTGGGATCGAGGAAAAGCTGGTCAACCCCGACGCGTTGCAACGGGCGCTTGCGCGGCTCGATCCGTTCTCGATCGCCGCCCTGCCGGCCATCGAGCCCGAGCGGGGGCCGAACGTGCGTCGCTTCGTGATGGCGCCGCGGGCCGGGCTGCTGTTCCTGCCCGTGAAGGGCGGACCGGAGGAAACGGTGCGGGCCTGGTTGCAGGAGGTCGAGAGCGATGCCGGCGGAGACGCTCCCGCCGAGGGGCTCTCCCGCAAGGAGCTGCGGCAGCTGATGCGCCGCAGCGAAGGTTTCATCTCCTTCACCGTGGTGCGGCATCCGTTCGAGCGGATCTGTCATGTGCTGTGGGATTACATTCTCGGCGTCGGCTCCCACGATTTCGCCGACATCCGCCAGCGGCTGAGGGAAGTTTACGCCGTGCCGCTGCCCGAGGGGCGTCCCCCGGCTTCGGCGGAGGCGTTCCGGCGGATTCTCGAGCGCTTCCTCGTCTTCCTCAAGGCCAACCTGGCCGGGCAGACGTCGATTCGCGTCGATGCCGCCTGGGCCGGCCAGGCCGCCCTGCTCGAGGGCATGGCCCGCTTTCACATGCCGCACCGAATCCTTCGCGAGGAGGAAGCCGCCGAGGAGCTGTCCCGCATCGCCGGAATGCGGATCGGGAAGGGGAGGCGGCCGGTGCTGCCCGAGCCGCTCGGCCTGCCCTGGCCGCTTGCCGATATCGTGACGTCCGAGCTCGACCGCATGGCCCGGCAGATCTACCGGCGCGACTGTCTCGCCTTCGGTTTCGGTCCGTGGGCACCGCACGGGCAATGAGACGGCCGCGCCGCCATCCGGGCCGAGACGGAACGCGAGCGTGTGATCGCTCCCCCCGCTTCCCGCCATTCCTGTGAAGCGCCCTTCTACCTGCATGAACCGCAGGATCGGGACGACGGCATTCGCCGGCTGACTGTTCAGGCCCGGATCAGGCGGCCTCGGTGCGTCCCACCATCGGGTCGGTCAGCATGCCGTGGAGCGCGGCGGGCGAATCGTTGCGCCGAAGCTTGGTGACGAGGTTCTCGTCGCGCAGGGTGCGCGAGACGAGCGCCAGCGCCTTGAGATGCTCGACACCGGTTTCGGGCGGGGCCAGAAGGTAGAAGACGAGATCGACCGGCTGATGGTCGATCGCGTCGTAATTCACGGGCGTGTCCAGCCGCAGGAAGCCGCCGACCACCTTGTCGAGTCCCTCGACATGGGCATGGGGCAGGGCGATGCCGCGGCCGACGCCGGTCGGCCCGAGGGCTTCGCGCTCGAGAAGCGCATTGAAGACCTGATCCGCATCGAGGCCGTGCAGTTTCTCCGCCGCTTCCGCGATCGTGCGCAACAGCCGCTTCTTGCTGCCGATGCCGCTCAGGCTCTGAACGGCCTCGGGCTGCAGGATGTCTGCCAGTTTCATCGGGCCCTCGGTCCTGGGTGTTTCAGCTTGCGGAAGAGGTCAGCCGCGGGTCGATCCAGCCGATGTTCCCGTCATCGCGGCGATAGACGACATTGATGCCGTTGTCCCGTTCGTTGCGGAAGACGAGCACCGGGCTGCCTGCCAGCTCCATCTGCATCACCGCTTCGCTGACGGACAGCGAGGGGATGCGGGTTTCCATCTCGGCAATGATGACAGGGTCCGCTCCGGTCTCCGCCCCTTCCTCTTCCTCGTTCTCGTTCGCGGCGAGGATATACGCCTGCGCCGGGAGGGTTTCAATGGGATTCGCGCGCTTTTTCTGATGGTCGCGCAATCTGCGCTTGTGGCGACGGAGCTGCTTGTCCATCTTCTCGCGGCACAGTTCGAAGGCGGCGTAGATATCGGTGGCGGCGGCCTTGGCCTGGGCCGTCAGCCCCGTCGGCAGGTTGACGATGGCTTCGCAGGTATAGTTGTAGGCATCCTTGGAGAAGACCACGGTGATGTCGGTCGGTCGCTGGGCATATTTCTCGATGGTGGCGGTCATCTCGTCCATGACGTGCTCGCGCAGGGCTTCGCCGATGTCGATCTGCTTGCCGCTGACCTTGAAGTTCATGGTCTGCACCTCCTGCTGATTGTGCATGCGGCAGGGGCGCCGCATGCCATTAATTCTTTGAAATTCAATGAAAAACTTTTCCTGACCCGATCTTTCCTCCCGCGGGCGGGGAGGCGGTGGTCCTGACCGGTCGTGGCGCGGATCCGGGACGGACGTGCCGCGCGGCGGGTGTGGGAATCCTGCTCCATCTCCTTCATTTGGCGCCATCGGGGGAGGGGCTGTCAATACTCTTGGCCCGGCCCGGCGGGGTTCTGCCCGCGCCTTCCGGGGAGGTTTCCCGGCCTCAGGAAAGCTCGAAACTGCTGCCGAGATAGACCTCGCGCACCATGTCGTGCGCGATGACGTCTTCGGGCGTGCCGCTCATCAGCACCCGCCCGTCATGGAGGATGTAGGCCCGATCGACGAGGGAGAGGGTTTCGCGCACGTTGTGGTCGGTGACGAGAATGCCGATGCCGCGCGCGGCCAGGCTCTGGACCAGCTGGCGGATCTCGCCGACGGCGATCGGATCGACGCCGGCGAAAGGTTCGTCGAGGAGAAGATAGCGAGGTGCGGCGGCGAGGCAGCGGGCGATTTCGGTGCGCCGCCGTTCGCCGCCCGAGAGGGACAGGGCCGGGGCGCGGCGCAGATGGTCGAGCGAGAAATCCCCCAGCAGTTCCTCGAGCCGCGCGAGGCGGCGCGTGCGATCGGGCTCGTGCAGCTCGAGCACGGCGAGAATGTTGTCCTCGACCGCGAGGCCGCGGAAGACCGATGCCTCTTGGGGCAGATAGCCTATGCCGAGCCGGGCGCGGCGATAGAGCGGTTCGCGGGTGACGTCCTGCCCATCGACGCGCACGCAGCCTTCTTCGGGATAGACCAGCCCCGCAATGGCATAGAAGCTGGTTGTCTTGCCGGCCCCGTTCGGACCGAGCAGGGCGACGATCTCGCCGGGTTTCAGCGTGATCGAGACATCGCGGATGATTCGCCGGCCGCGATAGCTCTTGCCGAGGCCGATCGCCTCGAGACCGATGGCGTCTTTGCTCATTGCGCCGGCTCCGGCCGGGTGGCGGACGTGCCGCCGCCCCCCCTGATCACCGTGCGGACGCGGCCCGAGAAGACGGCCTTGCCCGATGCGAGATCGAGCGCCAGCTCCTGCCCCTGCATGGTGATCGGCCCCTGCACGAGGAAGACATCGCCGCTGAAGCGGGCCTCGTTCGCGGCCACGTCGTAGTGCGCCCTGCCGGCCCGCACCTCAAGGCCGGGCCGCTCGAGAACGACGTGCCCCTCGGCCAGCGCCTCGGTGATTCGCTGCCGGCCCTTCTCGTCCTTCGCGAAGAGCGCGGTCATCCGGTCGGCCCCGAGCGTGATGTCGCCTTGGGTGAGAACGACGTTGCCCTCGAAGATGGCGATCTCGCCGCCTTTCTCGATCCGCAGGCGATCCCCGTTGATCTCGAGCGGGGAATCGGCGCTGATCCCGCCTTTCGGTATCTCCACGGTGGTTTCCTGGGCCGGGAGCGGCGCGGCCGGGGCGATGCCGGCAACGACGAGACAGGCAGTGACAAGGGCACGCAACATGAGAGGATCCTCTGATCGGACACCGCCTCGGGCGGATCGGCTTACAGGGGATTGTATAGCAGCCGCACATTGCGGTTGAACAGCGCGCGCGTGCGCTCGGGACGATCGGGGTCGTGAAGGATCTCGGCGCTCCCGGCCCTGATCCGGCCGGGGCCGCTGCGGGCCGTGACACCGCCTTCCGCCACAAGACGGACGAGGCGCGTCCCCTCCCCGACGAGAGCGATGGTCAGTTTCGGGGCCTCGATCCGGAGATCCGGCGCATCGAGGCGAACCGCGCCGGTGAAGGTTCCGCGCAGGGGGCGGGTTTCGAGCGTTCCGGCCCGGCTCTCGATCGAAAGCGCCGCCTCGGGGTGCGCCTGCGTGCGCATCACGAGCCGCGGGGCATCGAGCGAAAGCCTTCCGGGACCGTCCGTCTCGTTGATCTGCCGCGCCGTCACCTCGAGCCGGATTCCCTCGTCGATCTGGCCGACGAAGCGGGGCCGCAGCACCGAGCTTCCGGGGACGGGGTCGGTCACTTCATGCTCGATCGGCGGACGGGGCCGGGCAATGAGGAAGACCGAAGCGATGACGACGAGCCCCAGAAGCGGCACCGCCAGCTTGAGCCAGCGCCGCACCCTGCCGCCGCCCCGTGCCATGTCAGCCGACACCGGCGCGCAGCAGGTCGTGGACGTGGAGAATGCCCACGGGCCTGAGCGCCGGCCGGTCCGTGTCCGCGCCCTCTTCGCGCTCGACGGCGAACAGCGTGGTGATCTTGCAGCTGTTCATCAGGTTGAGGGCGCTTTCTGCTAGCTCGTCGGGGGAGATGGTGCGGGGATTCGGGGTCATCACCTCGCCGGCGACATGATCGAGAAGCCCCTTCATGTTCCGCCGCAGGTCCCCGTCGGTGATGATGCCGACGAGATGGCCGCCGTCATCGACGATGCCGGCCACGCCGAAACCCTTTTCCGTCATCTTCAGGAGCACTTCCCCCATCGGTTCGCCGACATGCGCCAAGGGCAGCTTGTCGGCCCCGTGCATCAGGTCGCGGACCTTGGCGAGCCGCGCTCCGAGATTGCCGCCGGGATGGAACAGGCGGAAATGCTCCGGGGTGAAGCGGCGGTGCTCCATCAGGGCGATGGCCAACGCGTCGCCGAGAGCGAGGGTCATGGTGGTGGAGCTCGTCGGCACGATCCCGCGTTCGCAGGCCTCGGGCGCCCTGGGCAGGACGAGGGCCACGTCGGCCTGCCGCAGCAGGGTCGAGTTGCGGTTGCTCGCCACGCCGATCAGGGGGATGGCGTAGCGGCGGGTGTAGGAGATGAGGTCCTTGAGTTCGGCCGTCTCCCCGGAGTTCGAGAGCACCAGCGCCACGTCGCCGCGGGCCATCATGCCGAGATCTCCGTGACTGGCCTCGGCCGGGTGAACGAAATGGGCCGGGGTGCCGGTAGAGGCGAGGGTGGCGGCGATCTTGCGCCCCACATGGCCGGACTTGCCCATCCCCGACACGATCACGCGCCCCGTGGCCGCCAGGACGGTTCCGACCGCATCGGCGAAGGCTCCGTCGAGCCCGGCCTCGAGCAGCTCGAGCGCCCGGGCCTCGCGGCGGATCACCCGTCGGCCGATCCGCAGGAACCGGGCACGATCGGCGGGATTCGGAACGGGGCGGGTGACATCCATCGGCGGGATCCTCGAGCTGGGTGCTTCCATCTGCCCGCTCGGACGGTGGATGGTCAATGGGCGAAGATGTCGATCTCGGGCCAGCCGGCAATATCGAGCCGGGCGCGGTGGGGCAGGAAATCGAAGCAGGCCTGCGCCAGTTCGGTCCGGCCCTCGCGGGCGAGCATCGCGTCGAGCCTTTCCTTCAGCGCGTGCAGATGGAGCACGTCCGAGGCGGCATAGGCGAGCTGCGCGTCCGAGAGTTCCTCGGCGCCCCAGTCGGAGCTCTGCTGCTGCTTCGAGAGGTCGATGCCGAGAAGCTCGCTCGTCAGCGCCTTGAGCGAATGGCGATCGGTATAGGTGCGGGCGAGGCGGGAGGCGATCTTGGTGCAATAGACCGGAGCGGTGAGCACGCCGAACCGGTTGTAGAGGGCGGCGATGTCGAACCGGCCGAAATGAAACAGCTTGAGCACGGCTTTGTCGCCCAGAAGCCGCTCGAGATTGGGAGCCGGCGCGGGCGTCTTCGGCAGCTGCACCAGATGGGCGTTTCCGTCGCCGGCGGAAAGCTGCACGAGGCAGAGCCGGTCCCGGTGAAAGTCGAGGCCCATCGCCTCGGTATCGACCGCGACCACCGGGCCGAGATCGAGATCGTCGGGCAGATCGCCCCGATGAAGATGGATGGCCACGTCTCTCCTCCTCACTGCCCTCATCGCCCGGAGGGAGCGGAGAAATTGGTGCCCAGGAGAGGACTCGAACCTCCACGCCCGTAAGGGCACTAGCACCTGAAGCTAGCGCGTCTACCAGTTCCGCCACCTGGGCTTTGGTGTCGGCTGAGGGGGATTTATAGTTGCCCCCGGAAGGTGTCAACGGGGATCGGGGATTTTTCGTCGGAGGTCCGGTGCCCGGGCGGCGGGAGATGTTGCGGCAAGGGGCACGCTTGTCATGGCCGGTGCACGATAGTATGCCCTGCGGGAGAAGGTGGCAGCGGCCAGGCCGGGGGCCTGCCGCAGGCAAGGGAGGGGCGGATGCGCAGGATCGCGACGGTTTTCGGAGGTTCGGGATTCGCCGGGCGTTACATTTGCCAGCGGCTGGCACATGAAGGCTGGCGTGTCCGCGTGGCGGTGCGCTACCCCGATCATGCGCTTTTCGTCCGCATCTACGGCATTCTCGGCCAGGTCGAGCCGGTCCATGCCGACATTCGCGACGACGCGTCCGTGGCCGCCGCCATGGCGGGGGCCGATGCGGTGGTCAACTGCGTCGGCATCATGCACGAGAGCCGGGGTCGGACCTTCGAGGCGATCCATGTCGAAGGTGCCGGTCGCATCGCGCGGCTGGCGGCCGAGAACGGCATCGCGCGGCTGGTGCATCTTTCGGCCCTGGGGGCGGATCCCGGCTCCGGGAGCCGCTATGCCCGCAGCAAGGCCGAGGGTGAGGCGGCGGTGCTGCGCGCCTTCCCCGGCGCGGCGATCCTGCGGCCCTCGGTGATGTTCGGGCCCGAGGACGAGTTCTTCAACCGCTTCGCCGACATGGCCCGCTTCACGCTGGTGTTGCCCGTGGTCGGGGCGCAGACGCGTTTCCAGCCGGTCTATGTCGATGACGTGGCGCGTGCCGCGGTGCAGGCGGTCGAGACCGGGGCGGCGGGGGTGTTCGAGCTCGGCGGCCCCGATGTCGAGACCTTCCGCGCGCTCATGGAGCGGATGCTCGGCATCATCCGCCGTCGTCGGTTGATCCTGAACGTGCCCTTCCCCCTCGCCAACGCGCTGGCCGCGGTGCTGGACGGGGCGCAGTTTCTCAGCGGCGGGCTCTGGGTCAATCGCGTCCTGACCCGTGATCAGGTTCGGCTGCTCAGGCATGACAATGTGGTGAGCGGGGAGCTGCCCGGGCTCGCCGATCTCGGGATCGACCCCGTGGCGATGGATGCCATTCTCGACACCTATCTGTGGATCTGGCGGCCCGAAGGGCAATACACGGCGATTCGCGAAGGTCTTTCCCGGATCCGCTGAATCGCGTTCCACCGGCCGGTTCAGCCGTAGGCGATCCAGAGAAGCGCCACGCCGAGCGCGAGGCGGTAGAGGATGTAGGGGGTGAAGCTGACGAGGCGCAGAAGCCGCATCATCAGCGACAGCGCGAGGAAGCCGGCAAGAAAGGCCAGCATGGCGGCGATGGCGGTTTCGCGCCACAGGAGCGGGTTGTCCGAGCGGACGACGTCGAGCCCCAGGAGCGTGCCCGAGGCGAGGATGGTCGGGATCGACATCAGCATGGCGAGCCGCGCCGCGTCTTCCCGGGCATAGCCGAGCATCCGGCCGGCGGTGATGGTGATGCCGGAGCGCGAAGTGCCGGGGATGAGGGCGACCGCCTGCCACAGTCCCATCACCACCGCATCGCGCAGGTTCCAGCCTTCGGCCCGGCGGCGTTCCGGGAAACGGCGATCGACCCACCAGAGGAGGAGGCCGAAGACGACCATCGCCCATCCGATCACCGTCACGCTTCGCATCCTTTCCTCGAGGCCGGTGAGCTTGAAGAGGAGGCCGAGAACCACCACCGGCACCGTTGCCGCCACGAGGAGGAGAAAGAGACGTGAATCGGCCCCGTGCAGCCGGCCGCGGAGCACCGCGAGGAAGCCGCGGAAGGCGCGGGCGACGTCGCGGCGGAAATAGAGGATGACCGCCCCGAGCGTGCCCACATGGACGGCCACGTCCACCGCCAGGCCCTGGTCGGTCGTGCCCGTGAGGGCGGGGAAGAGGATGAGATGCGCGGAGGAGGATACCGGCAGGAACTCGGTCAGCCCCTGGATGAGGGCGAGGATCAGGAGATGATACAGCGACATGGTGCGCTCCCCGTGTGGGCTTTCCCTTGCGATGCACCCGGCCGCGCCGCGACGCAAGACGAAACATCGGAAACCATACTGACCTGTTATGGGGGTGAATGGGCGGAAGGTCTGATGGATTTTTCGAAAAACGCCGAAAAAGGTCAGCATGATTTCCCGATCATCTTGCAAAATGCCGGCCGGGCACGTAATAGTGCTGGCCCCGGCCTGTCCTTCTGCCGGTGCGGCCGCTTGCCCGGTCGCGATCGGAACAGCCAGCGGAGTGCGGAACATGGCGAAGCAGCCGATGCTCAAATTCGTGGACATCCCGATGCGGATGCCCACCAAGCGCCCGGTCGAGGAGCGGCGGGCGGATTTCCGCGAGATCTATGCCGATTTCAGCGACGGCGAGGCCCGCACCCAGGCGTCGCGTTGCTCCCAATGCGGCGTGCCCTACTGCCAGAGCCACTGCCCCTTGCACAACAACATTCCCGACTGGCTGCTGATGACCGCGGAGAACCGGCTCGAGGAGGCCTATCTCATCAGCCAGGAGACCAACACCTTTCCCGAGATCTGCGGCCGAATCTGCCCGCAGGACCGTCTGTGCGAAGGCAATTGCGTCATCGAGCAGGCCGGCCACGGCACCGTCACCATCGGCGCCGTCGAGCGCTACATCACCGATACCGCCTGGGAGCGGGGCTGGGTGCGGCCCGTCGCGCCGATGACCGAGTGCGGCCAGTCGGTCGGCATCATCGGTGCAGGTCCGGGCGGGCTCGCGGCGGCGGACCGGCTGCGGCGCATGGGGTTCGAGGTGACGGTCTATGACCGCAACGACCGTGCCGGCGGTCTCCTCATGTATGGCATCCCCGGCTTCAAGCTCGAGAAGAGCGTGGTCGCCCGGCGGCTCGAGCAGCTCGAGAAGGGCGGTGTGCGCTTCAGGCTTTCCTGCGAGATCGGCAGGGACATGAGCTTCGAGGAGCTGCGCCGGCGCCATGATGCGCTGCTCATCGCCACCGGCGTCTACAAGGCCCGTACCCTCAAGGTGCCGGGGGCGGGGCTCGGGGGCGTGGTCAAGGCGCTCGACTATCTCACCGCGCAGAACCGGGTCGATCTCGGCGACAGGGTGCCGGAATACGAGGACGGCATCCTCAACGCCAAGGGCAAGCGCGTTGTGGTGATCGGGGGAGGCGACACGGCGATGGACTGCGTGCGCACCGCCATCCGCCAGGGCGCGTCCTCGGTCCGGTGCCTTTACCGGCGGGACCGCGAGAACATGCCCGGTTCGCGCCGCGAGGTGCAGAACGCCGAGGAGGAAGGGGTGGAATTCGTCTGGCTGACCGCGCCCAGGGCCTTCCTCGGCGACGGGCATGTGCGCGGGGTGCGGGTGGTGCGGATGCGCCTCGGCCTGCCCGATGCCGACGGGCGGCGCCGGCCCGAGGAGATCCCCGGCTCCGAATATACCGAGGAAGCCGATCTCGTGGTGATGGCGCTCGGCTTCGAACCCGAGCCGCTGGCCGAGAAATGGGGCGTGGCCGACGAGCTCGAGACCACGGGTTGGGGCACGATCAAGGCGGATTTCAGGAGCCATGCCACCTCGATACCGGGCGTGTTCGCCGCCGGCGACATCGTGCGCGGGGCCTCGCTCGTCGTCTGGGCGATCCGCGACGGGCGCGAAGCGGCCGATGCGATCTGCGCCTGGATGGACGAGAAGGCCCGCATGGCTGCCGAATGAGCCGCCGAACGCAACGAGCGGACCGGACCCGCGGCGAAGGGGTGCTCCGGGGTGCCGTGGCATCGCCGGGCGTATCCGGTCGGGAGAGATGACGAATGGCGAAACGGGAACGGCAGGGCGGATGCATGTGCGGCGCGGTGCGCTTCGTCGCGCGCGACGTGCCGGGCGTCTATGACATCTGCCATTGCGAGATGTGCCGCCGCTGGACGGGCTCCTCCCTGCTGAGCGTGAGCGTGCCGAGCGAGAGGGTGGAATGGCAGGGGCGAAAGCATGTCGCCGTCCGGCAGAGCTCCGAATGGGCGGAACGGGCCTGGTGCACGCAATGCGGCTCCGGTCTGTGGTTCCGGGTCACCGATCCCGAAAACCCGGGGTTCGGGATGACGGAGATTCCGCTGGGGCTGTTCGACGAACCGGACGGGTTCGTGCTGGAAAGCGAGATCCATGTCGATGTGAAGCCCGACAGTTACGCCTATCGCGACGAGCCGCACAGGAAACTGACCGGTCGGCAGTGCAACGAGATTTACGGCTCTGCGGAATGATCGGGCGGATCATGCTCCGGGAGCAGGATACGGGAAGGATGAAGCGATGACGAAGTTCGATCCGCACTGGGTGAAGGCCGAAAGGGCGAAGCGGGAGCGGCTCGCGCGCCTCGGCATGTATGATCCGGCGCTCGAGCATGACGCCTGCGGCGTCGGTCTGGTGGTGTCGATCGACGGCAAGCCCTCCCGCAAGGTGGTCGAGAACGGCATCGAGGCCCTCAAGGCCGTGTGGCATCGCGGTGCGGTCGATGCCGACGGCAAGACGGGCGACGGGGCCGGCATCCACATCCAGATTCCGGTGCCGTTCTTCTACGACCAGATCCGCCGCACCGGCCACGAGCCCGACCATGAGCGGCTGATGGCCGTCGGCCAGATCTTCCTGCCGCGGACCGATTTCGGCGCCCAGGAGGAATGCCGCATCATCGTCGAGAGCGAGGTGCTGCGCATGGGGCACCGCATCTATGGCTGGCGCCATGTGCCGGTGAACATCGACGTTCTGGGCGAGAAGGCCAACGCCACCCGCCCCGAGATCGAGCAGATCCTGATTTCCGACGCAAAGGGGCTCGACGAGGAGGGCTTCGAACGCGAGCTCTACATCATCCGCCGCCGGATCGAGAAGGCGGTGGCGGCGGCCGGGATCAAGGGGTTCTATGTCTGCTCTCTGTCCTGCCGTTCCATCATCTACAAGGGGATGATGCTGGCCGAACAGGTGGCCGAGTTCTATCCCGATCTCAAGGACGAGCGCTTCGAATCGGCCTTCGCCATCTACCACCAGCGCTATTCCACCAACACCTTCCCCGAATGGTGGCTGGCCCAGCCCTTCCGCATGCTGGCCCATAACGGCGAGATCAACACGCTCAAGGGCAATCTCAACTGGATGAAGAGCCACGAGATTCGCATGGCCTCGAGCTATTTCGGGGAGATGGCCGAGGACATCAAGCCGATCGTGCCCAAGGGCTCGTCCGATTCGGCGGCGCTCGATGCGGTCTTCGAGGTGCTGGTGCGCGCCGGGCGCAACGCGCCGATGGCCAAGACCATGCTCGTTCCCGAGGCATGGTCGAAGCAGGCGGTCGAGCTGCCGCAGAAGTGGAAGGACATGTATTCCTACTGCAACTCGGTGATGGAGCCCTGGGACGGGCCCGCGGCGCTCGCCATGACCGACGGCCGCTGGGTCGTCGCCGGGCTCGACCGCAACGGGCTCAGGCCCATGCGCTATGTCGTCACCGGCGACGGGCTGCTGATCGCGGGTTCCGAAGTCGGCATGGTGCCGACCGACGAGGCGACGGTGAAGGAGAAGGGGGCGCTCGGACCGGGGCAGATGGTCGGGGTGGACATGGCCCGCGGCATCCTCCTCCACGACAGGGAGATCAAGGACGAGCTGGCCGACAGCCAGCCCTTCGGCGAATGGGTGAAGAAGATCGTCGATCTCGACGAGATCACCCGCGTGGAGCGCGAGAAGCGGCTCTTCGAGGGCGAGGAGCTGCGCAAGCGCCAGATCGCCGCCGGCTATACGCTCGAGGAGGTCGAGAACATTCTGGCGCCGATGGTCGAGGACGCCAAGGAGCCGGTGGTCTCGATGGGGGACGACACGCCGCAGGCGGTGCTTTCCGACCGCTACCGCCCCCTCAGCCACTATTTCCGCCAGAACTTCTCGCAGGTGACCAACCCGCCGATCGATTCCTTGCGCGAATACCGGGTGATGAGCCTCAAGACCCGGTTCGGCAACCTCAAGAACGTGCTCGACCAGAGCTCGGCCCAGACCGAGATCCTGGTGCTCGACAGCCCGTTCGTCAGCAACGCCCAGTTCGAGCGGATGGTGGAGGTCTTCGGCGAACAGGTGTCGTGGATCGACTGCACCTTCCCGGACGAGGGGGGCGAGAACGCCCTCTCCGAAGCGCTTGCCCGCATCCGCGCCGAGGCCGAGGAGGCGGTGCGCTCGGGAGCCGGCCATCTCGTTCTCACCGACGAGCATCAGGGGCCGGACAAGGTGCCGGTGCCGATGATCCTCGCCACCTCCGCGATCCATTCGTGGCTGGTGGGAAAGGGGCTGAGGACCTTCTGCTCGCTCAACGTGCGTTCGGCCGAGTGCATGGACCCGCATTACTTCGCCGTGCTGATCGGCTGCGGGGCGACCACGGTCAACGCCTATCTGGCCCAGGACACGATTGCCGAGCGCGTCGAACGCGGGCTTCTCGAGGGCGGCCTCAAGGAGAATGTCGATCGCTATCGCGAAGCGATCAACCAGGGGCTCCTCAAGATCATGTCGAAGATGGGGATCTCGGTGCTCGCTTCCTACCGTGGCGGACTCAACTTCGAGGCCGTGGGGCTGAGCCGTGCCCTCGTCAACGAATATTTCCCCGGCATGATCTCGCGCATCTCGGGGATCGGCATTCACGGCATCCAGAAGAAGGTGCGCGAGATCCACGCCAGGGGGTGGAAGCGCCCAGCCAACATCCTGCCGATCGGCGGCTTCTACAAGCTGCGCAAGGGTGGGGAGCGCCATGCCTGGGAAGCGCAGGCGATGCATCTCCTGCAATCGGCCTGCGAGCGCGGCGCCTATGCGCTATGGAAGCGCTATTCGCAGATGATGCAGGAAAACCAGCCGATTCACCTGCGCGACCTTCTCGAGATCAAGCCTCTCGGCAAGCCGATTCCGATCGAGGAGGTCGAGAGCATCACCTCGATCCGCAAGCGCTTCGTCACGCCGGGGATGAGCCTCGGCGCGCTCAGCCCCGAGGCCCACAAGACGCTCAACATCGCCATGAACCGCATCGGCGCCAAGTCCGATTCGGGAGAGGGCGGCGAAGATCCTGCCCATTTCAGACCGATGCCGAACGGCGACAATGCCTCGGCAAGGATCAAGCAGGTCGCATCGGGCCGTTTCGGGGTGACGGCCGAGTATCTCAACCATTGCGAGGAACTCGAGATCAAGATCGCCCAGGGTGCCAAGCCCGGTGAGGGCGGCCAGCTGCCGGGCATCAAGGTGACGGAGCTGATCGCCCGTCTGCGGCACTCGACGCCGGGGGTGACGCTGATCTCGCCGCCGCCCCATCACGACATCTACTCGATCGAGGACCTGGCGCAGCTGATCTACGATCTCAAGCAGATCAACCCGCGTGCCAAGGTCTGCGTCAAGCTGGTGGCGCAGTCGGGCGTCGGCACCATCGCCGCCGGCGTGGCCAAGGCCAAGGCCGACGTGATCCTGATTTCGGGGCACAACGGCGGCACCGGCGCCAGCCCGGCGACCTCGGTCAAGTTCGCCGGCCTGCCGTGGGAGATGGGGCTCACCGAGGCCCATCAGGTGCTGGCGATGAACAATCTGCGCGATCGGGTGACGCTGCGCACCGATGGCGGGCTGAGGACCGGCCGCGACATCGTGGTGGCGGCGTTGATGGGAGCGGAAGAGTTCGGCATCGGCACCGCGGCCCTCATCGCCATGGGCTGCATCATGGTGCGCCAGTGCCAGTCCAACACCTGCCCGGTCGGGATCTGCACCCAGCGCGAGAAGCTGCGGGCCAAATTCGCCGGCAGCCCGGAGAAGGTGGTCAATCTCATCACCTTTTACGCCCAGGAGGTGCGGGAGATTCTCGCCTCGATCGGAGCGCGCTCGCTCGACGAGGTGATCGGCCGGGCCGATCTGCTGGCCCAGGTCAGCCGGGGTGCCGCCCATCTCGACGATCTCGATCTCAACCCGCTTCTCATCACCGTGGACGGAACCGAGCGCTTCGCCTGGAGCCGCAATGCGCTGCGCAACGAGGTGCCGGACACGCTCGACGCCGAGATCATCCGCGATGCCGAGCCCTTCTTCTCCGAAGGCGAGAAGATGCAGCTCAGCTACACCGTGCGCAACACCCAGCGCACGATCGGCGCCCGTGTCTCCTCGCATATCGTGCGGCGCTTCGGCATGAACAACGATCTTCAGCCCGATCACCTGACGATCAAGCTCACCGGCTCGGCCGGTCAGTCGCTCGGTGCCTTCGCCGCGCCGGGGCTGAAGATCGAGGTTTCGGGCGATGCCAACGACTATGTCGGCAAGGGGCTTTCGGGCGGGATGATCGTGGTGCGGCCGCCGCTGGTCTCGCCGCTCAAGGCCGACGACAACGTCATCATCGGCAATACCGTGCTCTACGGCGCCACCGCCGGCAAGCTCCTTGCCGCCGGTCGGGCCGGAGAGCGGTTCGCCGTCCGCAATTCGGGGGCGAAGGTGGTGGTCGAGGGCTGCGGCTCCAACGGCTGCGAATACATGACGGGCGGGGTCGCCGTCATCCTCGGCCGCATCGGCGCCAATTTCGGGGCCGGCATGACCGGCGGCATGGCCTATGTCTTCGACGAGACCGGTAATGCCCGCGACTACATGAACATGGACACGCTCGTGGTGGTGCCGGTCAGTCACCCCCATTGGGAGGCCGAGCTCAAGGGGCTGATCGAGGAGCATTTCCGCGAGACGCGGAGCCGCAAGGCCGAGGAGATCCTGCTCGACTGGGAGAATGCGAAGGGCCGCTTCCTCCAGATATGCCCGAAGGAGATGCTGCCCCACATTCCCCATCCGCTCACCCTCGAGGAGGAGGCCGAGAAGCGCGCCTGAGGGAGGGGCGAGCGAGGAGGGGTCCGGGGCCGGTCCCGGGCCTCTCTTGTCTGCCCCTGCCAAGCATTGCCAGGGCGGGACCGGGCGCGGGGGAGGGAAGCGGGGTGGCGGCCGGCGGGCTTCCGGCGGCCCTTTCCTTCGGGCATGATCGCGCACGAAGGAGGAACCGATGGCACGGCGAAAGGGCCGCCCCGGCAAGGCGAGGGCAGGGAAACGGCAGAAACGGGGAGCGGGGTTCGGGCCGTGGCGGCGGTGGCTTCCTGCCGCGTTCGCGTTCCTCGTCGCTTTCGTGCTCCTCGTCGTCGCCCTGCCGGCCTTCGTCGATCCGCCGCGGGGGCTTTACATGCGCAGCGAGGCGGCGCGGCTCGGACGGATCGATCATCGGCCGGTGCCGCTCGATAAGGTGTCGCTTGCCGCCCGACGGGCGGTGGTCGCGGCCGAGGATGCCAATTTCTGTCGCCATTTCGGCTTCGACATGGCCGAGCTGCGCCGGGCCATTGCCGCGGGCGGCCGACGCGGCGCCTCGACCATCACCCAGCAGACGGTGAAGAACGTCTTTCTCTGGCAGGGGCGCTCATGGCCGCGCAAGGCGCTCGAGGCGCTGATCACGCCGCTGGTCGAGCTTTTCTGGGGCAAGCGCCGGATTCTCGAGCTCTATCTCGACAGGGCCGAGTTCGGCGAAGGGATTTTCGGCATCGAGGCTGCGGCGCGGCGCCGTTTCGGCAAGCCGGCGGCACGGCTCACCCTGCGCGAGGCGGCGCGGCTCGCGGCGGTGCTGCCCGATCCGAAAGGACGTGACCCGAAGAGCAATGCGCCGCGTTTCCGTGTCCGGGTGCGGCAGATCGAGGATGGCGCCCGCACCATCGCCCGTGACGGGCGCGACGCCTGCTTTCGCTGACGCGACCGCGGCTCACGCGGCGGCGAGCTTTTCGGTCTCGTCCTGCCCGTCCTCCCTTTTCGGGGTGTCCCCGCGTTCCTTCTCGGCGAACAGCTCGGCAATGGCGCCCAAGGCCAGCCCCCGCATGAAAAGCGAGAAGGGCAGGAAGCTCCACATGGCGATGATCCACACCAGCGCCGCCGGATGGCCGACGAGCCGGCGCATGATCTCCTCGTGCAGGACGACCGAGAGGAGAAGCGGCGTCAGGAAGGGAAGGGTGAAGCCGAAGATGATGTTGACCCGGGCATCCTGAACGAGGCCGTCGCGCCGGTTGCCGGGGGCGGTCCAGTCGTGATTGGGCAGGTTGACCCACTTGTTGAAGGATTTGCGCCGCCCCGGCCAGAGCCCGGCATGGATCAGGATCGAGAACAGTGCGAGCCCGACAAGGCCCGCCAGATAGGCGATGCCGACGGCGGCGGTGATGACCGGGGCGAAGGCCGGGTCGGCCCCCTGTGAAAGCACGGTCGTCATCAGCCGCACGGGACTGCCGGGGAAATCCATGGCAAGGCCGACGAGCAGGCCGAGCCCGTAGAGCATGTCGGCTTTCGCCGAACCGCCGATCAGGGCATGGCGGAACATGAGGCTTGCGCTGACGAAGATGAGCACGAGCACGGTGAAGCGGAGCAGGTTATAGGGGGGCGCGTCGCGAAACTCGGTGATGATCGGTTGCGAGGAGTGGTATTCCGTCGTCACCAGAAGCGCGAGGATCAGCGCCACCAGCAAGGCGGTGTAGGGGGGTTCCCCTCCCGATACGGGTGCAAGGACGAGCGCCGGCAGCAGAACCACCGATGCCGCAGCCATGCCGCGAATGATTGCGCCGGCAAATTGCCCGATCACTGCCCGATCACCTCGTTGCGGAGCTCTTGCGGCTCCCTCACGCTGCCCGTTTTTCGGCACCTTTATGCCCGATTTCTGCCCAATTCTGGCCCGCTCGAACTCCTCTCGTCAACCCCTTGATTTCCGGGGGCTCGCGCGAGGGCCCATTCCCTGGCTCGGTATGTTCCACCGCCGCAAGGCGGAAAGTGTGGTATTTTCGGCCGGAAATGGGGCAAAAGGGGTATTTTCTGCGGGCACCGGCCCTGCCTTGCGGCCGACGTCTCATCTGTCCGCAACCTGTCCGCAACGCAAGAAGGGGCGCGGCTTGCCGCGCCCCCGTCCTTTGCCTCGGGGCGGCGTTCAGGCTGCGCTCTCGCCCCAGAGCCAGGGCATCGCACCCTTCTGCCGCTCTTCGTAGGTATCGATGTGGTGGATCTTCTGCAGGGTGAGGCCGATGTCGTCGAGCCCCTCGAGCAGGCAGTGCTTGCGGAAGGGATCGATCTCGAAACGGAACACTTCGCCCTCCGGGCCCGACACCGTCTGGTTCGGCAGATCGACGGTGATGCGGGCGTTGCCGCCCTTGCCGGCGTCCGCCATCAGCTTCTCGACCGCCTCCTCCGGCAGCACCACCGGCAGGATGCCGTTCTTGAAGCAGTTGTTGTAGAAGATGTCGGCGAAGGACGGGGCGATCACGCAGCGAATGCCGAAATCCTTGAGCGCCCAGGGGGCATGTTCGCGGCTCGAGCCGCAACCGAAATTCTCGCCCGCCACCAGGATCTCGGCCCGGGTCCAGGGCTCCCGGTTGAGGATGAAATCCGGGTTCGGATGGCCGTTCTCGTCATAGCGCATCTCGTAGAACAGCGCCTTGCCGAGCCCCGAGCGCCTGATGGTCTTCAGGAACTGCTTGGGGATGATCATGTCGGTATCGACGTTGACCAGCGGCAGCGGCGCGGCAATGCCCGTGAGGGTGATGAACTTGTCCATGGTGCTGGTCCTTCCGCTTACATCAGATCGCGCACATCGGTCAGCCGCCCGGTGAGGGCGGCGGCGGCGGCCATGGCCGGCGAGAGGAGGTGCGTGCGTCCGCCGCGGCCCTGCCGGCCCTCGAAGTTGCGGTTCGAGGTCGAGGCGCAGCGCTCGCCGGGCGCCAGCTGATCGGGGTTCATGGCGAGGCACATCGAGCAGCCCGGCAGGCGCCACTCGAAGCCGGCTTCCTTCAGGATGTCGGCGATCCCCTCCTCCTCGGCCTGCATGCGCACGAGACCCGAGCCGGGCACGACCATCGCCCGGACCCCTTCCTTGACCTTGCGCCCCCTGACGATCTCGGCAACGGCCCGCAGATCCTCGATCCGGCCGTTGGTGCAGGAGCCGATGAAGACGGTGTCGATCTCGATCTCCTGCATCGGTGTTCCGGGCTCGAGGCCCATGTAGTCGAGTGCGCGGCGCACCGCTTCGCGCTTGGGGCCCGCGAAATCCTCCGGGTGGGGCACGGTGCCGGTGATCGGCACCACGTCCTCGGGGCTGGTGCCCCAGGTGACGACCGGGGCGATCTTCTCGCCCGCGATCCGCACCACCTTGTCGAAACGGGCCCCCTCGTCGCTCCCGAGCCGCTTCCATTGCTCGACGGCGAGTTCCCACATCCCCCCCTTCGGCGCATGGGGGCGGCCCCTGAGATATTCGAAGGTCTTTTCGTCGGGGGCGATGAGGCCGGCCCGGGCGCCGCCCTCGATCGCCATGTTGCAGACGGTCATGCGCCCTTCCATCGACAGGGCGCGGATCGCCTCGCCGGCATATTCGATCACGTGGCCGGTGCCGCCGGCGGTGCCGATCTCGCCGATGATGGCCAGCGTGATGTCCTTGGCGGTGACGCCGGGGCCGACCGAGCCCGTCACCTCGACGAGCATGTTCTTCGACTTCTTCTGGATCAGCGTCTGGGTCGCCAGCACATGTTCGACCTCGGAGGTGCCGATGCCGTGGGCGAGCGCCCCGAAGGCGCCGTGGGTGGCGGTGTGGCTGTCGCCGCAGACGATGGTGCTGCCCGGCAGCGTCCAGCCCTGTTCGGGGCCGATGATATGGACGATGCCCTGCCGCGGGTCGTTGACGTCATAGTATTCGATGCCGAATTCCTCGGCGTTCTTCTTCAGCGTCTCGACCTGGATGCGGCTCTCCTCGTTCTCGATGCCGCGAAGGCGGCTCTCGTCGGTCGGCACGTTGTGGTCGGGGACGGCGATGGTCTTTTCGGGCCGCCGCACCGAGCGGCCGGCCATGCGCAGCCCTTCGAATGCCTGGGGGCTGGTGACCTCGTGCACGAGGTGGCGGTCGATGTAGATCAGGCAGGTGCCGTCCTCGGCCTCATGGACGACATGGGCGTCCCAGATCTTGTCGTAGAGAGTGCGCGGTTCGCTCATCGGATCCTCTCGGGGTGTCTTGAACGGAGCATGGCGTGAAACGGGGGCGCCACGGGTCGCGGATCGCCGCTGCATGACGGCGCCGGTGCCGCCGGCATGGATGGGGTGCGCGGCACGGCGGGAAAGTTCGCGTCAAAGGCCGGTAAGGAGGGAGATCCGCATGCCGAAGAACCGCCAGGGCAGGCGGGCGCGATCGGCCATGATGAAGACGGCGTGCTTCATGGCCATGCCCATACACCGCCGCGAGGGCCATCGCAAGCGGGACGGAGCACGACTGCGCCACCGCGTCTGCCGAGGGTGGAAAGGCGGTGCGCTTGTCTGTATCATGCCGCATATCGTGCCGGGGCCCCGGCCCTGGAGGTTGTATCCGGCCGTTTCCGCCTGCAGGCAGCCGGGACGGGGGAAGGGTCGGGATTCCCGGGAGCAGCAGGGCGGCACGTCGCCCGAAGAAGCGATGAGGCAGGACGGATGATGCGAAAATTCGCTGCGATGATGCTTGGCGTGGCGCTGGGCATGGCCGGTGCGGCTGCGCCCGAGGCGCAGGAGAGCACCAACAGGGTCGCTACCGAAAAGGCCTGGGCGGTCTTTGTCGGCAGCAACCCGACCGAATGCTGGGCGACCACCACGCCGGAGAAACAGGTCAACACCCGTGGCGGCAGGCCGGTCAATGTCCGCCGGGGCAAGACCGCGCTCTTCGTCACCTTCCGCCCGTCGAGCGGCTCGGCGGGAGAGGTGTCCTTCACCGGCGGTTATCCCTACGCCGACGGGGCGCTGGTGCGGCTCGAGGTGGACGGCGAGAAGGTCGCCGATCTCTTCACCAAGGGGGAATGGGCCTGGTCGCCCTCTCCCGAGGACGACAAGAGGATCATCGCGGCCTTCAAGCGCGGGGTGAAGGCCGTTGCCATCGGCACCTCGAAGCGCGGCACCCGCACCGAGGACACCTTCTCGCTCCTCGGTTTCACCGCCGCGCTCAACGAGGCGGCGCGTCGCTGCGGCATGAAACCCCCGGCCTGAGTGCGGCGTGGCTGTTACGCTCTTCCGCGCCTTCCGGCGGGGGGCGGATGGAAGCGAATGATCGGGCACCCTCGCCGCGGGCGGGGGTGTCGTGCATGAGGAAGCGAAGATGAACGAGCTGAAAGGCGAAAGCCGCATGGCGAGGAAGGAGCTCTCCCCGATCACGCCCGAGGTGGTGGCCCTGCCCCGCAGGCCGGTCCGGCCCGACGGGCGCCGCAATCTCGTCGGCCTCACGCGCGACCGGCTGGCCGAGGCGCTCGCCGCCATCGGCACGCCCGAGCGGCAGCTGCGCATGCGCGTCGGCCAGCTCTGGCAGTGGATCTACCAGAAGGGCGTGCGCGATTTCGCCGCCATGACCAATCTCGCGAAGGACTATCGCGCGAAGCTGGCCGAGAATTTCGTCATCGCCGTGCCCGAGATCGTCTCCCGGCAGGTTTCGGCCGACGGGACGCGCAAGTATCTGCTGCGCGTTGCCGGCGGGCACGAGATCGAGACCGTCTATATCCCCGAGGCGGACCGGGGCACGGTCTGCGTCTCCAGCCAGGTGGGTTGCACGCTGACCTGCTCCTTCTGCCATACCGGCACCCAGAAGCTGGTCCGCAACCTGACCGCGGGCGAGATCGTCGGTCAGGTGATGGTGGTGCGCGACGATCTCGGCGAATGGCCGAAACCCGGCCGCCATCCCAAGGACGAGACGCGGCTGGTCTCGAACATCGTGCTGATGGGGATGGGCGAGCCGCTCTACAATTTCGAGAATGTCCGCGACGCGATGAAGATCGCCATGGACCATGAGGGCATCTCGCTCTCGCGGCGGCGAATCACCCTTTCGACCTCCGGTGTCGTGCCGATGATCGAACGGGCCGGTGCCGAGATCGGCTGCATGCTCGCCATCTCCTTTCACGCCACTACCGACGAGGTGCGCGACAGGCTCGTGCCGATCAACAGGAAGTGGAACATCGCCACCCTGCTCGAAGCGCTTCGGCAATATCCCAGGCTGTCGAATTCCGAGCGCGTCACCTTCGAATACGTCATGCTCAAGGGGATCAATGACAGCGACGAGGATGCGCGCCGCCTCGTGAAGCTGATCTCCGGCATTCCCGCCAAGATCAACCTCATTCCCTTCAACCCATGGCCCGGTGCGCCCTATGAGCGTTCCGAGCAGGACCGGATCCGCGCCTTCGCCGACATCATCTACAAGGCCGGCTATGCGTCGCCGATCCGCACTCCGCGGGGCGAAGACATCATGGCCGCCTGCGGGCAGCTGAAATCGGCCACCGAACGGGCGCGCAAGCGCCGGGCCGAGATCGAGGCCGAAGCCGGCCTGGCGGGCGAATAGGCCGGGTTGCGGCGCCGAAACGCGAAGGAGAGCCCATGCCACACGATCATCATCATCACGTCCATGCGCATCAGGCGCTCGAGAGCGGCGACCGGCGGCTCGTCTTCGCCATTCTGCTCAATGTTGCGCTGACCTTCGTGCAGATCGCGGCCGGCATCCTGTCGGGTTCGCTGGCAATGATCGCGGATGCGGTCCACAACCTTTCGGATGCCGCCTCGCTGGTGATCGCCTGGGGGGCGCGGCGCATCGGCCGGCGGCCGGCAGATCTCGGCATGACCTTCGGCTACAGGCGGGCCGAGAGCGTGGCGGCGCTCGTCAACTACGTCACGCTGATGGCCATCGGCTTCTATCTCGTGGGCGAGGCTGTGCAGCGGTTCCTCGACCCCCAGCCGGTGACGGGCGTGCCGGTGATGATCGTGGCGGGCATCGCCCTCGTGATCGATGTCGGCACGGCGATTCTCATCGGGCGCATGGTCGAGGGATCGGCCAACATGCGCGCCGCCTTCCTGCACAATCTGGCCGATGCGCTCGGCTCGGTGGCGGTGCTGGCGGTGGGCTTCCTCGTCTGGCGCTATGGCTGGACCATCGCCGACCCGATCGCCACGCTCGGCATCGCCGGCTATGTGCTCTACCACGGCTTTGCCGAGATCGGCCCGACGATCCGCCTTCTGATGCTCGGCACGCCGCCGGGGATCGATGCCGAAACCGTGCGGGCGGCGATGATGGCGCAGGACGGGGTCGCCAATGTCCACCACCTGCATCTGTTCGAGATGGAGGAAGGCCGTCCGGCGCTGACGGCCAGCGTCACCCTCTCGGAAGGGCGCTGGAGCGAAGGCGATGCCATCAAGGCAGCTCTCAAGGAGCTTCTTGTCCGGGATTTCGCGATCGATCACGCCACGCTAGAGCTCGAATGCGCCCGTCATGCGCCGCGAACCGTTCGCCCCATCGGCCATGGCGGCCGCGAAAGGCACCATGCGCCTGCGATCGCCGAGCCATGCAGGTAGGAGGGGCGAAGATGCACCGGCGCCGCTTCATCGGTCTGGTCGCGGGAGGGTTGGTGCTGTCGGCCGCCCCCCTCGGAGCCGGGCCGAGCCCGGAAGGCGACGGATCCGCGGGTTCCGCGCCGAAGATCACCCGGCTGGTGATCGTCAAGCACAGGCGGCGGCTCTATCTGCTTTCGGGCGAGAAGGTCGTGCGGCGCTACAGCATCGATCTCGGCTTTGCGCCCAGGGGCGACAAGAAGGTGGAAGGAGATGGACGCACCCCCGAAGGGCGCTATGTCATCGACCGCAAGAACCCCGATTCCCGCTACCATCTCTCGCTCGGCATCTCCTATCCGAACGCGCGCGACCGGGCCGAGGCGGCGCGGCTCGGCAAGAGCCCGGGAGGCGACATCTTCATCCACGGCCGCCCTTTCCTCATCCGGCTTCTGAAGGGACGGCGCGACTGGACGGCGGGTTGCATCGCCGTTTCCAACCGGGAGATCGAGGAAATCTATCGACTGGTCGAGATCGGCACGCCGATCGACATCTACCCCTGAGGCTTTCGTCCTTCGAGGCTTTCGGAGAGCCGATGCCCCTTCAGCTCGAGGGAACGGGCTTGCCGTCGCGCGTGTCCTCGGCAGGCGGCGGCGGCACGGGGGCCGGCACAAGAGGCGGCAGGTCGGGATTGCCGAGAACCAGTGTCCACCAGATCTTGCGGTTCGGCTCCTGATACCAGCCGATTCCCATCTCCCGGGCTTCGGGGTCGAGCAGGACTTCCCGGGTGAACGTATCCTCGAGCCAGGCGCCGACGGTTTCTTCGGCATGTTCGAAGGTCTCGGAAACGAGCTCTCCGGTGAGACGCCCCGTGTAACCGGCACGGGCGACGCGCTGTGGCGGGGAAGATCCATCGGAGCCGAAATGCCAGGGCCGCTGCTGCCGGGCCATGTCCTCGGAATGGGTCATGGCGGCGGCGGTGAGCTCGGGCGAGAGCGCGAGCGGCGCCAGCCCGCGGCCCTCCCGCACGGCATTGACGGCGGCGAGCACCTTCTTCGGAATGCGCCGGGCCTCGAAATAGCCGATCTTTTTCGCCTGCGGCAGCGGCGGGCCGTCGGCGCCGAGCGAACGGGTCGATTCGACGGTGCACGCCCCGAGGGCGAAGAGGGTCATCAATGCGGCGGCAAGCCGGATCATGCGTCTGTCCTCGTTCTCAGCGGCCGCACGATGACCTCGGAAGGCGCGTGGTGCAACCCCTTGAAGGCATCGACCGGCCGTGGTCGGTCGAAACTCGCCCGAAAAGGCCGCAGAGGGGGCGATTTTGCCAATCAAGAACGCGTGAATTGAAGATTCGCCGGCTTCGACTTATGTCTGGGCCAGACCGATCCCCGGAGGACAGGAGCGCAGCCATGACCATCTCCTCTTCCCGTCTGACACGGCGCCGCTTCACGATCGGGCTCGGCGTCGGCATGGCAGCGGCCGGAGGGCTGGCCACGCCGCTCAGGGCGGAAGATCCGCAACCCCCCACCCCGCTCCCGAACACGGTGCAGATGGAGAAGCCGGTGGGGGAGGCAGTGCGCCACAACATCGCCGGCTTCCGGACCCTCGACTGGCGGCCCTACTTCTCCGATCTCGAGAATGGCGCCATCCTCGTCGATATCGAATCGCGGGCGCTGCATTTCTGGTCCGAGGACGAGAGCATCTACAAGCTCTATCCCTGTTCGGTGCCGATGAGCGAGGAGCTCACCCGCAAGGGGCGGACGCGGGTGGTGCGCAAGGTGGTGGGGCCGAGCTGGCGGCCGACCCCCTCGATGAAACGGCGCAACCCCGAATGGCCCGATTACATCCCCCCGGGACCGAAGAACCCGCTCGGCACCCATGCGCTCTATCTCTCCTGGCGTTACTACCGGATTCACGGCACCCACGACACGCGAAAGATCGGTCGTCGCTCGTCCAATGGCTGCATCGGCCTCTACAACAGCCAGATCGCGGATCTGTTCGCGCTGACGAAGGTGGGCACGCAGGTGTTGATCATTTGACACGGTTCACCGAAAAAAATCGGCTTCCGGGCGAGGCGGACAGTTGCAATTGCGCCGATCGGAGGCTTAAGTGTGATCACACGAACACGCGCTGTGCCCATTTGGCATGAATTCTCAGGAGGAAGACAGATGAAGAAAATCGTTCTCGCCGCTGCGTTCTCGCTTGGCGCGACCGCCGCCATGGCCGGCAACGTGGCCGAGCCGGTGATGGAGCCCGAAGTGATCCAGGAGGACACCTCCTCCTCCTCCACCGGTCTGATCGTGCCGATCCTCGTGCTTCTGGCGGTGTATGCGGCCACCCGCTGATCGGCGGACAGCAGAATGGCAAGCAAGCGGCGGGCCTCGGCCCGCCGTTTTTTCTTGCGGGAACAGGCGGCAGGATCAGCCCTTCCTGCCCGTGGCTTCCTCCTCGAGTATCGCCGCAAGCCCGCTGCGATAGTCGGGATGGCGCAGCGCGACGCCGAGCTCCTCCTTCAGCCGCCGGTTCGAGACACGTTTCGATTCGCCGTAGAAGCTGCGGGCCATGGGCGACATCTCTGCCGTCTCGAAGGGCTCGGCCGGGGGCGGAGGGAGGCCGAGAAGGGTTGCGGCATGGGCGATCACCTCGTCGGGCGGTGCCGGCAGATCGTCGGTGAGGTTGTAGATCCGTCCGGGGCGGGGCCGGGCGATCGAGGCTGCGAGCGCAGCCACGATGTCATCGACATGGATGCGCCCGAAGACCTGCCCGGGCTTGACGATCCGCCGGGCCGTGCCGCGCCGCAGCTTGGCGAAGGGGCCGCGTCCCGGGCCGTAGATGCCGGCCAGGCGGAAGACGTGCACCGGCAGGCCGTGGTGGCGGTGGAGCGCGAGCCACGCCTTCTCGGCCGCGAGGCGCCAGCGGCCGCGCCGCGAGGTGGGCGCAGGCGGGGTTTCCTCGTCCACCCAGCCGCCCTGACGGTCGCCATAGACGGCGGTGGTCGAGAGATAGCCGACCCAGGCGAGATGATGTGCCCGGGCGAGGCGCGCTTCTTCGGCGCCGATCAGCGGATCGCCCGCGGCATCGGGCGGCGCGGCCACGAGCAGGTGGTCGGCCCGGTCGATCATCGGCGCAAGCGGCGTGCCCGGCCAGAGACGGGGGGTGATGCCGGCCTCCGCGAGCGCCTCGAGCCGGGATGCCTCGCGTGTGGTGCCGATCACCTCCCAGCCCTCGCGCGCCATCTTGCGGCCGAAGGCGGTGCCGACATAGCCGCATCCGACGATGAGCAGCGTGCCTGATCGTTTCGCCTGTTCGGCCCCGGTTGTCATGTGCTGCTCTCCTCCTCTGCCGGCTCTCCCGGTTCGTCATGTGCCGTGGCCGCGAGACGGGCGGCGGCCCAGCGGGCGGCGTCGGCCACGACCGGCTCGGGATGGTCGCGGTGTTCGAGCGCCACTTCGAGAAGCGCGCCTTTCCCGGAATTGCCGATGGCATAAAGGACATTGCGCAGAAAACGGGCAAGGCCGATCCGCTTGATCGGCGATTTCGAGAACAGCGCCCGGAAGCCCGCATCGTCGAGCCGGGCGAGATCGGCCAGTCGCGGCGCGCGCAGCGCTTCGCGGGCATGATAGCGGCTTTCGCGGGCGAGGGCGGCAAACTTGTTCCACGGGCAGACGGCGAGGCAGTCATCGCAGCCATAGATGCGGTTGCCGAGGGCGGGGCGCAGATCTTCGGGCACCGGGCCGGCATGCTCGATCGTGAGATAGGAAATGCAGCGGCGGGCATCGAGTTGCCGCGGGGCGGGGAAGGCGCCGGTGGGGCAGATGTCGAGGCAGCGGCGGCAGGAGCCGCAATGGTCGTGTTCGGGGGGATCCTTCGGCAGGTCGAGGGTGGTGAATATGGCGCCGAGGAAGAACCAGCTGCCGAGCTTGCGCGAGACGAGATTCGTGTGCTTGCCCTGCCAGCCGATGCCGGCCGCCTGCCCCAGCGGTTTTTCCATCACCGGGGCGGTATCGACGAACACCTTGATCTCCGTTCCCGGCGCCTGCTCGATCAGCCAGCGCCCGAGGCGCTTGAGGCGCTTCTTGACCACGTCGTGATAGTCGCGCCCGCGGGCATGGACCGAGATCGCTCCGCGGTCCTTCCGGGCGAGGATGGCGCGTGGATCCTCCTCGGGGCCGTAGTTCTCCGCCAGCATGATGACGGAGCGCGCCGCGGGCCACAGCGCCGCCGGATTGCCGCGCCAGTTCATGCGTTCGCCCATCCAGCGCATTTCGCCGTGCCAGCCGCGGGCGACGAACTCGGCGAGCCGCTTCCCGGCCTCGGGGACGATCGCATCGGGCGTGGTGATGCCGATATCGTCGAAACCTTCCTCATGTGCCCTGGCGATGAGGGCGGTTCTGAGCGCGGCGGGATCGGTCAAAAGTCGAGATCCGTGTAATGGGGCGGCGGAATGAAACCGGGTACGGTGTCGGCCAGCAGCGACCGGAAGGGGGGGCGCGACTTCATGGTGGCATACCAGGTCCTGACGGTTTCGCTGCCTTTCCAGTCCACGAGACCGAGATAGTCGAGGCAGGAAAGATGGGCGGCGGCGGCGAAATCGGCCAGCGTCAGGCGCTCGGTCGCGAGCCAGCGCCGCCGCTCGAGCAGCTTCTCCATGTAGGCCATGTGCAGCCGCCGGCGCCTGAGCGCGTTCTGCACGCGCCGGCTGTCGGGGTGGCCGGCCGACATGATCTTCTTGAACAGGCGCTCCTCGAGAAGCGGCATCGAGACCTCGCGGGCGAATTTCTCGTTGAACCAGGCCACGAGCCGCCGCACCTCCGCCCGCTCCTCGGCACGGCGGGGCATGAGGGGCGGTTCGGGATGGGTTTCGTCGAGATATTCGCAGATGGCAGCCGAATCGGCCAGCTTGAGCGGTCGGGGGCGGGTGGCGCCTTCGGGTTCGATCACCAGCACCGGCACCATGCCCGCCGGGTTGAGCCGCAGGAATTCGGACCGGCGGTCCCAGAAGGGCTCTTCCCTCAGATCGGCGTCGATCCGCTTTTCCCCCAGGACCAGCCGCACGGTGCGCGAGAAGGGGCAGAGCGGATGATGAACCAGCCGATACATGAAAGTCACCTCGTGAACGGGGAAACGGGCCGTCCGGGTTTCGTTTCAGGCCCCCCGGATCATTACCCCCATGACGCCGCCCCTTCAATGCGCCGATGCTTGACCTTGCCCGCCCCGGGGCATAGCCAGTCGCTGAATGCAAGTTCCGCCAGTCGAGGAGATGCACATGGCCAATCCTTCCCTTCTGATCCTGCCCGGCGACGGCATCGGCCCCGAGGTGATGGCCGAGGTCCGCAAGATCATCGACTGGTTCGGCGAGAAGCGCGGGCTCGTCTTCGATGTCGAGGAGGATCTCGTCGGCGGGGCGGCCTATGACGCCCATGGCGTGCCGCTTGCCGACGAGACCATGGAGAAGGCACAGTCGGTCGATGCGGTGCTGCTCGGTGCGGTCGGCGGGCCGAAATACGACGAGCTGCCCTTCGAGGTGAAACCCGAGCGCGGCCTCTTGCGCCTGCGCAAGGAGATGGACCTCTTCGCCAATCTGCGCCCGGCGCAATGTTTCGATGCCCTGGCCGATTTCTCCTCGCTCAAGCCCGAGGTGATCGCGGGGCTCGACATCATGATCGTGCGCGAGCTGACCTCGGGGGTCTATTTCGGCGAACCGCGCGGCATCTTCGACGACAACGAGGGCGGCCGCGTCGGCATCAACACCCAGCGCTATACCACCGAGGAGGTGCGCCGGGTGGCCCGCGTCGCCTTCGAGCTGGCGCGCAGGCGCCGGGGCCGCGTCTGCTCGATGGAAAAGGCGAACGTGATGGAATCGGGCATTCTCTGGCGCGAGGAAGTCCAGTGGGTGCACGACAACGAATATCCCGATGTCGAGCTTTCCCACATGTATGCCGATGCCGGCGCGATGCAGCTCGTGCGCCAGCCCAGGCAGTTCGACGTGATCGTGACCGACAACCTCTTCGGCGATCTCCTCTCGGACGTCGCCGCGATGCTGACGGGCTCGCTCGGCATGTTGCCCTCGGCCTCGCTCGGCGCGCCGATGGCGAATGGCCGGCCGAAGGCGCTCTACGAGCCGGTCCACGGTTCGGCGCCCGACATCGCCGGCCAGGGCAAGGCCAATCCCTGCGCCTGCATCCTGTCCTTCGCGATGGCGCTGCGCTACTCCTTCGACGAGGGCGCGGAGGCGGACCGGCTCGAGCGGGCGGTGGAGAAGGTGCTGGCCGAGGGGGTGCGCACGCCCGACCTCCTGCAGAAGGAAGGGGCGGTTCCGGCCACCACGGCCGAGATGGGCGATGCCATCATCTGCGCGCTCGACGAGAGCCTTGCGACCGCCTGAGGGGCATCCTCCGCGCAGGGGCGGAAGTGGCGGGAAAGGGTGAAAATCCCGGGCGCCCCCCCTTGCGCATGGCGCGGAAGCGTCCTAAATCAGCGCCACGGTCGGAGTGTAGCTCAGCCTGGTAGAGCACTGTCTTCGGGAGGCAGGGGTCGCAGGTTCAAATCCTGCCACTCCGACCAGAGATCCCCCTGATCGGAACATTTCCCTGGGCGTGTTGTCGGTTCCGGCATGTGCCGCGCCGGTTCTCTGCCGGCGGAGCATGAGAGGGTCGGTGCGGGGACTGTCTCAGCCGCCCGCTTCCAGACTCGCCTCGAACAGCTTGCGCGTATAGGGGTGGCGGAAACGGCCCGCGAGAAGATCCGGCCGCTCGAGCGTCTCGACGATGCGGCCGGCCTCCATCACCGCCATGCGGTCGCACATGTGATCGATCACGGCGAGATCGTGGCTCACCATCAGATAAGTCAGCCCCCTTTCCTCGCGCAGATCCCACAGCAGGTTGAGCACCTCGGCCTGCACCGAGGCATCGAGCGCCGAAGTCGGCTCGTCGAGAAGCAGGATCTGCGGCTCGAGCATCAGAGCCCGGGCGATGGCCACGCGCTGGCGCTGGCCGCCCGAAAGCTGATGCGGGTAACGGAAGCGGAAACTCGCGGGCAGCCCGACGCTCTCCAGCGCGGCCACCACCCGCCTGTCATGGTCGCCGAGGCCGTGAATGGCTAGCGGCTCGGAAAGGATCCGGTCGAGGGTGTGCCGCGGATGGAGCGATGCGTAGGGATCCTGGAACACCATCTGCACCTTGCGGGCGAAAGCCTTGTCCCGACGGGAGCCGAGGGGGCGGCCTTCGATGCGGATCGTGCCGCCCGTGACGGGCGCAAGACCGCAGATCGCCCGAAGAATGGTCGATTTCCCGGACCCCGATTCGCCGACGAGCCCGTAGCTCTCTCCCGCCTCGACGGTGAAGCCGGCCTTCTGCACCGCCCGGACTTCGTGGCCCTTGACGCGGAAGGTGACATCGAGCCCGTCGATCTCGATCATCGCCGCCATATCACGCTTCCTCCCAGGCCGGATCGCGCGTGAGCACCGGCAGATGGCCGCGCGGCCCGCCGATGCGCGGCAGGCATTCGAGCAGTCCCCGCGTATAGGGGTGACGCGCCTGATCGAGCCGGTCGGCGGCGATCTCCTCGACCACCCGGCCGCGATACATCACCAGCACGCGGTCGCAGAAACGCGAGACCAGCTTGAGATCGTGGGAAATGAAGATCAGCCCCATGCCGCGCTCGCGCACGAGGGCGTCGAGAATCTTCAGCACCTCGGCCTGCACCGTCACGTCGAGGGCCGAGGTGGGTTCGTCGGCAATGAGAAGATCGGGGCCCGGAATCAGCATCATGGCGATCATCACCCGCTGGCCCATGCCCCCCGACAGCTCGTGAGGGTAGGCGTCATAGACGCGCTCCGGGTCGCGGATCTTCACCGCTTCGAGGGCCTCGAGCGCCCGCTTGCGGGCCTCGCTGCGGCTCATCCGCTCGCGCAGCCTGAGCCCTTCGGTCAGCTGTCTGCCGACGCGCATCACCGGGTTGAGCGAATATTTCGGATCCTGCATGATCATCGCCATGCGCTGGCCGCGCAACCGGCGCATCCCGTGCTCGTCGAGCCGGGCGAGGTCGATGCCGTCGAACAGCATCCGCCGCGCCCTCACCTGCCCCGGCGGGCGGACGAGGCCGAGAATGGCGCGGCCGGTGATGGTCTTGCCCGAGCCCGATTCGCCCACCACGCCGAGTCGCTCGCGACCGAGGCGGAAAGAAACGCCCCGCACCGCCTCGACCATGCCGGTCTCGGTCGGGAAACGCACCTCGAGATCGTCCACTTCCAGAAGGCTCATCGGCTGGCACTCCGCGGGTCGAGCACGTCCCTCAGCCCGTCGCCGAGCAGGTTGAAGCCGAGGGAGACGATGAAGATGGCGAGCCCCGGCATGGTGGCGACCCACCACTGGTCGAACAGGAACTTGCGCCCCGAGGAGATCATCAGCCCCCATTCGGGCAGGGGCGGCTGGGCGCCGAGGCCGAGAAAGCCGAGGCCGGCCGCGGTGAGGATCACGCCGGCCATGTCGAGCGTGACGCGGATGATGACCGACGGCAGGCACATCGGCGTGACATGGCCGAGAATGATTCGCCCGTGCGAGGCGCCGGCAAGGCGGATGGCGGCGATGTAGTCGGCACTGCGCACGGTGAGCGTCTCGGCGCGTGCGACGCGGGCATAGGGCGGCCAGGCGGTCAGGGCGATGGCAAGGATGGCGTTCTCGATGCCGGGGCCGAGTGCCGCCACCAGCGCCAGGGCGAGGATGAGTCGCGGAAAGGCAAGGAAGATGTCCGTCAGCCGCATCAGCACGGTGTCCACCCAGCCGCCGAAATAGCCCGAGACCGTGCCGATCAGCAGGCCGAAGACGGGGGCGGTGACGGCCACGAGGGCAACGATGGTCAGGGTGATGCGAGCGCCGTGGATGATGCGCGAGAGAATGTCGCGGCCGAATTCGTCGGTGCCGAGCCAGTGCCCCGGCGAAAACGGCGGCAGCAGCCGCTGGGCGAGATCCTGCTCGAGCGGATCGTGCGGGGCGAGGAGCGGTGCGAACAGCGCCATCAGGACCAGCGCGAGAATGATGCCGAGGCCGAGCATGGCCAGCGGGTTGCGCGAGAAGCGCAGCCAGGTGAGCCAGGCCTGGCCGAGCCGTGCCTGCAGCCGCGAGGTGGGGTCCGGGGCGGTCAGCCAGGCCGAGAGCCGGCCGAGGGGGGAGCGAAGGAACCGGCTCATGCCGCCGCCCTCGCGCGCGGATCGATCAGCCGGTAGAGGATGTCGGAGGCCATGTTGAGCAGGATGAAGGCGGCGCCGACGATGATCGTCCCTCCCATCACCGCCGCCATGTCGGCCGACATCAGCGCATTGGTGATGTAGAGTCCGAGGCCCGGCCAGGCGAAGACGGTTTCGGTCAGCACCGAGCCTTCGAGCAGATTGGCATAGGACAGGGCGATGACGGTGACGAGCGGCACGAGCGTGTTGCCCAGCGCGTGCACCCAGACCACCCGCCATTCGGGCAGCCCCTTCACCCGGGCGGTGGTGACGTATTCCTGCGAGAGCTCGTTCATCATGAAGGAGCGGGTCATGCGGCTGATATAGGCCATTGAGTAGTAGGCCAGCACGCCGGCCGGCAGCACGATGTGCGACAGCGCGTTGCGGAAGATGTCCCACGCGCCGGCCAGGGCGCTGTCGATCAGGATCATGCCGGTATGACGGGGCACCTCGCTCTCGAACATCATCTCCTGGAAGGTGTCGAGCCGCCCCGGCCCGCCGACCCAGCCCAGTTCGCCATAGAAGATCAGCAGGCCCATCAGCCCGAGCCAGAAGACCGGCATCGAATAGCCCATGAGTCCGACGATGCGGATGATCTGGTCGACGAGGGTGCCGGGACGGGTGGCGGCGATCACCCCGGCCGGCACGCCGAGAAGGACACCGAGAACGGTGGCGATGGTGGCAAGTTCGAGCGTTGCCGGGAAGACGCGGCCGATATCATCGAGCACGGGTTTCGCCGTGAGCAGCGAGGTGCCGAAATTGCCGGTCGCGGCATCCTTCACATAGATCAGGAACTGGACGATCAGCGGCCGGTCGAGCCCGAGCGCGTGGCGCGCCGCCTCGTATTGTTCCTGCGTCGCCCTTTCGCCGACGATCGCCAGCACCGGGTCGATCGGCACCACCCGGCCGATGAAGAAGGTGATGGCCAGAAGGCCGAGGAAGGTCGTGGCCAGCATCACGAGAAGACGCAAGGCATCCCTCGCCAACCGCCAGAGCCGGTGCGAGATGTCGTCGGGGGGAAGGGTGGTGGTGGTGGTGTTGCTGCTCAAGCCTGCCTCTTCCTTTGCGGATGCGGGGCGCGTTCCCCGCCGCTCGAAGGGGCCCACCCCCGGCAGGCCCCTTCCTTCTCCCGGCTTCCGGCACGAGCGCCCCGGCCCGACGGCAGCGCGCCCGTGCCGCGCCCGATCAGTTCTTCTTCACGGTCCAGTAGAAGGCCGAGTGGATCGAGCCGCCGGCGACGAAGCCCTCGACGTTCCGACGCATGGCTACCTGCTCGATGGCCTGGAACATCTCGGCGAAGGGCGACACCTTCTGATGGATCCGCTGGATCTTCTCATACATCGCCCGGCGCTTGTCGGTATCCCGTTCGACCACGGCGGCCTCGACCAGCGGCGTCGTTTCCTTCGCCGGCCAGGCATTGCGCCAGGCGAGAATGCCGGTCAGCTTCGCCTCGTCCGAATTGTCGGGGTTCCAGGCGAAGGTCGAGGCGTTGGTGTGCGGATCGGGATAATCCGGCCCCCAGGCGCCGAGATAGATCTCGTGCTTGCGGGCGCGATACTGGCCCAGGATCTCCTTGCCGGTGCCGACCCGAAGCTCGACCGTGATCCCGGCCTTGGCAAAGGTGTTCTGCAGGGACTGGGCCATCTCCAGCCGCTGCTGGTCGTTGCGCACGAAGATCCGCACCTTGAAGGGGCCGACGCCCGCTTCCTCGAGCAGCGCCTTCGCCTTCTCGATGTCGAGCTTGTAGGGCCTGTCGTCGATCGCGCCGAGAAAGCCCTTCGGCAGGAAGGCCTGGTGGACGACATAGGCGCCCTTGAGGAAGCTGCCTGCCATGCCGTCATAGTCGATCAGATACTTGATCGCCTCGATGACCTTCGGATTGTCGAGAGGGGGAACCTTCTGGTTGAGGGCGATATACATGATCCGCCCCCGGACCTCGTCGTTCACCTTGATGTCGGGATTGCCCTTCACCCCTTCGATATCGACCGGCGTCAGCTTGCGGGCGATGTCCACATCCCCCTTCTCGAGCAAGAGCCGCTGGGTGGCGGGTTCGGCGACATGACGCACGAACACCTTCTCCATCGCCGGTGCGCCGCGCCAGTAGGTCTTGTTGGCCTCGAGGATGTAGCTGTCGGAGGGTTTGTAGAGCGCGAGACGATAGGCCCCGGAGCCGGCCGAATGGGTCTTCAGCCAGTTGTAGCCCATGTCGCCGTCCTGCTCGTGGGCCAGCGCCTCCTTCTTGTCCACGATCGAGGCGACCACCGCCGTCAGGCAGTAGTAGAAGAAGGACGGAGCGTATTTCTTGTCGGTGGTGATGATGACCTTGTCGCCCTCGGCGCGGATGCGCTCGTCCACGTTCTCGGGAGTGAAGCCGAACTGGGTGAGGATGAAGGAGGGCGTCTTGTTGAGCTTGACGGCCCGCTGCAGCGACCAGGCGGCGTCCTCGGCCGTCACCGGGTTGCCCGAATGGAACTTCACCCCCTTGCGCATGACGAAGGTGTAGGTCCTGCCGTCATCGGCGACCGACCAGCTCTCCGCCAGCCCCGGCACGAGCGGGCCGAGATTGTTCGGATCGAGCTCGACCAGCGTGTCGTAGATGTTGTTGAGCATGTCGTTGCCGGAGAACTCGAAGCTCTCGGCCGGGTCGAGCGAGACGATGTCGTCGATCTTGTCGGCGATGACCAGCACGTTGTCCGGGGTGCCGGCCATGGCCGGTGCCACGCCGAGCCCCAGACCGAGGCCGAGCGTCAGCGCGGCGGCAAGGCCCCGCAATCTTTCCTGAAACATCTTTTCATCTCCCTGCTGAATTGCGATCCTTCGATCGGCAGGCGCCGGTTGTCGGCGTCCTTCGGGAGATTGACAAATTGTCGCGCCCCCTGTCGAGTCCTTTTCGTTGTGGGGGTGGCGGCGTTTCACCACAAGGGGGACCGGATCGATGAGCGGGCGGCACGCCGTCTTCGACGGGCACAACGATCTTCTCTACAAGCTCTGGTCCGCGGGAGACAGGAAGGGGGAGGCGTTCTTCGCGGGGCGAGCCGGGGGGCATCTGGACCTCGCCCGCTGCCGCGCCGGCGGGTTCGCCGGCGGCCTTTTCGCCATCTGGGTGCCGCAAGGGGGGCCGATGCCGGATTTCACGGCCCTGCCGCTCGAGACGCTGCCGGCCTTCGATCCGATCGAGCCGGCCGATGCCCGCCGCGCCACGCTCGAGATGATGGCCATCGCCCATCGCATGGCTCGCGCGCGGCCCGCCGACTTTCGCATCTGCCGCACGGCCGGGGAGATCGAGACGGCCCGGGCGGGGGGGGCCGTCGCCTGCGTGCTGCACATAGAGGGCGCCGAGGCGATCGGCCCCGGCTGCGACGAGCTCGAGGTGCTTCATGCCGCCGGTCTGCGCTCCCTCGGCCCGGTCTGGTCGCGTCCCAACATCTTCGGCACCGGCGTCTCCTTCCGCTTTCCCGGAACGCCCGAGGAAGGGCCGGGGCTGACGGAGGCGGGCAAGCGGCTCGTGCGGGCCTGCAACCGTCTCGGCATCGTCCTCGATCTCAGTCATCTCAACGCCGCGGGTTTTCGCGACGTGGCGGCGCTGTCGGATGCGCCGCTCGTGGCCAGCCATTCCAACGTGCACGCCCTTTGCCCTTCTCCGCGCAATCTCACCGACTGGCAGCTCGATGCGATTCGCGAATCGGGCGGGCTCGTGGGGGTGAACTTCGCCGTCGGCTTCCTGCGCGAGGATGGCCGCCGCGAAGCCGGCACGCCGCTTTCGGTCATCGTGGCACATCTGGCGCATCTCGTCGAACGGCTCGGCGAGACGGGCGTCGCCCTCGGCTCCGATTTCGACGGGGCCGAGATCCCCGACGCGCTCGGTGATGCGGCCGGTCTTCCGCGACTGGTGGCCGAGATGGAGCACGCCGGCTTCGGCGCAACCCTCATCGAGCGCATCCTCTGGCGCAACTGGGTCGACCTTCTCGAGCGCAGCCTGCACCCGCCGCGGGGCTGAGCCGGGCCTGCGGCACATGCCGCCGGCTCAGTCCTCCGCGGCCAGGGCCTGGCGGATGCGGTAATCCTCGTCGATATTGGCGAGCATCTTCTTGAGCGTCGCCTTGAAGGCGGCCTTCTCCTCCTCGGTGATGCCCCTGAAGAGCTCGTCACCGGCCTCGCGGATGAAGGGCCAGATGCGCTCGAAGAGGGCACGGCCCTTGTCGGTCATGTAGACCCGCACGGCGCGGTTGTCTTCGGGGTTGACCCGCCGCACGACGAGCCCGTCGCGCTCCATGCCGTCGAGCGCGCGGGAGAGCGTGGATTGCTCGACGACCGCATGCATGGCCAGTTCGCCGATCTGGACGCCGTCATTGACGCTCAGAACGCCCAGGGTCCGCATCTTGACGATGGTAAGCCCGAAAGGCGCCAGCCGCCGTCTCAGCCGCGCCGTGTGCTTGCCGACGGTTCGCACGAGCAGGTAGGGCACGAACTCCTCGAGAACGAGCCCTTCCTCCTGCGGCGTTCCGGCGCCGGGCACGGCCTGAACGATTTCCTGTCGAATTGCCTCAGCCGGTTCTGTCATTCTCGCGATCCCGTTCCATGTTCCCGTCTGCATGTGCTCGCAACATGCGCCTTGCCGCGAAATGGGGCAGGCCAGGGAAAAATGAAGAGGGCGCCAGCAGTTTTTTGTTCAATTTTTGCGTAAATAGGAATGGGCCTCGGGGCAAGGACTTTTCGCGGGCAGGGAGCCGATGAGCGGAAATCGCGCAGGGCCTGCCGGTACGGGGAGGGGGTGATGGCCGGGATCACGGTCGGGACCGCATGGGGGGCGATCGGTTTTGTCACCGTGCGGCCGGTGGTGCCGCAGCAGGAAGGAGGGGCGCCGGCAGGCCGCCTCGGCCCGCTTGCCGCAGCGGAGCCTCTGGCCGTGATCGGCGACATACACGGCCGGGCCGATCTGCTCGACAGGCTGCTCGCGGCCCTTGGAGAGGTGGCGCCCGGGGTGCGGCTCGTGTTTCTCGGCGATCTGGTCGATCGCGGGCCGGCGAGCCGCGAGGTGCTTCTGCGGGTGCAGGCGCTGACGAAGACGGGCGCCGTGGCGCTCATGGGCAACCACGAGCGGATGATGCGCGACTTCCTCGCCGATCCGGCCGGTGCGGGGCGGCTCTGGATGATGAATGGCGGCGCCGAAACGCTGGCGAGTTTCGGCATCGACCCGCATGCATACGGCCCGACCGCGCTTGCCGCCCGCCTCGAGGCCGCGCTCGGGGCGTCCGGGCTGCTTTCCTGGCTCGGGGAGCGGCCGCTGATGTGGCGGAGCGGCAATGTCGTCGCCGTTCATGCGCTTGTTGCGCCCGAAAGGCCGCTCGCGACCCAGCGCGAAAGGGATCTCCTGTGGCGGCGCCCTTCCCCGGCGGACCCGCCTCATCGGGAAGGGGTCTGGATCGTTCACGGGCATACGGTGATGCCGGCGCCCGTCATTGCGCCAGGTTATGTGCGGATCGATCTGGGCGCCTGGTGCACGGGCAATCTCTGCGCCGCCCTCATCGGCACGCAAAGGGGGCGTCAGCCCTGAGCGGCTTCGGCCTTGCGGACGATGTGAGCGGCCGTCATCAGGTCGAGATGGGCGCCGCCGCCGTTCTTGAAAAGCGTGATTTCCTCGGCTGACGTGCGGCGAAAGCCGCCCGTGGCGATGTCGTGGAAATCGGCGATCACGTCCTTTTCGGAAATCACGCCCTTCTTCATCGGGATGACGAGTTCGCCGATCTCGCCGATGGTGGTGGCGCGGGCATCGACGAAGATTCGTGCGCGTGAAAGGGCCTCGTCGTCGGCTTCGCGCATGTCGGGGCGGAAGGCACCGACGAGATCGACATGCTGGCCGGGACGGAGCCAGGCGCCGCGGATCAGCGGTGTGGTGCTCATGGTCGCGGCGGTCACGATGTCGGCATCGCGCACGGCGCTCTCGATGTCGTCGGCAAGGCGGATCGGGGCGAGACCGGCAAGGCTGGCGGCGAGCGCCCGGGCCCGTTCGGGGCTGCGGTTCCAGATCGTGAAACGGGCCTGCGGGAAGGCGGCGGCATAGGCGCGGATGAGCATCCCGGCGATTACTCCGGCACCGATGACGGTGATGGCGCGACTGTCGGGCCGGGCGAGGTGCAGCGCGCCGAGAAGGCTGTCGGCAGCGGTCTTCCAGCGGGTGACGAGGGAGAAATCGATCAGCGCCCTGGGTTGCCCGGTGACGTCGTCGAACAGGGTGACGGCACCGTTGACCGACGGCAGCTGCCGGGTGGCATTGCCGGGAAAGACCGTCGCGGTCTTGACGAGGATGCCGAGCCCGTCGACCCAGGCATGGCGTGACAGCATGGCGTCCTCGCCGCGGGTGAAGAGCACGTCCGAGATCCGGGGCTTCGGCAGGAGATGGCCCGCCTCGAGCGCGCCTGCGAGCTCCAGCCAGTCGAGCCGCGCCTCGATGTCGGCGCCGATGGTCCTCATGCCGACTCCTCCCCCGTTGCTCCTGTCGCCGCCAGGGCCGCGGCCGCCACCTCGGGGCCGACGAGCCCGGCCCCCGTCAGCAGCTCTGCCAGGGCGGCGGGGCTTGCGGCGGGGTCGGTGAAGTGCAGCGCCTGCCAGCCGCGTGCCCGGGCGGCGGCGATGTTGTCGGCCCGGTCGTCGATGAAGAGGAGCCGCTCCGGCGGCAGGCCGCTTTCCTCCTCGACAACGGCATAGATCCGCGGGTCGGGTTTGGTGACCCCGAGATGACCGGAGATGAAGCGGCGGTCGAAATCGGCGAGGAAACCGTAATGGGATTCGGCGATTTCGAAGGATCCGATGCCGAAATTGCTGAGCGCGAAGACCGGCACGCCCGCTGCCCGCAGGGCTCTCTGGAGCGCGACCGAGGGGCGGATGACGGGGCCGGTGAGCTCGAGCCAGCGTTCGCGCCACAGCCGGATGAGCGGTGCGAATTCGGGATGGGCCGCCGCCGTCTCCTCGACGGTGGCATGGAAGTCCGCTCCCCGGTCGATCCTTTCGTTCATCGCGTGCAGATCGACGGTTTCGAACAGGCGCCGCCGTGTCTCGGGGCCGACGAGGCGATCGTAGAAGCGTTCGGGCTGCCAGCCGATCAGCACATTGCCGATGTCGAAGATGACGGCTTCGGGGGTGTTTCCTGTGCTCATGGGGTGCTCGCGGCTCCGGTCAGGGTGAGAAGGACGGGGATGGTGAGGATCGAAAGCAGGGTGGAGAGAAAGATGGTCGAGGAGATGCGCGCCGGCGCGATGCGGTAGTGTTCGGCGAGAAGATAGACATTGCCGGCCGTGGGCAGGGCGGCACAGGCGACCGCGACCGAGACCGGGAAACCGCCGACGGCGACGAGCCGGGCGGCGAGGAGCACCGCCAGCGGGTGCAGGACGAGCTTGACGAAGGAAAGGCCGAGGGCCACCGCCGGGCGCGATAGCCGGGCACCGGCGAGCGAGGCGCCGATGGCGAAGAGCGCTCCCGGTGTCGCGGCATTGCCGAGAAGGGAGAGGAAACGGTCGAGGGCGCCATGCAGCGGCAGATCCAAGGCCGACCAGCCGAGGCCCGCCGCCATCGACAGCACCATCGGGTTCGACAGCCCGCCCCTCGCCACCGGCCGGAGGGCAGTCAGCGAAACGGCCCCGCCGCGGGAGAGGGCCACGAGCGCGCCGATGAGCGTGCCGAAAACCAGAAGGTCGGTCGCGAGCACGAGCAGGATCGGCCCGGCCGCAGCTTCCCCCATCAGCGCCACAAGCATCGGCACGCCCATGAAGCCGACATTGCCGATCACGCTCGCCTGCGCCTCGATCACAGCTTCCTCGAAGGATACACCGCGCAACCGGCCGGCGAGCATCACGAGAAGATAGAGCCCTCCGGTGCCGAGGAGATAGGCGGCCAGGAGCGACGGGTCGAGAATGGCGGCCAGATCGAGCGTGGCGGCAAAGCGGAACAGCATCGCCGAAAGGGCGAACAGGAAGACGAAACGGCTCAGCCAGCGCACGCCTTCGGCGGCGAAGAGCCCTGCGCGGACGGCGAGGAAGCCGCAGCCGAGGAGCGCGAAGAAGGGCAGTGCCTGCCAGAAGACCGCGGCCATGGATCAGCCGCCGCCGATGAGCACGCCCGCGGCAAAGACCAGCACGCCCCCGAGCACGACCTGGAAGATCGCCCGGTGCCAGGGCGTCTGCATGTAGCGATGCTGGATCCAGGCGATGGTCCACAGCTCGACGAACACGACTGCAATTGCGATGGCCGTGGCGAGCCAGAAATCGGGGATGAGATAGGGCAGCGCGTGCCCGAGCCCGCCGATGGTCGTCATCACGCCCGATGCGATGCCGCGTTTCCAGGGCGAGCCCCGGCCCGACAGCACGCCGTCATCCGAGGCCGCTTCGGTGAATCCCATCGAGATCCCGGCCCCGATCGACGCGGCGAGGCCGACCTGGAAGGTGGTCCAGGTGTCCTGGGTGGCGAAGGCCGTGGCGAAGATCGGCGCGAGGGTGGAAACCGAACCGTCCATCAGCCCCGCAAGACCGGGCTGCACCCAGGTGAGGACGAACTTCCGGTGGGCGACGAGATCCTCCTTGTCCTTGGTGCCGGCCTCCTCGAGCTCGCGCTCGAGTTCTTCGGCCAGTTTCTCGTGCTTCGCCTCCTCGGCGGCGAGATCTCCCAGGAGCTTGCGGGTGTCGGCGTCGGAAGTGCGCTGGGCGGCCCGGAGATAGAAGTCGTGGGCCTCGCGCTCCATCAGGGCTGCTTCCTCGCGGATCCGGTTGATCGGCAGGTTCTCGACCAGCCACACCGGCCGGCGGGAATAGAAACCGGCGACATGCTCCCGGCGAATGAGGGGGATGGTGTCGCCGAAGCGTTTCTTGAAGAGGTCGATCAGCCGCTTGCGGTGCTCGTCCTCCTCGCGGGCCATTTCCTCGAACATGCGGGCGGTGTTCGGGAAATCCTCGCGCAGCCGCTCGGCATACATGCGGTAGATGCGCGCATCGTCCTCCTCGGAGGAAATGGCGAGCGCGAGGATCTCCTTTTCCGTGAGGTCGGAGAAATGCTTGCGTTGTCCGAAACCGGGAATCATGTCGTCTGTCCCTTTCGTGCTTCCTGCCTTGGCGAGGTGGGGGCGGTTCGTGCCCGGAAGGTAGGGGCTGCTCCATGCCCTGGCAACTCCCGTCGGGCCACGGGCGGGCGTTCAGGCCGGCGGTCGCAGCCGGGTCATGAGATAGATGTTGTTGCGAGTGAAGTTCTCCGCCGTGCGTGTGCGGTGGTTGAGCCGTTGATCGAGCCGCCGCCGCCGCCGCTCGTCGATGAAAAGACGCAGGAGCGCGGCGAGGCTGCGTCTCAGCCACGGCTTCCTTTCCCGCAACTCCCGGTCGATGCGGCTGATGGCGAAGCCGACGACATTGTAGAAATCCTGCTCGATCTCGACCGAGGGCGCCACGGCGCGGGTGATGTCTTCTTCGGCCAGCACCTCGAGCCCCAGATCGACCAGCGCCTCGCGATAGCGCTCGATCCGGTGCCCGCCGCCGACCACGACCTCCTCGTTCTCCTTGCGGTAGTCGGGGGAGCGGAAGCAGTCGGAGATGACGATCTCGCCCCCTTCGGTCAGCAGGGCCGCCGCCTTCTCGAGGGCGATCCGGGGCGGGATATACTGGAAGCTTTCGGAAAACAGACAGATGTCGAAGCGCTCGTCGGAAGCGAAATCCTCGAACCGGCATTCATGCACGCGGGCCGCCGGCGCGTTCTCGCGGCACCGGGCGGCCAGCACCTCGCTCGGGATGACGATCTCGACCTCGTGCCCGAGGGCGAGGAGCTTCCGCGCCGTCTCGCCGGCCCCGCCGCCGATGTCGAGGATGCGGCGCGGGCGGCCGTCGTCGAGCCCGGCAAAGGCGAAGAGCCGTTCCGTATAGGCTTCCTGGGCACGACCGAGATTGCCGGCGTTGACCTCGAGCCCCTCCCACAACCCGTAATGCAGATTCTCCCGGCCCGTGAGGAAACGGGCGGCAGCCAGGGCGATGTCGAGCCCCACGGCGCGGCTGTCGATCCGCCTGCTGCTGCGGCGGGCCATGTCAGCCTTCCTCCACGCCACCGCCGGCGGCGAGCGCGTCGATCAGCGGGCCGAAGCGGGCGAAGATCTGCTCGTAGAGCGGCCGCTTGAAGGGAATGATGTGCTCGAGCAGGGCATGGCGGTCGATCCAGCGCCAGCTGCGGAATTCGGGATGGGCGGTGGCGATGTCGATGAGTTCGTCCCCGCCGTCGAGGCGAAAGAGGAACCATTTCTGCTCCTGTCCCCGGAAGCGCCCGCCCCACAGCCGCGGCACGAGATCCTCGGGCAGATCGTAGCGCAGCCAGTCGGGCGTCTCGTCGAGCAGGGTGACGGCGGAAGCGGGCACGCCGGTCTCCTCCTCGAGCTCGCGCAGGGCGGCCGCGTGCTGCGCCTCGTCGGCGTCGATACCACCCTGGGGCATCTGCCATGCGCCGGGGCTGTCGATCCGCTCGCCCGCGAACAGGAGGCCGTTGCGGTTGACGAGGGCCACGCCCGCGCCGCGGCGATAGGGCAGATCGTGAAGGCTCATGCGTATCCGCTCCCGGGGTCGAGTGTCGAGATCACGGCAGGGAGTGGGCAATGGCGGCAGGAAAGTCAAGAAGAAGGCCGCCCATCGCAGGAGAACCGCATGCGGGCTCGTCCCGCCGCCCGCCTTCGGGAAACGCCGGATCCGCCTGCGAACGCGACGCGAGGGCCGAAGGGGCCTTTCCGTGTTCGAGGGGCCGTTCCGTCGCCTCTGGGCGATGCCTGCCCGGCTCGCTTCACGCTTGCATCACATCCGCGGACTTCCAGGCCGGCAGCGCGGCCGCTTTCCGAGAACGGCCCCGGAGAGCGGCGGTCGGCAGCCCCCCGGAGCCGCCGGCCGCTCGGTGTCCGTTTCTCAGTTCTTCGCCGGACCCTTTTCCGAGCCGGCATTCGCCTTCAGGCTCTGAAGCACCCGCATGCCCCGCAGAAGGTCGATGGCATAGGAGAGCTGGAAGTCCTCGCGGCGCAGTTTCTCTTCGCGTTCGAGGGCCTTCAGTTCCTCCTCGAGCTTCTTCTTCTGCTCCTCGGTGATGGCGTCGTTCTCGAGCCGGCCGCGAAGCTGGGCCTCGGAACGGCGGAAGCGTTCGGCCATCTTGTCGTCGCTTTCGGCCTGGGCCAGCTCCGGCAGCGGCTTGACGACGACATCGGGCACGATGCCGAGCGCCTGAATCGAACGGCCCGAAGGGGTGTAGTAGCGCGCCGTGGTGATGCGCAGCGCGCCGTTGCCCTGAAGCGGCATGATGGTCTGCACCGAGCCCTTGCCGAATGTCTTGGTGCCGACGATGACGGCCCGCCGGTGGTCCTGCAGCGCGCCCGAGACGATCTCGGACGCGGAAGCCGTGCCGCCGTTCACGAGCACCACGATCGGCTTGCCCTCGGCCAGATCGCCGGGCGAGGCGAAGAAGCGTTCGCCATCCTCGGGGTTGCGCCCACGGGTCGAAACGATCTCGCCCTTCTCGAGGAAGGCGTCGGCGACCTTGATCGCCTGGTTGAGGAGCCCGCCCGGGTTGTTGCGCAGATCGATGATGAAGCCGTCGATCTTGTCCATGCCGCCCGCTTCCTCGGCCAGCTTGCGGATCCCCTCCTCGAGACCCGGATAGGTCTGTTCGTTGAAGGTGGTGATCCGCAGAATGCCGAAACGCCCCTCGAGCCGGGGCTTGACGGCGGCGATCCTGATCACGTCGCGGGTGATGGTGACGTCGAAGGGCTTGTCCTTGCCCTTGCGGAAGACCGTGATGGTGATGTCGGTGCCGACGGGGCCGCGCATCTTCTCCACCGCCTCGTCGAGCGTCATGCCGAGCACGGATTCACCGTTGATATGGGTGATGAGGTCACCGGCCTGGATGCCAGCCCTGGCCGCCGGCGTGCCGTCGATGGGAGAGACGACCTTGATGTAGCCGTTCTCCATGGTCACCTCGATGCCGAGCCCGCCGAATTCGCCCTTGGTGTTGACCTGCATGTCGGCGAAGTCCTTGGGCGGCAGGTAGCTCGAATGGGGGTCGAGCGAGGTCAGCATCCCGTTGATCGCGGCTTCGACGAGCTTCTTCTCGTCCACCGGCTCGACGTAATAGGTGCGGATGCGCTCGAAGGCGTCTCCGAAGAGGTCGAGCGCTTGATAGACAGTGAGCTTGCGCCCCTTCTCCTCGGCGATGAGGGGGGCGGCCAGCTGGGTCGTGAGGCCGACGCCGAGACCGATGCCGGCAAGTGCAAAGAGAACGAACTTCCTCATGTGTCTCAATCCCTGGAAGAGGTGAACCAGACGAGCGGATCCACCGGTTTGCCCTTCTCGCGGAGCTCGAGATAGAGCGTGGCCGAAGCGGGCGCGTCGAGCAAGGGGCTATCGGTCGCGTTCTGCGGCACCGGCGGATTGCCGGCTGCAAGGCCGATGGGGTCGCCCCTCACGACGACGTCTCCGGTATCCGCGTAAAGGGTTCCGAGCCCGGAGAAAATGACGAGACGGGCCGGGTCGGGTTCGAGAACGATCACGTTTCCGTAGCGGGCAAGCGGTCCGGCATAGCGCACGGTGGCATCGACCGGACTGGTGAGCAGGCTGCCCGGCGGCAGGGCGAGGACGAGGCCGGGGCGGCGGATGCCGGCCGCGTCCGCTTCGCCGGCTCGGTATAGGATGCGGGCACCGCGGGGCAGGGCGGGGCGCATCTGCGGATGCTCCTTCGCATGGGGCACCGTCGCCGGATCGGCGATCAGCGCGGCGGCGAATTCGTCGAGCGTGGCGGCGGAGCGGGCCAGATCGGCCAGAAGTGCCGCCTCGACGGGCACGAGCCGGCCGCGCCGGCGTTCGGCCACGGCGGCGGCGAGGCGGGCACGGGCTTTCTGCAGCTCGGCGAGCGCGGTGGTGACGGCCGTGACCGTTTCCTCGCGGCGCCGACGCAGGGCCTCGGCCTCGCGCCAGCTCGCGGCCAGCCGGGAAAGCCGGCGTTCGAGTCGGGCGCGGCTCGTCTCGAGGATCATCGCCGCCCTTACCGCCGCGACGGGCCCGCCGGCATGGGCGAGCAGTCCCGGCGGCGGGGTGCGGGCAATGCCCACGAGGGCGGCGAGAAGGGCCGCGCTGTCCGCACGACGGGCTGCGAGCTCAGCCTCGATCCTGCGGCTGCGGATGGTGAGGCGGCGCAGCTCGGCCCGCATCTCGCCGAGGGCGCTCTCGTAGCTCTCGATGGCGGCGGCAAGGGCCCGGCGCCGTTCCTTCGTGTTCTCCGCCCGGGCGAGGGCGGCGCGCGCCTCGCGCAGCCGGTCGGCGGCGATGGCGACCTTGCGTGCGGCCGGTGCCGTTGCGCCGGGAGGAGGCGGCGCCGTTTCCTGTGCCGTCACGCGGCCGGCGAACGCCGCGAGCAGAAGCGGCGTTGCGACAAACAGGGCCGGCAGCAGGCGAAGCGGGATCATCGGCTCTGTTCGACCGGGGTTTTCGCGACCGCCGCCTGCTCGAGCGTCCCGGGAGCGGATGCGCCCCGTTCGATCAGACTGCGCCCGGTCATCTCGGGCGACGGCTCGAGCCCCATCAGCTCGAGAAGCGTCGGCGCGACATCGGCAAGGCGGCCCGGCCGCAGCCGCGCCCCCCCGGGTCCGCCGACGAGGATCACCGGCACCGGGTTGGTGGTGTGGGCGGTGTGAGGCGCGCCGGTCGCAGGATCGACCATCAGCTCGCAATTGCCGTGATCGGCGGTAACGATCATTGCCCCGCCCATCTCCTCGACGGCTTCGAGCGCGGCGCCGAGCCCCCGATCGACCGCCTCGACGGCGGCGATGGCCGCATCGAGCACGCCGGTATGGCCCACCATGTCGGGGTTGGCGTAGTTGACCACGATGAGATCGTAGCTGTCGGAGCGGATCGCCTCGACCAGCTTCTCTGTCACCGCAGGGGCCGACATCTCGGGTTGAAGGTCGTAGGTCGCCACCTTGGGGCTTGGCGGCATGAAGCGCTCCTCCCCCGGCCAGGGCTCTTCGCGGCCGCCGTTGAAGAAGAAGGTGACATGGGGGTATTTCTCCGTCTCGGCGAGGCGAAACTGCTTCTTGCCGTGAAGAGAGAGCCATTCCCCCAGCGTGTGCACGATGTCTTCGTTGGGGAAGACGGCGTCCATGAACGTATCGTGCACATCGGAATATTGGACCATGCCGAGCATGGCGGCGAGGCGGGGCCGGCGGCGCACGTCGAAATGGTCGAAAGCGGGCTCTCCCAGGGCGGAGAGGATTTCACGCACCCGGTCGGCCCGGAAGTTGATCGAGAAGATCCCGTCGCCGTCCTTCATGCCGGGATGGCCGTCGATCACCGTGGGCTGGATGAATTCGTCGCTCTCGCCCCGTGCATCGGCAGCCTCGATGGCGGCGATCGGGTCGGGCGCGATGAAGGGGCTCTCGGCCCCGACGATGGCGCGGTAGGCCGGTTCGATCCGCTCCCAGCGATGGTCGCGGTCCATGGCGTAGTAGCGCCCCGTCACCGTGCCGATGCGCGCCCCTTCGGGCAGGGCCTCCATGAGGTCGCGCAGATAGCCCTCGGCCGAGCCCGGCGGTACGTCGCGCCCGTCCGTCACGGCATGGACGACGACGGGAATGTTCTCCCCGGCCAATGTGCGGATCGCCGCCTTCATGTGGTCGATATGGCTGTGAACGCCCCCGTCGGAAACGAGACCGAACACATGGGCCGTGCCGCCCGACTGTTTGAGCGCGGCGATGAAACGCCTGAGCGCCGGCGCGGCGGCGAAGCTGCCGTCCTCGATAGCGAGATCGATCCTGCCGAGATCCATCGCCACCACCCGGCCGGCCCCGAGATTCATGTGACCGACCTCGGAATTGCCCATCTGCCCCGGCGGCAGGCCGACATCGCGGCCATGGGTGACGAGGGTGGCGCGCGGGCAGGTGCGGAAGATGCGGTCGAAATTCGGCGTGTCGGCAAGGGCGGGCGCGTTGGCCTCGCGCTCTTCCCGCAGGCCCCAGCCGTCGAGGATCATCAGCACCACCGGACGCGGCGGCAGGGCGGATGCGGCGGTCGCGGCCTTGTGGGGATCGGCGGAGGAAGTGGTCATGGGGGCCTCTTTGCTGGGCGGGCGCGGGCTGCCCTGTCATAGGCCGCAGGCGCGTCATGGACAAGGCGGCATGGGCAGGGAAGCGCCGGTTCCGGCGCAGGGCCGGCTCAGCCGCGGTGATAGGGCGTGCCGGCAAGGATGGTCGTGGCGCGGTAGAGCTGTTCGCTCAGCATGGCGCGGGCGAGGAGATGGGGCCAGACCATCGGTCCGAAGGAAAGTACCAGATCGGCCCGTTCGCGCAGGGCGGGGGCAAGCCCGTCGGCGCCGCCGAGGAGAAAGGCGATGTCGCCGGCGCCCCCGTCGCGCACCGCCCCGATCCAGCGGGCGAGATCGGGCGAGGACAGCATCTTCCCCCGCTCGTCGAGGGCGACGATCCGGGCCCCTTTCGGCAGATGCCTCTCGAGAAGGGCCGCCTCGGCATCCCGGCCGCCCCTGCCGCGCGGCTCGAGTTCGACGATCTCGAGCGGACCGAGCCCGACCCGGCGCCCCTGCCGGGCGAGGCGGCGGCGATAGTCGTCCACGAGCTCGGCCTCGGGGCCGCGGCCGGCCCGGCCGATGGCGAGGATGTGCAACCGTGTCACGGGGTGGCGTCGGTCGCCGCTTCCGGGGAAGCCGTGCCGGCCGGGGCGAAACCGGCGGCGGCCAGCTCCTCGGGCTCGAGCCAGATCTTTTCGAGCTGGTAGAATTCGCGGATCTCGGGGCGGAAGACATGGACGACGATGTCGCCGCAATCGATCAGCACCCAGTCGCCCTGATCCTTGCCTTCGACACGGCAGTGAAGGGCGAGATCGGCCTTGAGGTTCCGCACGAGATGCTCCGAGATCGCCGTCACCTGACGGCTGGAGCGGCCCGAGCAGATCACCATCCAGTCGGCGATCGGAGACTTGCCCCGCAGATCGATCGGGATGATCCCTTCGGCCTTGTCATCGTCAAGCGAGGCGAGGATCCGTTCGAGAACCGCCTCGACGGACGGGGCGGATGCGGAAAGGTCGTCGGGCGACATGCCTTCGTTCGCGGTGTTGCCAGACGCAGCTGCGGCGGGGACCGCAGTACCGTTCGGGGTGACTATTTCGGCCTCCATTCTTGCACCTGACCTGCCTTGTGGGTGGTGCTTCCCGTAGGGAAAGAATATCAGCGCCGGTGGCGCGCCTCAAGGGATGGTCACTCCCCGCTGCGCACGAGCGCGTCATAGGCGCTGACCATTTCGCGGGCAAGGTCGCCCACCTCGTAACGGTGAGGGCCGATTTCGGCGACGGGCGTGACCTCGGCGGCGGTCCCCGTCAGCCAGCACTGCTCGAAACCGTCGAGCTCTTCGGGGCGGATGTGGCGTTCGTGGACCGGAATGCCGCGCTCCTTCAGAAGCGCGATCACGGTCTGCCGGGTGATGCCGTCGAGAAAGCAGTCCGGCAGGGGCGTGTGCACCTCGCCATCCTTGACGAAGAAGATGTTGGCGCCCGTGGCTTCGGCGACATGGCCGCGATAGTCGAGCATCAGGGCGTCCGAGCAGCCTTTCGCCTCGGCCTCGTGCTTCGACATGGTGCAGATCATGTAGAGCCCCGCGGCCTTGGCGTGGGAGGGGATGGTCTCCGGGCTCGGCCGCTTCCAGCGGGAGATGTCGAGCCGGGCGCCCTTGAGGCGGGCGTCGCCGTAATAGGCCCCCCAGGGCCAGGCGGCGACGGCCATGCGGACCGGGTTGCGCGCCGAGGCCACGCCCATGTCGGGGCCGGCGCCGCGCCAGGCGATGACGCGGACATAGGCATCCTCGAGGCCGTTCGCTTCGAGCGCCTCCGCCTTGGCGGCCTCGATCTCGTCCACCGACCAGGGGATCGGCATGTCGAGGAGCCTGCCGGAATTGAGCAGCCGCTCGGAATGCGCCCGCGACCTGAAGATCCTGCCGCCATAGGCCCGTTCTCCCTCGAAGACGGCGCTGGCGTAATGCAGCGCATGGGTCAGCACATGGGTGTTGGCCTCGCGCCAGGGGACCATCTTGCCGTCCAGCCAGATCCAGCCGTCGCGATCGTCGTATCCGCTTTCCGCCATCTCGTCCTCCCGCACATGCCGCCGGTCGGGGGCAAGGGATCTTCCGACAAGTTGCCCCGAAAGGCCCGTCTCGGACATATTATTGCGTGAACCTGACGAATCGCTAACATTTGCTGCTTGGAATGTCAACGAAGCTGACATAAACTGAAACGGCAGGGACATCAGGTCGCAGCGGTCGCCGGGCCGGGGGCGGAAGGAAGACGGGGCGAGAGGAAGAGAGAATGAACGAGCGGTTGCGCAAGAGAACGGATTCGGGAGACGAGGATCTCCTCTTCCTGACCGACGACCAGATCCGCCGCGGGATCGAGGCGATGTTCTTCGCCTATCGCGGTTTCACGGCCGACCCGGACCGAATCCTCGCCAGGAGCGGCTACGGGCGGGCCCATCACCGGGCGATCCATTTCATCAAGCGTTTCCCCGGCACGACGGTGAACAACCTGCTCGACATTCTCGGGGTCACCAAGCAGTCACTCAACCGGGTTCTGCGGCGGCTGATCGACGATGGACTCGTCGAGAGCCGGGTCGGGGAACAGGACCGGCGCCAGCGCAACCTTTATCTCACCGCGAAGGGCGAGGCTTTCGAGCGGGAGCTGTCCGAGGCCCAGCGCAGGCGGGTCCGGGCGGCCTATCGTGCGGCCGGCCCCGAGGCGGTGGCCGGCTTCCGCACCGTGCTCGAACACATGATGGACCCCGATCTGCGCCGTCATTACGAAGCCTTGCGCCGGCGCCGCGACGGCGCATGACGGCACGACGGGACGGCATGAAGGAGGGCCGAACGATGTCGGCGGGCTCCCGGGAGAGTGACGCCACGCTGCGGCACCACCTGCTGGTGGTGGACGATGACGAGCGGCTGCGGCGCCTTCTCGCGCAATATCTGCGCCGAGGCGGCTTTCTCGTTTCGACCGCCCGCGACGCCGAACAGGCACGGCGGCTGCTGCAGGGGCTGGCCTTCGATCTCGTCATCCTCGACGTGATGATGCCGAAGACCGACGGCCTCACCCTCACGCGCGATCTGCGCGGTTCGGGGGCGGATGTGCCGATCCTGCTGCTCACGGCCCGCGGCGACACCGAGGACCGCATCGCGGGGCTCGAGGCCGGAGCGGACGATTACCTCCCCAAGCCTTTCGAGCCGCGCGAGCTGCTTCTGAGGATCAACGCCATCCTGCGCCGCCGGCCCGATGATGCGGCCCGGACGACGCCGCGCCGGCTGCGCCTCGGGGCGCTTCGTTTCGATGTGGCCCGCGGCGAATTGACCGATGCCGACGGACCGGTGCATCTCACCGCCACCGAAAGCGCGGTGATGGGCATTCTCGCGGCGCGGCCGAACGAGCCGGTGAGCCGGGCGGAGCTGGTCGAGAAGCTCGGCCGGGGGCAGGGCCGGGCCCAGGAGCGGGCGGTGGACGTGCAGATCACCCGCCTTCGGCGCAAGATCGAACCCGACCCGAAGAATCCGCGCTATCTGCGCACCGTGCGCGGCGAAGGCTACATGCTGGTGCCGGATTGAGCGCAGGCGACTGCGCGGAGGGGGCGGGCGCGAGGCGGCGGGAAGGCCGATGCCGGGCTCGGCTTCCGGGGCTTCGGCCACCGGATTCGAAGTTGCTCCCGGCAGGTTTTCCGAAATTTTCTCATGTTAGATATTCTCAGAGCCCAACCGAAAATTGAAGTTGAGTGATTTCAGTCTGTTGTGATTCCCTTTGGATTGACGATTCGGAGGGGATCACGATGGCATGGACTGAAATCACTCGCCCGCAACATGACCGAAGAG
>Ga0256839_1000131_pt1 | contig 99482 bp, 91 predicted proteins | sample 354166metaG_FD_185968 | JGI IMG/M metagenome (GOLD analysis project Ga0256839, IMG submission 185968) | Hydrothermal vent microbial communities from Mid Atlantic Ridge, Atlantic Ocean - 354-166 | ecosystem: Environmental > Aquatic > Marine > Hydrothermal vents | place: Atlantic Ocean: Mid... | reverse complement strand
CCCTGGCCCAGGTGGTTGGGGGGCTATATTATCATGCGCTGGACATGAAAAGGAAATATTCGGCGGTGATCTAGACACTACTAATAATCGCATGGAAATGATGGCAGTGGTCGAAGCTTTGAAGTCTTTGAAAAAGCGTTCCAATGTTAAATTATATACAGATAGTAAATATGTAATAGATGGAATTACTAAATGGATGAAGGGCTGGAAGGCGAAGGGCTGGAAGAATGCCTCAAAGCAGCCAGTAAAGAATAAGGGGCTGTGGCAGCAGATCGATTCGCTTGTATCAAAGCATGAAGTCGAATTTATATGGGTAAAGGGGCATTCGGGTAATATAGGCAATGAACGCGCGGATGAGCTTGCAAGGCGCGGAATACCTAACAATATTTGAATTTATTACATTTTTATCCACCGCAAAATCACTGTTTATAGTTATAAAATCCTTATGTTAATGTTCTGTTAATCAATAGCATCCATGCTTAATTATAGAAAAACTTTATGTAGAAAAAAGGGAGATCTATTATGAGCATTAATAAAATCACTCTACCTTACTTAAAAAATGATAATGCGACGGCTGAGCAGCAGGAGATTTACTCGCGCTTTATCGGGCATATGCGCCATGTTCCAATTAGCCGCATGGAGATTAAGGTCTTGTCTGCAATCCAGTTTAGTGCGGATATGATGGATTTCAGTGATGCATATATTGCTAAAGAGCTTGTCGAAATGGGTCTGTTAGCCCCAAGGATTGCTTTTCCGATGGAATTTCTTGATTATGTGGATAGGGCATTGCTGCGAAATGATTTTGAAATGGGCGCACCAAGCAAGGCTTTGCAAAATCTAGCGTCTATATGGTCTGTGGTTAGTAATAAGCAGCTAAAACTAATTTCTTTCCGCCATGTTCATTCTATTGTTGAAGAGCTGGTTTAATCGTTAAAACTTAATCATTCAAATTAGAATAATCATTTCTTGGTTTTGGCTTGTTAGGAGCGTTATCATTAGACAATAACCGCCCTAATAATCCAGATATTCCGCCATTATTACCATGGCTGGTTTTGCTACTGTTAAATATATTTGAGACCTGTTTATCATTGCCATAGAGCATAATATCACGCCATATTTTAGCGGGAATAGAACCACCAGTAACGCCGCGCATGGGGCTGTTATCATCATTGCCAAGCCAGATAACAGACACCATTTTATCGGTATATCCAACAAACCACGCATCGCGATTATCTTGTGATGTGCCTGTTTTTCCAGAGGCAGGGAAGGGGAGTTTTGCGGCTCTTCCCGTACCTTCATTAATTACATTTTCCATCATATCTGATATGTTGCGCACGTATTTAGGGCGCACTATTGATTGATATGAACTAGGTTTTTTCCTTTCATATAAAATGCGCCCATCCTTGCTTGTAATTCGAGTTATTGCATAGGGAAATACTCGGTATCCGCCATTAGCCAATATGGCATAAGCATTTGCCATTTCCATCATTGATATGCCAGAGCTTCCTAATGCAAGGCTAAGGTCATGCGATAATTTAGAGGTAATGCCAAGCTTTTTGGCGGTTTTTATGACGCTGGATATGCCTATATCTTTTGCTAGGCGCACACTAGCGGTATTCATGGATTTGGTTAGAGCCATCTCAAGGCTTACTCGACCGTAATATTTGCCAGCAAAATTCTTGGGGCGATAGCTTCCTTTTGTAATGGGAGCATCCAATATTTTGCTCCGCGGTTTCCAACCTTTTTCAAGGGCAGATAGATATAATATCGGTTTAAATGCTGAGCCCACTGCGCGCCTTGCCTGCGTAGTTCTGTTAAACTGGCTAACACCGTAGTTATAGCCTCCGATCATGACTATAACTGCTCCATCAGGCTTCATGCTAAGCACTGCTCCTTGATGCATATATCTATCGTCATTCGCGTTATCTATCGCATTTTTCAAAGTGTTTTGAGCATGTTTTTGTAAGCTGGCATCTAATGTTGTTTTTATTACTAAATCCATATCAGGTCTGCCGATAAGATCATCTATTTCATCAATCACCCAATCAGTGAAATAACGGATATTTTGCTCTGATTTTGATTTCTTATTAGGCAGAGATATCGACATATTAGCTTTTGTCATATCGCTTTTATCAATATATTTAGCTGCGATCATAGAGTTAAGCACTATATCGGAGCGTTTAGTAGCTAGCTCTATATTATTATGCGGGGAATATCTTGACGGAGCTTTTAGCAATCCCGCAAGAATAGCAGATTCGCGTAAATTCACATTGCGTGCGGATTTACCAAAATATAGCTGCGCTGCGGCTTCAAAGCCATATGTCCCTGATCCTAAATATACGCGGTTCATGTATGCGCTTAGGATTTCATCCTTGCTAAGCTCATTTTCCAGCCATAAAGCTAGTAATGCTTCTTTTATTTTGCGTGATATTTTGCGTTCATGCGTTAGGAATAGGTTTTTGGCAAGTTGTTGAGTTATTGTAGAGCCACCCTGAACAAACCTGCCTTTACTTATATTTATTAGCATGGCGCGACTTATGCCTAGTATGTCTATGCCTATATGGCTGTAAAAACGCCGATCTTCTGTGGCTAATACAGCGTTGGTTAGATTAGCGGGCAGCTCATCCACATGGATGTTTGCGCCCTTGCTTTCGCCATATCTTGCAATAATATCTCCGTTTGAGGCTTTTACAATTATGGAGGAGCGGCGCTCAAAAGTGGCGGACTGCGTAATATCGGGCAGGTCTTTGGCAAACCACAAAATAACTCCAGCTAAAAATATCCCTGACCATAGCCCTAAAATTAATATCCATCTGCAAAAACTCCAAAAGAATGACTTTGTTTGCTTCTTCTTTTTCTTTGCTGATGATTTCTTTTTTTGGGATTTAGCCATGAATTTTAAGTGCAATCCAGCCAGTAGCGATTGCGTGCAGGGAATTTATCAGTTGCGGGAAGTGTGTCTTCATAAACTGCGCCACAAAATTTTATAATCTCATTCGCCGATATATCTGTCGGATCAATCGTTATAAGGGCTTTGTCAATGCCAAGATGAGATATATAAGGAATGGCTTTTTGAAGTAGTTTTTTACCAAAGCCTTTTCCGCGCATTGATGGCTTTATAATGAAATTAAGGTGACCACCCCATTTTTCTAAATGCCAGTTTAGGCGGTGGCGAATATTTAGAGTTCCAATAAATTCATTATCTTTTACAAGCCATAAAACAGTTTCGGGAACGGTTTCCACCCAATCGGCATAGGGCTTATGCAGGTTTTTCTTTCCCTCATTAAGCTTTTTAATGAAATCTTCAAAATTTCTTTCAACATCATCTATATCAAGGAACATATAACGTCCTTCTTTATGGAATTCCTTGAGAGCCTTTATATAGCTCTCTTTATGATTTATTGATGGTCTTTCTAATCTTGCAGCTGACATGTTCTTATTTTTGTTGTTTCGGGGAGTTTATATTTTTATCAAGTCATAAGCAGTGATGCAAGCCCTAAAAAGGATAGGAAGCCGACAACATCTGTAACAGTCGTTAGCAAAACAGTTGAGGAAACGGCGGGATCGCTACCCCTTCTATGGAGAAATAGCGGTATTCCTGCGCCGCATAACCCCGCAACAATAAGATTGATAATCATAGCCATAGCAATAACAAGCCCAAGAATTGGCATTTGAAACCATATTGCTGCTATAAACCCTATTATAACAGCAAATAATATACCATTAAGAAGCCCTACAAGAGTTTCTTTCCAAATTACCCGCCAAGTATTAGTTTCGGATAGCTCATGCGTTGCAATAGCGCGAACAGCAACGGTTAGTGCTTGTGTCCCTGCATTCCCGCCCATAGATGCAACGATAGGCATAAGTACGGCAAGAGCGACTATTTGCTCAATAGCCCCGCCAAAAAATGATATTACAATAGATGCCAAAATTGCAGTAATCAGATTAACAAACAGCCACCTAAATCGAAGCCCCGTTGTGGATATAACAGCGCGATATAAATCGCCCTGATCCACACCAGCCATGCGCAATATGTCTTCTTGCGCTTCTTCATCAATAACATCAATAATATCATCAATTGTAATTGTTCCGATAAGCCTGCCGCTTTCATCTATCACAGGGGCGGAGACAATATCATCGCGCCTAAACATATGGGCTACGGTTTCTTGATCCATTGTTGCGGGAACTGAATGGATTTCTTCAAGGCTTAAATCTTGAATTTTTACCGATCTATTTGTGCGGATAAGGCGGCTTAACGGCACTTCACCAATTAGCTGGTGAGATGGGTCAACTGTAAATATATCAAAGAAATCATCAGGAAGATTATTAGCATTTAGCCGTAAGTAATCTATAGTTTTTCCAACTGTCCAAAAATCTGGCACTGCGACCATCTCACGGCGCATAAGCCTGCCTGCACTATCTTCGGGAAAGTTTAAACCCTCCTCAAGCGCCATTCTTGTGGTGGCGGGGAGCTTGTTTATTACATCACTTTGAAAGTCTGCTGATAGAGCCTCAACTAAAAGCAGTGCATCATCGCTTTCTAGCTCGGAAATTATATGCGCAACATCATGAGCAGGCATAGCGGACAAAAAGCTACGGCTTAGCTCCTGATCCATTTCTGTGAATATTTCAGGATTAAGAGCCTCGCCATACATAAAGAGCAATTCGCGGCGATCATCATCACTGATTTTAGAGAGCAGCTCGGCAGCATCAGAAGTGCTTAGCTCATTAAGAACGGCGTAGACAGTATCGGAGTCCTGAGATTTGACAGCGTCAACTATCGCCCTGATATCTTTATCGGGAAGATGTGGAGTGACATCATCTGGTAATATCTCTTTACTGTCAGAAATGTTATTAGGATTATTATATTCCATATAACCCTCCGAACTTGTTTTATTTATGCAGTTTTAACTAGGCGATGAGTTACATTATCAGTCGTCGAACTATCAAATACTTGCGATCCCACCGTGGCAAGAGCCGTAATATTCACAATTCCGCGCGTTGATACTGCTGGCGTTAATATATGAGCAGGTCTAGCAGCACCAAGCAATATAGGCCCAATGCTTATGCCTTCGGAAAATGTCTTAACCATGTTAAACGCAATATTAGCAGCGTCAACATTAGGCATTATAAACAAGTTAGCCTGCCCTGATAATTTAGAGTTAGGCATAACTCGCTGCCTTATTATTTCGCAAAGCGCAGTGTCTGCTTGCATTTCCCCATCAATTTCAAGTTCAGGGTCTCTGCGCCTTATATCCTCAAATGCTGCGCGCATTTTTTGTGATGATGAGCAATTCATTGTCCCAAAATTAGAATGAGATAGCAGCGCCACCTTTGGTCTTATGCCAAAGCGTCGCACTTCCTCGGCTGCAAGTAATGTCATTTCAGATATTTGCGCAACTGTAGGATTGTTATTTATCTGCGTATCACAAAAGAAATATGTCCCGCGGGATAGCAATAATGGGCTAAGTGCTGCGGGGGTTTCAACGCCTTGTTTCAAGCCTATAATATCTTTTATATAGCTTAAATGCTCATGAAACTTACCTTGAGTTCCGCAAATAACCGCGTCCGCTTCATCCTTGTAAACCATAAGCGCGCCAATAACAGATGTGCTGGTTCGCACGGTTGTTTTTGCATCTTCTGGTGATATGCCGCGTCGCTCCATAATAGAGTGGTATGTTTCCCAATAATCGCGGAAGCGCGGGTCACTTTGCGGATCGGTTAGCTCAAAGTCTTTGTTTGGCTGCATGCGCAGTCCCAAACGCTTAATGCGCTCACGAACAACGGATTCACGTCCAATAAGTGTAGGTTTTGCAATTCCTTCATCAAGTATAACTTGAATAGCTTGCAAAACGCGCTCTTCTTCGCCTTCACAATAAACAACGCGCTTAGGATCTTCTTTTGCGCGCAAATAAACAGGGCGCATTACAAGCTGTGAGCGGTAGAAATATTGCTGTAATTTATGTTCATAAGCTTCGAAATCTTCGATAGGGCGCGTTGCAACGCCACTTTCCATTGCTGCCCGTGCAACTGCGATTGGCAGATCAACGATCAAGCGCGGATCAAACGGCTTTGGAATAAGGTAATCACGACCAAATGTAAGGTCTTCACCGCCATAAACATCCGCGACCTCGGCGGCGGCTTCCTTGCGTGCAAGCTCAGCAATAGCCTTAACGCAGGCTAGCTTCATCTCTTCGTTGATTGTTGACGCTCCAACATCTAAAGCGCCTCGGAATATGAATGGAAAACAAAGGACATTATTAACTTGGTTAGTGTAATCTGATCGACCAGTACAAACGATAGCGTCAGGTTTTACCTCATATACATCTTCTGGCATAATTTCAGGAGTAGGGTTAGCCAGCGCCATAATCAGCGGGGAGTCTGCCATGGATTTGACTTTTTCTTTATCCATAACGCCTGGCCCTGAAAGACCAAGAAACACGTCCGCGCCTTTAATTGCATCATCTAATGTTCTGGCATTGGTTTTTGATGCAAATTGTTCTTTTTGAGGATCCATGCCCTCGGATCTGCCTTCGTAGACAACGCCGTTACGGTCACATACTATTATATTCTCGCGCTTTAATCCTGCGTGGACAAGCAATGTTAGGCAAGCAATAGCAGATGCTCCTGCGCCAGATGCAACAAGGCGGATATCTTCGATATTACGTCCTGAATGATGTATCCAGTTGGTGAAAGCCGCCGTTACAATAATGGCTGTTCCGTGTTGGTCATCATGGAATACTGGAATATCCATGCGCTCTTTTAATCTACGTTCAAGTTCAAAACATTCAGGGGCTTTGAAGTCCTCAAGGTTAATTCCGCCAAATGTTGGCTCTAGTGAGGCAATAATATCAACTAATTTATCAACGTCAGTTTCATCAACTTCGATATCAACAGAATCTATATTTGCGAATTTCTTGAATAGGACGGATTTCCCTTCCATGACAGGTTTTGAGGCTAATGCGCCAAGATTACCAAGCCCAAGAACTGCCGTTCCATTTGATATAACTGCTACGATATTTCCGCGTGATGTGTAATCATAAGACGTTGCGGGGTCTTTTGCTATTTCCTCACAAGGAGCAGCAACACCAGGTGAATAAGCAAGTGCAAGATCACGCGCGGTTGCCATACCTTTTGTTGCGCGAATAGCGATTTTACCTGGAGTAGGCTCTTTATGATATCTTAATGCACATTCTCTGAAGGCTGCTTCTTCTTGCTTCTTCTTGTCATTCATAGTTTTAATCCTTTATGTTTTAAAAACGCGGATAATTCCGCGCTTTTAAATAGTAATGGTGCGGTCGAGAAGACTCGAACTTCCAAGGGATTGCTCCCACTAGATCCTTAGTCTAGCGCGTCTACCAGTTCCGCCACGACCGCACTCTAATTTACGCTGCAAAAGGGATAACAAATATTTGCGTATATATCAAGTTAGATAAAGCATTGCACCGCATCAAAAATACTATATATAAAATGATATGGTTGAATGGATTATTGAAAAAGAGCCTGTAGCATATGAAACCGCAGTTAATGTGATGGAGCAGCGCATTGCGGATATTCGTAGCGGCACTAAGGATGAGCTTATTTGGCTGCTTGAGCATCCGTCATTATATACTGCGGGGACAAGCGCAAAAGACAGCGATATTATAGATGCGCGCTTTCCCGTCCATAAGACGGGCAGGGGTGGGGAATATACTTACCATGGGGCGGGGCAGCGCGTCGCCTACGCTATGCTTGATCTAAAAAAGCGGCAAAATAATAAACCTGATGTGCGGGGCTATGTCTTCTCATTAGAAGAGTGGATTATACAAACTTTGGCGGAATTTGATATTAAGGGAGAGCGCAGGAGCGGGCGCGTTGGTATATGGGTGGCTGATGGTGATGGCTCGGAAAATAAAATTGCAGCAATAGGCGTTCGCATTCGCAAATGGGTTGCTTATCACGGCATTGCTATCAACCTTAACCCTGATCTTTCGCATTTTGATGGTATTATTCCATGCGGAATATCAGATCATGGCGTTACATCTATTCATGAGGTGGGCAGAGAAATATCTATGAATGATTTGGATATTGCGCTGCAAAAAACATGGAAAACGTCATTCCTATAGCGAGAGAATATTTTTTAGCTTCTTGCCCGCCATGGCTGTTCCTAATATTACCCCGCCTATAACCCCGCCAAATGCAATGAATATACCATGCAATGAAGTATCTTCCACTACGTTATACATAAGATATTGAGCTGTAACGGTTGCAGAGCCTGCAATAGTGCCTGATATTTCACCGCCAGTTATTGCTATATCCAAGCTCACTAGACTGGCCGTAGCTCCCGCCACTATGGCAGGTTTTTTTATATAGTCTTTCCAGCCTTTATGCTGGTATGAATATTCGTTATTGGCAATATTGCCAGCAAGTATTTTTGTAGCATCGCTTATTTCTGCCGCTGTTTTATTTACACTTAAAAGCGTATTTTTCAATAATTTATTGCTTTGGGTCATTCTGTCAATTTTATGGATAGTATTCCCAACTATAATACCGCCAAGCCCCATATATATCATGCTCGGGGTAAAACCATCATTTGCCATATATGGAAGGACGCTTCCCACACATAATAAGCCATAACTTAATGGGATATTGCGAGTTGTTCTGTGAAAGAAATCGGATACAGAATCTTTCCATTCTTGCCCTTCCTCTGTGCCAAGAGAACCCATTTTAACAACGGCGGAGGCAGTAACAGCCGTTAATAATGTGTGGACTGCAATATTTTCTATGTCGTTAAATCGGTAGACTATATCGGCAGTGTTGTTTGCCGCTTCGATAAAGGCAAGCTGAAATGGGGTATCTTGCATTATTGTATTACCAATATTATTTGCAGGGTCTCTTATTACAACGTCAAGGCGTTCATGAACCCATCCAAACCCGCTTTGCAAGCCGCCAATTGCATCACCTGCTAAGCTTTTGGCTCTTGTGCAATGCTCGGGGAGCGTATCAGTTATGAATGATGGTATATGCTGAACGGCCGCCGCGCCATAATCCCCAGCAATTAGTCTGCCCATTTCAATTGCTGTGTCGTGACAACTTGGATCAAGGGTTATTCCTTCTGCAAGTAAAGGGTCAAACTCAATATCTTCAACAGTAAAATCATCATCCCAAATATTATCTACATTAGATATATGGGCGGCATTTTCTTCCATATAAACGGTTGCAAATTTATCTGCGTTGAGGCTAGAAAGATAGACCATGCCAACAGCAACGGATGCAAGGCTTGTAAATAAATACGGGTGTTCTTTTGCATCATCACCTATATGCTTTGCACTTGCTTTTGTGATTTTCCAAAGTGATTTAATAGGGCGAATAGGGGTGTTTCCAGTTTGATATTCAAGCGCATCTAAGAGTGATTGGTAATCATCTGGCAGTTCAGTATTTTCTAATGATATGTTGTTATCATGGCACAGTTTGTTTGTGTGAGAGTATAGCTGTTCAAGATAATCTCTAAACTCACTTGATTTGCTGGCTGCTAGTAGCTCTATTTCTATCATCTCGCGCATGAATAAGAGTATTTCAGGGTTTTCCTCTATATTTTGCGCTTCTTTTATTAGTTTGGCTATATCAATGGCGGGGTTATCATCCGCTTTGCTTTTATAATGCTTTGACCATATATCACTAAGCTTATCAGATGATAATATGCCTGATATTAAATCAGTTGTATGTTGAGTTGCAAAAGCATGGTTTAACATTGGTTAATCTAAACCCATCTCTACTCTACACGCTTTTACTGCATTTTTTAAGGTACATGATTTTTTACTCTTCCAATCATCCCCGTATTTATTTCCGAAAAAGCTATCAACATTTTCCTCTGCTTTTGTTTGCGCTTCCGATGTTTCCATGCCGCGGTCTAAATATGTCCCTCTTTTCAGTTTAGTATAAAAAACAGCAGCAACTGATACGCAATCCCCATGTGAGGCGCCAAAATGAGAAATTATTCTATTTGTGGCTTGTGCTATATTTCTTTTTTCTTTTGCCATTAATTCTTTTGATAAAAGCTTGGGAGTATTATCCGTGTCGCTACATAAATTTCTACCATCAGGGTTTAGTTGCTCGGCAAAATCACAGCTCATTCGAAGTCCAGTTTTGCCTTTTTTGTTCTTAGGGGTAATTATTAGTTCGCCACAATCAACTTTTACGCGCTTACCATCTGGATTCGTTGCATTAATATATGGCTCTGCTTGCGCGCTTCCCATAGTTACCATGCTTGTTAATGCTGCGATTTTAAAAAATTCTGATAGTGTTTTCATGCTGCCGCCTATTACCTGCTAATTGAGAATAATTCTCATTGACATTAATTACTTTAGTTGATAATGATTATTAATCACAATTGCAAGAATTATTTCGTAGGTTATGAAAATGTCTGACGCGGCAACAATGGGACAGCAAGGAAGTTTATCTAGCGGCTTTAATATAGCTTCTGGAATTAAATGGGCGGTCGTGGGATTGGCTAGCTTTGCTGTGTTTGGTTATGTTGATAACTTTATCTTTGATCCTTTTTTCTTTGATTCGATTCATGACACTAGTAACGCTACTTCTCAAGCATTTAAAGCTCTTTTAACTGATAATTTTGGTTGGCTGCATGATTTATCTGGATTAACAGGTGATTGGGGGCTTTTGCAAATGGACTGGGCGCAAGCAATTCTTGAACCATATTATTTTGATAATGGGATGTTATCGCCTGATGACCCATTTGGAAGCAAAGCATTTAGCGTTAATGATGTTGACTCTGTGGATTATTTATATGAAGATCCTAATGAATGGTAGTCTTATATATCTTTATTCTATTGTGTTTTTATATCTCAGGGTTTACTTATAACCTCATTATATAGTTATAAGTAAGCAAGGTTATATTATGTTTGATATAAAAGAGATTAGAAATAACCCTGATTTTTTTGATGCTGGTTGGGCGCGTAGGGGACTTGGTAATCAGACAAATGCAATATTAAAGCTGGATTCTTCTCGGCGAGAATGTCAAACATCCCTGCAGGAATTGCAAGCCAAGCGCAATGATGCATCCAAGCAAATTGGAATGATTAAACGTGATGGCGGGGATGCTACGGCTCAAATGAATGCAGTTGCCGCGATTAAAGATGAAATGGGTGCGTTAGAGGAAAAGGCGCGCGGCTTGAGCTTACAACTTAATGATCTGCTTTCATCACTGCCTAATATAATGTCTAGTGAAGTTCCAAACGGGGCAAGCGAAGATGATAATGTCGAAATCCATAAATGGGGAGAGATTAAGCGTAAGAGTGGCGCGGATCATGTAGAAATTGGCGAAGCTCTTGGTCTGATAGATTTTGAAGTGGCAGCTAAAATGTCAGGTGCGCGCTTTACTATGCTTAAAGGCTCTATGGCACGTATGGAGCGGGCATTGGCTCAGTTTTTTCTTGATACTCATACGGCAGAGCATGGCTATACTGAAATATCCCCGCCATTATTAGTGCGCGATAATGCGCTTTATGGCACGGGGCAATTGCCTAAGTTTGCCGAGGATTTATTTAGCACTAAAGAGACCGATCATTTCCTGATCCCAACGGCGGAAGTGCCGCTTACTAATATTGTAGCAGATAGCATCATGGAGCAAGAAAGCCTGCCGCATCGCTATTGCGCTCATACTCCGTGTTTTAGATCAGAAGCGGGCAGCGCTGGGCGGGATACTAGAGGAATGCTGCGTCAACATCAGTTTTATAAGGTTGAGATGGTTAGCATTGTTGAGCCAGATAAATCCCACGAAGAGCATGAGCGTATGCTTTCTTGCGCAGAGAATGTACTTAAAAAGCTGGATCTACCTTTTCGCACTGTAACATTATGCAGCGGTGATACTGGCTTTGGCGCGACTAAAACATACGATATTGAAGTGTGGATTCCCGCGCAAGAGACATACCGCGAGATTTCCAGTATATCTAATTGTGGGGATTTTCAGGCACGCCGCATGAATGCACGAACTCGCACTAAAGGTGCAAAAGACACGCAATTTGTCCATACTCTTAATGGCTCAGGCGTTGCCGTTGGCAGAGCGTTAATCGCCGTGATAGAAAATTACTATGACCCAGAAGATGGCGGAATATTTATCCCTGAGGTTTTGAAACCTTATATGGGCGGCATTGAAAAAATTACAAAAGGATAGGTAAGTGGCTATATTAAAACGCCTTATTCCATTTAATAACTTAAAAGAAACCATCTTGCGCTTCCCGTTGTCGGTTTTATGTGCGCTCGCACTTTTTGTTATCGGTATTTTACTGATTCGTGAAATTGTAGATGAGCATGATGAAATAATATTTAGGCTAATGGCCATATTTGGATGTTGTTATTTTTGGTTTGGAATATCAAAACTTATGGCAGAAAGCCAAAATTGGGGCAAAGTTAAGTATATAGTGGTTAGCTTTGTTGTGTCAGGCGCTATCGCTGCTATATTTTTGCTGTCTAGTTTTTGGTGGATTAACTTAATATTTGTGCTACCTGCTTTGCTGCTTACCTTAATGGTTGCGCCATATTTAAAAGGCGGTGATGATATAGATGTGTGGTTTTTTAACCGTATGACATGGCTTGGCGTTGTTATTTCTTACATTGCTATATTACTATTTGCGGGGGGCTTAAGTATAGCGCTTAGCGCGATTTATCTGCTGTTCAGTGTTGATATTAGCGAGATATATTATTTCTATATCTGGTTGTTTGCCGCGCTAGTGCTTGGACCTATTTATGCCTTGTCATGGATTCCAAAAACATTCCAGTTTAGCGATGATGATTGCAGCGACCTTGCGGGTTTGAAATTCATAGTAAACTGGATTTCAGTGCCAATAGTATTTGTGTATTTGTTTATATTATATGCTTATTTCATTAAAATTATTGTTATGGGAGAAATGCCAAACGGGCATCTTGCCTATATGATTACAGGCTTTGCTGGCGCAGGTATTATAACTTATTTAGTTGCGCATCCTTTGCGATACAAAGGATCTTTACAGCTCAAATTATTTTATAAGATATTTTTCCCTGCTCTTATTATCCCAGTAGCTTTTCATTTTTACGCAATATGGGAGCGCATATCTGCTTATGGCGTGACAGAGCAAAGATATTTAATTTTAATATCGGCTGTTTGGTTTTTGTTTGTATCTTTGGTTTTTAGCTTTAAAAAAGCTCCTATTAAGACAATTCCTGCAAGCCTTGCTATATTGATGATCCTTGCTTCTTTTGGTTCTTGGGGCGGGGTTGCTGTGTCGGGTCAAAGTCAGTTTTCACGACTTGAGGCGTTACTAATTAAAAATAATCTGCTAGTGGATGGTAAAATTATAAAAACTGAAGTGGAAATTCCATTTGCAGACCGCAAAGGCATTAGTTCTATCCTTGATTACTTATGCAGTAGTGATCGTGAACAAATGATAAGCAAGTGGTTTAATACGGATAATAAGGAAGACTGGAATTGCTATGCCCGAGATATTACATCAAGCCAGCTAGCTTTTATTTATACAAATAAGTATAGCCTGAATAAGAGGGACGTGTTTAATTTCAGAAGCACCTTAAAACCTTACATGCTCATTGATAAATATGATGTCATTATCAAAAATGCTGCTTTTTACAGCTATGATTTTTATAACAACAAAGTGTGGGAGCGTGAATGGAATTTAGAAAGCACCCAAAAAGTAAAGATGAGTTACTCTAATACGAGCATTTTAATATCGATAGACCAATATGATGAAATAGAAGTGGATTTGCTTGATATTTTCAGTAAAGAAACTAGTGCGGTAAACGGCGAAAGGGTTATGGTTGAAGAATCTGAAAATAAAGATATCGTATATCGTTTGGTTTTTAGTAGCCTTGGCGGAAAAGTTAAGGGTGGTGATGTTACCATTAATCACGCTAGCTTTGATTTTCTATACAGGATTAAAAATAAGCCACAATGAACACTCAAGCTGCAAATAAACGTATTCGCCTTATTATGGATTTACGAACTAAGGGAATTATTGATACCGATGTTCTAAGCGCGATTGAGCGTGTGCCGCGTGAGGAGTTTGTGCCTGCTCATAGCAGCGATCAAGCGTGGGAGGATATGGCGCTTCCTATCGGGCTTGGTCAAACAATAAGTCAGCCATTGGTCGTTGCTAAAATGAGTGAAGCACTAGAAATTAATGACCGTGATATGGTTTTGGAAATTGGCACGGGCTGCGGATATCAATGCGCGGTTTTGTCCCATCTTGCGCGCCGCATTTATACGATAGAGCGGCACAAGCATTTGCTTGTCGATGCGGAGAAGCGTTTAGAGAATTTAAAATTGCGCAATATCACAGCAATTGCAGGTGATGGAATGAAGGGCTGGCCCACCATAAATGGAGCTAATCCTGCACCATTTGATAAGATTATCGTAACCGCCGCCGCGCGAGACAAACCACCGCAAGCATTATTTGACCAGCTTAAAATCGGCGGGAAAATGATTATCCCTGTAGGTGAGTCTGGGAATCAAATGCTTAAGCTTTATAAGCGTGAGAGCGAGGAAGCATATTCGGTGCGTGATGTTTTGCCAGTGCGCTTTGTGCCTCTATTGCCCGATATTTCAAATGAAAAAAATGACATGATTTAGTTTGTTATTATGTGTATCATGCATTTATGAGCATTCGTTCGGTCTTTCTTATTGCTATTTCTTTATTGCTTACATCATGTTTTGGTATGGGCAAGAAAAATCTTGCTCCTGTTATGCATTATGGACAACATAGCGGCGCAGGCAGTGCTGGCGTTCATAATGTGACTAGCGGCGATACGCTTTATAGTATATCAAACCGTTATCGCCTTCCTATGCGTGACATTGTAGAGCTTAACCGTATGCGCCCGCCGTTTAAGCTTAAGGATGGGCAGCGGGTGCGCCTCCCGCCGCCGCAAGAATATAGAGTGCAAGCGGGCGATACTCTTTATCGTATATCACATATGTTCGGAGTTAATAGCTCTGAAATTGTGCGGCTCAATAACCTTAATTCTCCCTATATTCTAAGAATAGGTCAGAATTTACGCTTGCCCTCTGCTTTGCGTGAAAAAGCTAAGCCTAGGACTAAGCCTGTTATAGTGAGAAGTCGCGAGCAGGGCGGCGTTCCTGTCCCGCAAAGCAAGCCTTCTAAATATAAGAAACCTAAATCTATAAATGTTTCAAAAGTTAAACGCAGAGCGCCCAAACGCTCCTCATCTAAGTTTATGAGACCTGTGCGCGGAAAGATTCTATCAAATTATGGGGCTAAGAAAAATGGTCTTCATAATGATGGGATAAATATTGCAGCCCCAAGGGGTGCGTCCGTAAAAGCAGCAGAAAATGGCGTAGTTGTTTATGCTGGAAATGCACTTAAAGGATCTGGGAATTTGATTCTTGTGCGCCATGATAAGCAATGGATGACCGCCTATGCGCATTTGGATAAAATATTAGTCAAAAAAGGGCAGATTATACGGCGTGGAGTGCAAATTGGCAAGGTTGGCTCTACTGGCTCTGTTGCAACGCCTCAGCTTCATTTCGAGGTAAGGCGCGGCACTTCTGCTATGAATCCGATAAAATATCTGGAGTAAAGTAATGTTAGACCTTGCCTTTAATGTGATTATCTTTATATTTCCAAAATATTATTTAGTTTTTAAAATTTAAGGAGCATAAAATGCTTATTTCTAAAGCCTATGCACAAATGTCAGATGCAAGTAGTGAAATTGTTGATTTGGCGAACGCGCCGTCTCCCATGGATGCCTTTATTATGAATATGGGGCTGGTTATTGTTTTGGTTGGCTTGTTTTATCTGCTTCTTATAATGCCACAACAGCGCCGCTTTAAAGAGCATAGCAACATGCTGTCCGATCTTAAAAAAGGTGATCGTGTTATAACTGGTGGCGGTCTTGTGGGTAAAATTGATAAGGTGATTGATGATAAGGAAGTGCTTATTGACCTTGGTAATAGCGTGAAAGTTACCGCGCTTCGCTCTATGATACAAAGCAAGACAGAGCTTAAGCCCAAAGCAGTATCCAAGGATGAAAAAGATTCTAAGAAAGATGAGCCTAAAGCTAAAAAAACCAGTAAAAAATCTCCTAAAAAATCTTCTGAAAAAGACAGTAAAAAAGCCATTAAAAAAGATAGCGAAAAAGCGTAGCTTACTATGATACAAATCCCACGCTGGAAAATTTTCCTTATATTAGCCGTATGTATTTATGGCTTTGCATATAGCTCGCCAAACATGGTTGGTGCAAATACTTACCAATGGATGCAGAATTCCCTGCCTAGTTGGGCGCCAAAGAAAACGGTTAATCTTGGGCTTGATCTGCGCGGCGGGGCGCATTTGCTTTATGAAGTTGATATCAATAATGTGTTTCATGAACGCGCGGAAATGCTTGCGGATGATTTCAAATCCTTTGCAAAAGAAAAGAAATTATCAAAAATAAAAACCAGTGTGATAGAGCGCGGGGTGCATGTTTCATTAAGTGCGCCAGAAGATGCAAAAACGCTTAAAGCAATGATCCGCAAGAGTGATACTCGCCTCATAATAGACATGGATGCTGATGGTCTTGGCTTTAACGTTACGATGGACGCGGCTTACATTAAGGAAGTACAAGATCAAACCATATCACAAGTTATTGAGGTTGTGCGCAGGCGTATTGATGAGCTTGGCACGACAGAGCCAGTTATTGCGCGTCAAGGGGTGGCACGCGTTATTATACAAGTTCCAGGCGCGGATTCGTCGGAGCTTCGCAGGTTAGTTGGTAAAACAGCGCAGCTTGGCTTTCATTTGGCAGGAGCGGTAGAGCGTAAGCGTTACACCGATATATCCCTTCCTTATGCGGATGATCCTATGCGCAAAATGAGCATAGAAAAGCGCGCTATTATTACGGGTGATATGCTTGATAACGCGCAGCCTTCATTTAATCAAAGCGGACAACCAGTAGTTAGCTTTCGCCTTAATGCTGTTGGGGCGCGTAAATTCTGCTCTGTTACGCGCAAAAATGTGAACAAGCCTTTTGCTATTGTTCTTGATAATGAAATTATAAGCGCTCCTGTTATTAACGAAGCTATATGCGGCGGTAGTGGGCAAATATCTGGCGGCTTTGACGTTAAGGAAGCCGCGGACTTATCGTTATTACTTCGTGCGGGCGCACTTCCTGCTGATATGGAGGTGGTGGAGGAACGCACAGTAGGTCCCTCACTTGGCGCGGACAGCGTTGCTGCTGGTAAAATCGCTAGCCTAATTGGCTTGGCTCTTGTGCTTATCTTTATGTTCATAAGCTATGGCAGCTTTGGCTTAATGGCTAATGTTGCTTTGGTAGCTAATGTTGCGCTTATTCTTGCTCTGCTCTCTAGTTTGCAAGCAACGCTAACACTGCCCGGCATTGCAGGAATTGTGCTTACCGTTGGAATGGCAGTTGATGCAAATGTTTTGATATTTGAGCGCATACGCGAGGAATACGCAAATGGGCGTTCGGCTATATCATCTATTGACGCTGGATATTCGCGGGCTATGGGAACTATTATTGACTCCAATCTTACAACTTTGATTGCTGCTATTATCCTATTTGCATTTGGCACAGGGCCGATTAAAGGCTTTTCTGTAACGCTCGGGATAGGGATTGTTACGTCGTTTTTCTCGGCTATTATGGTTACTAGGCTAATGGTTGTTTTATGGATTAAGAAAACCAACCCTAAAACTATTCCAATTTAGAGGTGTTAGGATAATAATATGCGTGGATTAAGATATATCCCTCAAAATAGTAATATAAACTTTATCGGCTTTCGCACTATTGCCTTTATATTTTCTGCCATAATAATACTGGGTGCGATTGGCATTACGGCTCAAAAAGGCTTGAATTTAGGGATAGATTTTACAGGCGGCACTATGATTGAGGTGCGTACACCCGTTATTCCTGATCTTGAAGGGTTGCGCGGGACGTTAAATAATCTTGGGCTTGGCTCTATCTCTATTCAAGAGTTCGGACAAGTTGATGATTTGCTTATCCGCTTGCCAGAGCAAAAAAAACCTGAAGGCTGGCAAAAGGGCGATATTGACCCTAGCGAGGCGGCTATAACGGCGGTGCGCACTGCTTTGGATGCGGTATATGAAGATAAAAAAGTTGATTATCGCCGCATCGAATTTGTTGGGCCTCAAGTGGGTGAGGAGCTTAAACTCAAAGGGCTATACGCTATTATATTCTCGCTTTTAGGCATACTTACATATGTATGGTTTCGTTTTGAGTGGCAATTTGGCATTGCTGCGGTGATTGCGCTGGCTCATGATGCTATTGCTACAATAGGGCTGTTTGCAATTACTCAGATGGAATTTAACCTATCAACTGTGGCGGCTATCTTGATGATTGCGGGCTATTCCATCAATGATACTGTTGTTGTATTTGACCGCATACGTGAGAATTTGCGTAAATATAAGAAAAAACCCTTGGGCGAGCTGCTTAACTTATCTGTAAATCAGACATTATCAAGAACTTTGATAACTTCCGTAACAACGCTGCTTGCTTTGATGGCGCTCTACATATTTGGCGGAGAGGTTATTCGTGGCTTTGTCTATGCGCTTATATTTGGTATTTTAATCGGTACTTACTCATCTATATTTGTGGCATCGCCTATTTTAATGTTTATGAATATACGACGCGGCGCAAAACCATCGGATAAAGCTCCTGCGGCTGGTGATCCCGAAGTTATAGCCGAAGATTAATATGGATATAACGCCGCTAATTCGCAGTGACCAGCAAGTTATAGTCTCCTATGCAGGAGGCGTGTTTAAGGTAAGCGGAATTTCGTACGAGCATGCAATAATCGTAACGCCTGATAAAACCCATATATGGGATATTGGCAATATTACTGATGTCTCGGAGCTTGAAATAGCGCATTTCTCTTATCTGATAGAAAACTCAAATGAAATAGATGTTATTTTGCTTGGCTGTGGCAAAAACATGGTATTCATGCCGCAAGAGTTAAAGTTAAACCTTAAGAATGCAGGCTTAAGCATTGATATAATGCCAACTGGCGCGGCTTGCAGGACATATAATGTCCTTATGGCAGAGGGGCGGCGCGTTGCCTGCGCTCTTTTATTGGAATGACATTGAAATTATGTATAGTTTGTGGTAGCATTAACTCAAATTAAGAAATAAAGCTAAGGTTTTTTATGGGTGATGTTTATAATGATGCAAATGCGCTCTCGCAGCATATTACAGAAATAGTTGCGGAGCAGCGCGGCGATGTCCCAAAGACCTATCCTGCGGATTATCCTTATTATCCATTAGATGGCAAGGATGGTAAGTCTTTAATCACAAAGGTTGGCGATCAAAACTATTCCGCATGGTTAAAGCGCGGCGATGATGGGGTATTCACTGATATTGTACTACTCAATAGGCATCAAGTCGATAATATTTATTCCTCTAGACCAAGCACGCATCTAGGCAATAATGTTTTTGCAGAAAACTTTGTGGCTGGTGAAGTTAATGAAGCTACCAGCTACCTTATTGCTGCGGATGGTGGCAATTACTCCCCTGATATTGTTATTGTAAATGGTACTATCGTTGAGGATGTTCAAAATATCAGCTTTGAGACAGGCTTGCAGGGCAGGCAAAACGCTATAAGCCAAGGCGCGGACATTGATGTTAATGCCATGGTGGAAGCTGATTACGCTGCGGCTATGGAAGCAATTGCAGCTCACCAAGCGTCACTACCTCCGAGGGAAGAATTTAACAATAAAGCCGCGCAAGTCACGCCCGTAAAAGCCAGCAAGCTTGATGCGCATTTAGATAAGCTTGATGATAAAATGGAAAGCGGGGCAGCGGATAGCCAGTTAAACAGAGTAATATCTAATGGCGTTTTGAAATATTTGCATGGCACTCGCCGTAATGAGACGCTTTTTGCGTCTGAAACAACCAAGGCTATTGCGGGGTTACGCGAACGCGGGCTTGATGGTCATGCGGACATATTGGCTGAATACGCAAATGGCAGCACTGATATGAAGGTAGCTCGGAAAGCACTTCGGAAAGTTGAGACTAATCCTGCTGCAAAATTTATTCCTCCTGCGCCCGCTGAGCCAATGTCAGAGCCTGTTTCTATTGATGATGCAATGGATGATTTCAAGGGGCGCATGGAAAATATCGCGCCAATGCTTGATGAGGCGCGGGCTGCTGTGAGCGCTATGCAAGCGGGAATTACCTTAGATGCGCTTGAAAAAGCAATGGAGAGCCAAGGGCTTGATCCAAATTCTCTAACTGATAATGAGAAGCAAGAGCTTCGCAATGAGGTTAAATCTTCTATAGGCGACGCTGCAAAATCTGCCAATGATGATATAAATGATGCCATATCACCTGATAAAGTGCGCGCGATGATGCAAAATGCATTTGATGGTATCCCTGACATGCTGAAATCTCGCCTTCCTGAAATGGAGCAAAGCGGTATTGACGCGGGACTGGCGCATATACGTGATAAATTTGACAAAGCAGCGCAGGGCGGAGCTTCGCAAGAGCAGCTTACCGCCGCATGCGAAATCCTGCTTGAAAATCCAGCCTATAAAGCACTTGATTGCTCTAATATAGGTGCGCCCGCACGGTAAGCTTAATCTATTTTACGTAATTACTCGCTGCAAACTCCCAGTTAGCAAGCTGATCTATAAATACTTCCAAAAATTTAGGGCGAGCATTGCGATAATCAATATAGTAAGCATGCTCCCACACATCGCAAACAAGCAGTGCCGTTTGACCGCTGGTTAGCGGGCTATCTGCATTTGCAGTTTTAGTGATTTCCAGCTTACCATCAGAATTTTTAACAAGCCAAACCCAGCCAGATCCAAATTGCGTAAGTCCGCCTTGAATAAATGCTTCACGGAATTTTGCAAATGAACCGAAGCTATCATTTATTGCGCTAGCTAGCTCGCCGCTAGGAACGCTGCCGCCATTTGGCGATAGTGAGTTCCAAAAAAACGTGTGATTCCAATGTTGTCCAGCGTTATTATAAAGTGCCGTCTTACCTTGTTTATGGGCGTTTAAGACCACATCTTCCAAAGTCTCTCCCATATTGGGAAGTCCTTCGAATGCCTTATTACCATTAACAACATACGCATTATGGTGCTTATCATGATGGAATTCCAATGTTTCTTTTGACATATGAGGCTCTAGCGCGTCATAGGCAAAGGGAAGGTTGGGTAGCTCAAAACTCATTATCATATCTCCTATATTATGCTTGTTATAATAGCGATTCTTATAAAAGATGAAAGGGATGATTACTAGGATATGTAGAAAAATAGTGAAAACCCCATAATATTAATGTATAATGTTCATAGGGTAATTATTGGGAGCATAAATGAAATGGTTGATAAAATTAATCCTTTGGGGCAGGTTCAAAATGTTGCTCAGGTTCGTAAAGTTGAAAAGCAACACGAAGAAGCAGACACTAAAAATACTGTTATTGTTGATAAGGTTGCTATTTCCGAAGAAGCCCTTAGCCTTACAAAGGCGGAAAGTGCCGCACGCCAAGTGTCAGAGCGACTATCTAGTGATAATGAAGCAGTTTTATCAGGTGATAAATCCCGCTTAAATGCACTTATTTAAAGTTGACTTCCAATATTTCGTAATCACAAGAGCCTTTTGGGGTTCTTACTGTGACGCTGTCGCCAACTGATTTGCCAATCAGGGCGCGGGCAACTGGCGCACTTATTGAAAGCTTGCCTTTATCTGTATCAGACTCATAATCACCAACTATTTGATATATATGCTTTTCTTCGGTTTCCTCATCAATAATAGTAACCGTTGCGCCAAATTTAACCGTGTCACCGTTAAGTTCGATAGGGTCAATAACTAGAGCTTTTCCAATTACAAATTCAAGCTCTTGTATGCGCCCTTCGATAAAGCTTTGCTGTTCTTTCGCGGCGTGATATTCCGCATTTTCTTTAAGATCGCCATGCTCACGCGCCGTTGCAATATTTTTAATGACTTCAGGGCGTTTTACCGATTTAAATTCAAGCAGCTCTGCGCTCAAAGCCTCAAATCCAATTTTTGTTACAGGTACTTGATCCATCTTTAATTCCTTTATTTAAAAACAAAACCCGCTCACAAAGGGCGGGATTATTGATATTAGGCTAGCTTAATCTTGAAATAACGTCAAGATAAGATCGTTAAGCTGCCTTGCTCTTTCCCTTATTATCAAAATAACTTTGTAGTGGGAATACATCTAAATCACGGTCTTTCAAAGCTCTAATCGCGCTAACTGTGGCGGTGGCGGCAGTTATAAGCGTGTAATATGGTATCTTATTCATTAGTGCCATACGCCTGATTGATGAGCTATCCGATACGGCTTGTGAGCTTTTGGTCGTGGTGTTTATAACAAGATCAATTTCACCGTTAATTATAACATCAATGACATGGGGTTGCCCTTCCATGACTTTATTTATGCGCTTGGCATTTATGCCATTATCTTGCAGGAATTTACACGTACCGCCAGTTGATACGATGTCAAAGCCTATATCTATCAGGTCTTTAGCAATAGATAGAAGAGCTGGCTTATCCTCATCCTTTACAGACATAAAGACTGTGCCACTAGTTGGAAGATCAACGCCTGCGCCAAGTTGAGCCTTTGCCATGGCATGCGCTAAATCTTTATCAAGCCCGATAACCTCACCAGTAGATTTCATCTCAGGCCCTAGCAGCGGATCAACGCCTGAAAATTTATTAAACGGGAATACGGGGGCTTTTACGGCGTAATGATCATTATTCATTCCTGTTAGGATATCAGAAAACGCCGCTAATTTTTCGCCTGCCATAATACGAGCTGCGATTTTAGCAACGGGAATGCCAGTGGCTTTGGCAACAAAGGGAACTGTGCGCGATGCCCTTGGATTTACTTCGATGATATAAATCTCATCTTCGCCGTTATCATCATGTTTACGTACAGCGAACTGTACGTTCATTAAGCCTTTGACATTCAACGCTTTTGCAAGCTTTATCGTTTGGGCGTTTATCTCTTTTATTACTTCCTTGGATAAGGAATGCGGAGGAAGTACGCATGCGCTATCGCCTGAATGAATGCCTGCTTCTTCGATATGCTCCATAATGCCAGACACGTACACGTCTTCACCATCACATAGAGCGTCAACATCAAGCTCTATCGCGCTTTTGAGGTAGCGATCAAGCAATACGGGGCTAGTGCCTGATACTTTTACGGCGGTGCTGATATAACGCTCTAGCTCTGACATAGTATGGACGATTTCCATGCCTTGCCCGCCAAGAACGTATGATGGGCGGATAACAAGCGGAAAGCCTATGCCCTCTGCCATGTCTATTGCTTCTTCTTTGGTGCGGGCTAGCCCGTTTGGCGGCTGTCTTAGGTCTAAATCCATAATTAATTGCTGGAATCTCTCGCGGTCTTCTGCCAAGTCAATAGCATCAGGATCAGTCCCAAGGATTGGAATATCATGATCTAGCAATGTTTGCGCGAGTTTAAGTGGAGTTTGCCCGCCAAGCTGCACTATCACGCCTTTAACTGTGCCATTTTGCTGCTCTGCTTTTATCAGCTCGATCACGTCTTCCTCGGTGAGCGGCTCAAAATACAGGCGATCCGAAGTGTCGTAATCGGTGGAGACTGTTTCTGGATTACAATTGACCATAATTGTCTCATAACCAGCTTCTTTAAGTGCGTAAGCGGCATGAACGCAGCAATAATCAAATTCTATGCCTTGCCCAATACGGTTTGGCCCACCGCCAAGTATGATAATTTTCTCATTTGCCGTGGGGTTGCATTCATCTTCCGCTGGCTCAAGTCCGTTTCCTTCGTAAGTTGAATACATATAAGGGGTTTCGGACGGAATTTCGGCGGCGCAGCTATCTACGCGTTTATATACGGGCTTAATATTATGAGAGAGGCGCGCTTTGCGGACGCTTTGCTCTGATACATTAACAATATCGGCGAGCTGTGCATCGGAAAAGCCTAGGCGTTTTACGCTCATCCAGCCTTGCGCATCAACGGGCAGTCCATTATCAATTATGCTTTTTTCCATGTCAGTGATGTTTTTAATGCGCTCTAAAAACCACGGGTCATATTTGGAAATGTTTTGGATTTCTTTTAGTGAAAAACCATGGCGGAAGCCTTGTGCAATATATAAAATTCGTTGAGGAGTTGGTTTTGCAATGGCAGCACGCAGAACATCTTCATCATCATTTTCAATATAGATAGGGCTTAAACCTGTTAGACCTTTTTCAAGTGATCTCATGGATTTTTGCAGAGATTCTTCGAAATTACGCCCAATTGACATTGCTTCGCCAACTGATTTCATAGCAGTACTAAGATGTGCGTCACTTCCTTTGAACTTCTCAAAGGCAAAGCGCGGAACTTTTGTAACTATGTAGTCTATGCTTGGCTCAAAGCTAGCGGGGGTTTTACCGCCTGTTATATCGTTATCCAGCTCATCTAATGTATAGCCGACCGCAAGTTTTGCCGCGATTTTAGCAATGGGAAAGCCCGTGGCTTTAGATGCAAGAGCGGAAGAGCGTGAAACACGCGGGTTCATCTCAATTACAACCATGCGCCCATCTTCGGGGTTAACTGCAAACTGTACGTTAGAGCCGCCAGTCTCAACGCCAATGCCGCGCAAAACCTTTAGCGAAGCATCACGCATGATTTGATATTCTTTATCGCTCAAGGTAAGTGCAGGGGCAACGGTAATGGAATCTCCAGTATGCACGCCCATAGGGTCAATATTTTCAATAGAGCAAATAATTATGCAATTATCATTTTTATCGCGCACAACCTCCATCTCATATTCTTTCCAGCCAAGGAGGGATTCGTCTACTAAAACTTCCGTAGTGGGGGATGCGTGAAGACCAGCGCGGATAATGCGCTCATAATCTTCGCGGTTATAAGCAATACCTCCGCCAGTTCCGCCCATAGTAAATGATGGGCGCATAATTGCAGGAAGACCAGTTATATCAAGAGCTTCCCATGCTTCTTCCATATTATGGACAGTTTGAGCGCGCGCGGATTCTAGCCCCAGTTCTTCCATGCAGGCTTTGAATTTCTCGCGATCTTCTGCCTTGTCGATAACATCAGCTTTTGCGCCTATAAGCTCAATATTAAGGCGATCTAGCGTGCCATCAGCGTCAAGTGCAAGTGCTGTATTAAGGGCAGTTTGACCGCCCATAGTAGGGAGCAGAGCGCAGGGGCGTTCTTTTTCTAAGATTTTAGTAACAATTGCAGGGGTTATCGGCTCAACATAAGTAGCGTCCGCCATATCAGGGTCAGTCATGATAGTAGCAGGGTTAGAATTTATCAGAATAATGCGGTAGCCTTCTTCGCGCAGAGCTTTACAGGCTTGCGTCCCTGAATAATCAAACTCGCACGCTTGCCCAATAACGATAGGGCCTGCGCCTATGATTACTATGGATTTTATGTCTTCTCTTTTTGGCATATTCTCGGCTTCTCTAATATATTATGTTTACTTTAATATTACTGTCACCCTCTTTATTCTGCGCGGGCATGACGGTATCACCGAGAACAATTTTGTAGAGTAATTTCACGCAAATTTCAACAAAAATCTTTGGCATTTGTTAAAAAGAAACTACCATCATCGGCATTTAACTCATATAAGTTTCCGCTAGGTAATTCATGCAATAATGATGTTACTTTTAAACTTCCATTTTCTACCGCAGATTTTACAATAGGGTAGCTGGTAAGATGTTCATGGCTCACTATAACCATTTCCTTTTCTAAAGCTTTAAAAAATTCAGGGGAGTCTGTTTCCGTATCAGGAATTTTATTCTTAACGCGCTTTAATGCTTTTTCACCAGCAGGAATAAGCCAAGGTGATATTTGCTTGTGATCTAACCCTGTTGCTATTGCTTGCGCCGCGCCACATCCAGTATGCCCCATTATGATAATTTCAGGAACGCTCATTGCATTGGAGTAAAAGGCAAGATGAGCATCAGTAAACTGAACTAGGGCATCTTCATTATCGCTGCCTAAATGCTCTGATATCAAAGCACCAATTGTTCTAAATACAAAGGCATCCCCCATTTCTAGTTGAAATATAATTGCGGGATCATTGCGCGAATCGGTGCATGCAATAATGGCGTATTTGGGCTGCTGCCCATTTGTAGCAAGATCTTTCATAAGCTTGGCGTATTTCTCGCGGAATATCTTGTTACCGTTTAATAGTTTTTTGCTTATTGCCATTGGTGTGCCATCGGTCATGCTTTTTTCATATTGCCAACAAATCTATCGAATAGATAATGGCTGTCTTGCGGGCCAGGTGAGGCTTCGGGGTGGTATTGCACTGAAAATATTGGTTTACCATCCACGGTTATCCCCTCGTTAGAGCCGTCAAACAAGCTTATATGTGATTGGCTAACGCCGCTTGGAAGCTCATCTGCTATAACTTCAAAGCCGTGATTTTGCGAGGTTATCTCAACTTTTCCAGTTTTTAAGTCTTTTACAGGCTGGTTAGCGCCTCTATGTCCTAAATGCATTTTTTTAGTTTTAGCGCCTAAGGCTAGTGATAAAATTTGGTGACCTAGGCATATTCCAAATATAGGTGTATTTTTTTCGATTAGCTCGCGCACCATAGGAACGGCGTATTTGCCAGTAGCAGCGGGATCACCTGGTCCATTGGACAGGAATACTCCATCAGGTTTAAGGGCAAGTATTTCAGATGCGCTAGTATTTGCAGGAACTACCGTGACCTCGCAGCCGCTAGATACAAGGCAGCGCAATATATTTTGCTTTGCGCCGAAATCAACGGCGACTACTTTATGTTGTGATTCTTTCTTATCGGCGCGCCATACGGGCTTATCCCATTTATAGGCTTGCTTGCAGGTAACTTCTTTTGCAAGGTCTACCCCCTCTAAACCGTTCCAGTCCTTGATTTGTGCGTGCAGCTCCCCTAAATCAAATTCGCCATTTTGATTATGGGCGATAATTCCTTTTGGCGCTCCAATATCCCTTATGTGCTTGGTTAGGCTGCGCGTATCTATGCCACTAACTCCCACCAGATTATGAGATTTAAGCCATTCATCAAAATGTTGATTAGACCGCCAATTTGAGGGACTTGTTATGTCTTCGCGAATTACAAGTCCACGCGCGGCGGGCGTTACTGATTCATTATCTTCTTCATTTGTGCCAACATTGCCAATATGGGGGAATGTGAAAGTTATAATTTGCCCAGCATAGCTAGGGTCGGTCATTATTTCCTGATAACCGCTCATTGAAGTGTTAAAGCAAATCTCGCCAATAGCGCTGGTTTGCGCGCCAATTCCGTGTCCCCAGAAGATTGTTCCATCTTCAAGGACAATAACAGCGGTTGCATTGGGGGGGCGTTTTATATTAGAAAAATCAGACATTAATGTTATGCTCCAGCAATTGTTATTTTGCATTACCTGCTAGAGATATGTTTCCTAATGTGTTTTGATGCAAAAGAAAAGGAAAAAATTAAAATGCGCACAAGATTTAGTGAAGAGCTTAAGGTTGCTTTAAAAAACAAGGATAAAATTGCGGCTTCTACCATTCGTTTGATATTAGCAGCATTAAAAGACCGCGATATTGCAGAGCGTGAGCAGGGGCAAGCTAATGGCGTTGATGATGATGGTATTTTGCTTATGCTTCAATCAATGATTAAGCAGCGTCAAGAATCGTCTAAGATATATAGTGAGGCTGGGCGTGATGACTTGGCAGAGCGTGAGGAAATAGAAATTGACATTATACGTGAGTTTTTGCCAAAGCAGTTAGGCGAGGATGAAATTTGCGATATTATTGATGGGCTTATTGTTAAGCTAGAGGCTAATTCTTTAAAAGATATGGGGCGTATTATGGCTGTGCTTAAAAATGAGTATGCTGGTCAAGTTGATATGGGCAAGGCGGGCGCTATTGCAAAGAAGAAGCTTTCAGGCTCTTAATTGCTTGATTTTTTGTTTTAATTTATCCCATAGAGGAAATGAATTGCAGTTATCACCATATTCTATGATGGTGAATTTTGTATTCTCGGTGAATATTTTTGGCATTTTAGCGCTCTTTTTTCTTTGGGGTTATATGTTAATATATTATTAATATACATAAATTTTGAGTAATATGCAAACTTATGAAGCATTGCGAATATATCCTTATTTTGATAGAAGTAAGTTATGGCTATAAATCCACGTTTTTTAGATGAGCTTCGAAACCGTTTAACCCTGTCCGAGATAATAGGGCGGCGCATTAAAGTTACGCGCATGGGGCGCGAGTCTAAGGCTTGCTGCCCGTTCCATAGTGAGAAAACTCCGTCTTTTACGATTAATGATGATAAGCAGTTTTACCATTGCTTTGGCTGTGGGGCGCATGGCGATATCATTGGTTTTGTTATGCAACATGATAATGTTTCATTCATTGATAGTATTGAGATGCTTGCCGCGGAGGCGGGGATGGAAGTTCCAAAACAAACTCCGCAAGAGGTGGAAAAGTCCAAAAAGGAAAAGGATTTACATGCTCTTTTAGAAGAGGCAACATTGTTCTTTGAGGCGCATTTACATGACCAAAGAAATGGTGACGCGCTTGGCTATCTTTTGGATAGAGGTTTAACTAAAGAGACTTTAGCAGAGTTTAGGGTTGGCTTTGCCCCCGATGACGCGCAGGCTTTGCGCAAGTTTTTGCTGGCTAAGGATTATTCAGATAAGGATATGATAACGGCGGGGGTCTTGCGAAAATCAACTAGAGGCGGTGAGCCTTACGCTTTTTTCCGTGATAGGATAATGTTTCCTGTGCCTGATAGGCGCGGGCGCATAGTTGCTTTTGGCGGGCGGATATTGCCTGATCATATGCGACCACCTCAAAGGGGGGATTTTATTCCTCCTAAATATATAAACTCATCTGAAACCCCGCTATTTAACAAGGGAAGCATGCTCTATGGTGAGCCAATAGCGCGAAGAGCTGCTGCGGACGGGCAAGCTATTATATTGGTTGAGGGGTATATGGACGTTATTGCATGCGCTCAAAGCGGCTTTCGCGGGGCGTTAGCTCCTATGGGAACGGCAGTAACGCAAGAGCAGATTCTCTCTATGTGGAAGATGATTCCTGATTTTACCAAAATCCCTATATTATGCTTTGATGGCGATGGGGCAGGGCGCAAGGCTGCTTGGCGAGCGGTTGATCGGATATTGCCACTGTTAGAGGCGGGGCGCAGCGTTGATTTTGCCTTTATGCCTGATGGTGAAGACCCTGATAGCTTGATAAAATCTAGCGGCGCTAAGGGCTTTCAAAATATATTAGGCGGGTCATTATCATTATTTGATTTTATATGGAATTATTATACAGCAGGGAGAGGGTTTAAAACTCCTGAATTAAGGGCGGGGGTTATTAAGCAATTAGAAAATGAAGTTGCCCGCGTTGCAAATAGTGATGTGCAGGTTCATTATAAATCGCTGCTTCGCCATAAAATCTCGGAAACATTCTTTAAACGTAGATCATTTAAGGGTAATAAATATAGTAAAGCAATTGGGGTAAAGCCTCCGCGCCCGCGTAGCTACCAATCAAGGGCGGCGCATTTATTTCCTAGAGTTTTGTTGGCGTCTATTATTAATCATCCGAATATATTTGGCTTTGTTGAGGATGAGCTTTGCAATTTAACAATTAAAGAGCCTAGATTTGACAAATTGCGGCAAAATATCATAGATATTTTATCCGACGATCACGCCAAAAATAGCGATATTTTATTGAATCAACTAGAAAATTTGGGTTTTGCACAAGAAATAGGTGACATATGCAACGAATCTGTATATGTTCACGCATCTTTTTGTTCTCCATCTGCGAGCTGTGAAGATGTTCAAAGCAATTGGCTTGAATATTATAATGATGGAAATGCTGCAGGGTTAGGGGATGAGATGCAAAATGGTTGGCGGTCTGTGTCTTGTGATGAAGATGTAAGCAGGCTTAGAGATTTGTTATACACAAAGTCGCGCGATGGTGAAACTTTGTAATTTTTAGAAATTCCTTATTATGGTTGGAAGTAATGCTGTGAGTGATAAACAAAATGAAGAAATTCAAGATTCTACATCTGCAAGTGAGATGGCGGAACTTGTTAAAAAATTATTGGAAGAGGGTGAGTCAAAAGGGTCAGTAACATATGATGCTTTTAACAAGGCTTTGCCTGCAAAAAAATTCTCTTCCGAGCAAATAGAAGATGCAATGGCGTCTTTGTCTGATATGGGTGTGCAGCTTGTTGAAAATGATGAAGAGGAAGTGGAAAAGCCTAAATCAAGCAAAAAATCTGATGATGAAGAGTATGAATCAGGCGGTAATATTGCTGATGATGATACTGGGCGCACTGATGACCCCGTTCGCATGTATTTGCGTGAGATGGGCGCGGTGGAGCTGCTTTCTCGCGAGGGTGAGATTGCGATTGCCAAGCGTATAGAAGCTGGGCGCGGTATGATGATTGGCGGTATGTGTGAAAGCCCGCTGGCTATTGAATCTTTGATTGCTTGGTATAAAGCCCTTCAAGAGGGTGATATATTACTGCGTGAAGTTATTGACCTTGATGCCACATATAAAGGTCCTATGGTTGACGCAACAGAAGAGGGGCTTGCTCTTACTGCTAAAATTGCTGCGGAGGAGGCTGCTAGGAAAAAAGAGGCGGGCGAAGTTGAGAGTAAAGATGAAGAGCCTGAAACATCAGATGATGAAAATACTGGTGATGAGGGTTCTGGTGAAGGAAATGAAGAGGACGAAGAAGACGCAAATGTTTCTCTTTCCGCAATGGAAGAAGAGCTTTCACCTAAGGTGTTTGAGGTATTCTCTAATATTCAAAAAACTTACAAGAAAATGCAAAAGGTGCAGCAAGAACGTCTTGAGGCTTTGCAAAATGGTGATGATCCTAGCAAAGCGGTGGATAAAAAATACCAAAAGCTAAAAGATGAGATGATTTCTCATATGAATGAAGTGCATTTGAATAATGCTCGGATAGTTCAGTTGATTGACCGCCTATATAGCATGAATCGTGATCTGGTTAGCATAGAGGGTAAAATTATGCGCCTTGCTGTTTCATGTAAGGTTAAGCGCGAGGTTTTCCTTAAAGAATATTATGGTGCGGAGCTTGACCCTACGTGGCTTGATCATGTGGCAAGCCTTAAAGGCGTAAAAAATAAGGGCTGGGCTGTTTTTGTTGAAAAGCATGGTGAGCAAGTTACTAAAATGCGTGAGCATATAATGCTTATTTCCGAAGAGGCTATGCTGCCTATTTCTGAGTGGAGGCGCATTGTTGGCACTGTTCAAAAAGGCGAGAAAGAAGCTGGGCGCGCTAAAAAAGAAATGGTTGAGGCTAATTTGCGCCTTGTTATTTCTATTGCTAAGAAATACACAAATCGCGGATTGCAATTTCTTGATCTTATTCAAGAGGGTAATATCGGATTGATGAAGGCGGTTGATAAGTTTGAATATCGCCGTGGGTATAAATTCTCTACTTATGCGACATGGTGGATCAGGCAGGCGATTACTCGATCTATTGCTGATCAGGCGCGGACAATCCGTATTCCCGTTCATATGATTGAAACGATTAATAAGCTTGTGCGAACATCACGTCAAATGATGCATGAAATTGGGCGCGAGCCAACACCAGAAGAGCTTGCAGAGCGGCTGCACATGCCGCTTGATAAGGTGCGTAAAGTGCTGAAAATCGCTAAAGAGCCAGTATCCCTTGAAACTCCGATTGGTGATGAAGAAGACTCCTCGCTGGGTGATTTTATTGAGGATTCAAATGCAATATTGCCAGTTGATAGTGCTATTCACTCTAATTTGCGTGAAACTACTACGCGAGTTTTGGCTTCCCTTACCCCGCGTGAGGAGCGCGTCCTTCGTATGCGTTTTGGTATTGGCATGAATACTGACCACACTTTGGAAGAAGTCGGACAGCAATTCCATGTAACACGTGAGCGTATCAGGCAGATTGAGGCTAAGGCTCTGCGTAAACTCAAACATCCGAGCCGATCAAGAAAACTCCGTAGTTTCTTGGACACCTAATATATAGGGCTTCATTTTTGTTATATAATTTCGTAGTTAGGCTATTTGCAGCTGTTTTATTTTTAGCTGTTGATTCTCTATGCCCATTGTGCAATGCATAAATTAAATAATACTGAGCTTATAAATATTGAACAATGGAGAGTTTTTAAATGTCTAATTTTACTATGGCTGAATATATATGGATTGATGGAGCTGTTCCTACGCGCCATTTGCGCTCGAAAGCGCGAGTGGTTAATGTTGGTCTTACGCCATCTATCGAAGATTTCCCTGAATGGAGCTTTGATGGCTCATCAACGGGTCAAGCGGAAGGCGATGATTCAGATTGCATATTAAAGCCTGTTAGGTTTGTTACAGACCCATTTCGCGGAGAAGGTCACTTCCTTGTTTTAACCGAGGTTTACAACGCTGATGGCAGCGTTCATGAGTCGAATTCTCGTGCGCAATTACGTGAAATTCTTGATGCTGGCGCGCAAAGCCAAGATCCTTGGTGTGGTTTTGAGCAGGAATACACAATGTTTAAAGGTAGGCAGCCTCTTGGTTGGCCTGAAAAAGGTGGCTTTCCTGGTCCTCAAGGGCCTTATTATTGCGGCGTTGGCGCGGATGAGGTTTTTGGTCGTGATATTGCAGAAGAACATGCTGCTGCTTGCATCGAAATTGGGCTTTTATTCTATGGCATTAATGCCGAGGTTATGCCAGGGCAGTGGGAATTCCAAATTGGTTATCGCGGTGATAATGATGAGGATGCAGGGGCATTAAAAGCTTCCGATGACATGTGGATTGCACGTTGGTTATTGTATCGCATTGCTGAGGATTATGAGGTTATCATCTCTACCCATAACAAGCCTGTATCAGGTGATTGGAATGGTGCGGGAATGCATACTAATTTTTCTACGAATAATACTCGTGATAAATCCAAGGGTATGGACGCTATTAACGCTGCGGTTAAGGCATTGGCAGGTAAGCATAAAGAGCATATCAAGCTTTATGGTTATGCGCTTGATCGCCGCTTAACAGGGGCGCATGAAACATGTGACATTGATACATTTAAGGCTGGCACTGCTGATCGTGGATGCTCTATCCGCATTCCACAGCTTGTTGCGCAAAAAGGCTCTGGTTATTTTGAAGACCGCAGGCCGGGTGCTAATGCTGATCCTTATCTTATATCTGCGCGCTTATGCGCTACAGTGTGCGGCGTTGATGAGGCTGTTATGAAATTCACTACTTGGCCACGTGAAGATGATAAAAAAGTATCCGTGGCTGCTGCTTAAAATCAGTGGTTTATTAAAATAATAAGAAAGGCGTACAATCACTGTGTTGTGCGCTTTTCTTATATAAAATTTAACTATTATTTGTTATCGTCTTTTGAGTTTAATTAAAGGTTTGGTTGTGCATATGGAAGATATTGAAATCACAGGTATAGAAGTTGAATCTGAAGAGGTGAATATCTCTGAAGATGGTAATTTAGTGCATATTGATGAGGTTTATGAGGATAAACCAAATGGAACTGCCTTGCAAAAAGCATCCAGTGAATTGTCATTGCATGAGCATAAAGAAAGCGCAGGCGATGGTGGCAAAGGTCGCATGGGTGAGCGCATGGTTTCCATGGGGCTTATTACGGAAGATCAGCTTAATGTGGCTTTGCAGGAAAAGAAAATATCTGGCAAAATGCTGGGTGAAATTCTTGTTGACCTTGGTTTTATTGATGATGACTCATTAAGTTTGTTTTTGGCGGAAGCTTCGGGCTTTGGAGTTTTTGATCCCCGCAATACTATAGTTGATGGTGATGCTCTTGCGCTGCTTGAAAAAAATGTAGCGATCCAGCATCAGCTTTTGCCTATATTATTAAGTGATGAGGAAGTGCATGTTGCTATGTCTGACCCTTATGACGTGGTTGCGCTTGATACTCTTCGTAGGTATTTACCTAAAAACCTTACTATCAAGCAAATGGTGACAACATCGGCGATTTTGTCTGATGCTATTGACGCGGCATATGGTTATGCCAGTTCAATAAAGGGTATTTTAGAGGAGTTAGAGGAGGGCGGTAAGCAAAAAGATGTTGTATCATTAAATGAGAAAGAAGCATTTACTCACCCGATTGTGCGCCTTGTTAACGCTCTTGTTTTTGATGCTGTTAAACTGGGTGTTTCTGACTTGCATTTTGAGCCTGAAGATAACTTCGTACGTTTGCGCTATCGCCTAGACGGCGTGTTGTACACAGCTCAAATTCTTCATAAGCAACATTGGAATGGGATTTCTCAGCGCATTAAAATTATGTCAGAGATGAATATTGCGGACAAATTAAGCCCGCAAGATGGTCGTTTTGGTATGAATATTGGCGGGCGTGAGGCTGATTTCCGCGTATCTTCTTTGCCAACTGTTCATGGTGAGAATATTGTTTTGCGGGTGCTTGATAAAAGCTCTAGCATTATGCCTCTTGGTGATTTGGGTTTTAGCGATGAAAATATGGCAAAAATTGCGCATGCTAACTCTAAGCCTGAGGGGATTATTATTGTAACGGGCCCAACTGGAAGTGGTAAGACGACCACACTTTATTCTATGCTTAATGAAATTAATGATGTTGAGGTTAATATCCAAACATTAGAAGATCCTGTTGAATATTCATTGCCAATGATTAGGCAAACGCATGTTCGTGAAGGGGTATTAGAGTTCGCAGATGGTATCAAGGCATTGCTTCGTCAAGATCCTGATATTATTTTCATTGGTGAGGTGCGCGATAAAACCACGGCGGAGATGGCTTTGAAGGCTGCTATGACAGGTCATCAGGTTTATACATCTTTGCATACAAATGATTCCTTTGGCGCAATTCCGCGATTGCTTGATTTGGGTATGAAAGCAGGAATGCTTGCTGGCGCTATTACGGCTGTATTTGCGCAAAGACTTGCGCGGCGTTTATGCAGATTTTGTAAGGTTGAACATACTCCTGATGCAAAAGAATGCGATATCTTAGGTGTTGACCCACAAAATGCCCCTACCATTTATAAAGCAGCAGAAGGCGGGTGCATGGTTTGTGGCAAAAAGGGCTATAAGGGGCGGGTTGCCGTTGTTGAAATACTACTTTTTGATGAGGAACTTAATGAAGTTGTTGCGCGAGATAAATCCAAGGCTGAATTAAAAGCTGTTGCATTAAAAAAGGGCTTTAAAAGCATGAGAGATGATGGCATTCTAAAGATTCTAGATGGGGTTACTGATTTTGAGGCTTTGGCGAAAGTTGTTGATTTAAGAAGTTAGTCTGGTTTAATATTGTTTACTTACTTACTTACTTTATCACTTGTTCTAAAGGGATAATTACTATCGAACGTTATAAATATAGAGCTGTAAATGCTAGAGGTCGCCCAGTTCGGGGGACTGTTGCTGCTGTTAATGAGGTTGATTTATATAATCAACTGCAAACAGCAGGGCTTGAACTTGTTCAATGTTCGGCGTTAAATAAGAACAAATCTTCTGTTATTGGTATGTCGAGAAATACAGTAACTCTTAGGGATTTGATTCAGTTTTTTATTAATATGGAGCAAATGCAAGGTGCGGGAGTGCCACTTCTCGACGCTCTTTCCGATATTAGGGATGGTTCAACCAACGATCAAATGCGTGATATGATGAGCGAGGTTCATCGTGATGTTAGTGATGGGGCTTCTCTATCCGAGGCTATGAACAAGCATCCCAAGGTTTTTAAGGCTTTGTATATCTCCCTTATAAAGTCAGGTGAGGCAACGGGTGATCTTACATCTTCTTATCGCCAACTTGAGAAATACTTGAAATGGGTTGATATTATGCAATCTAAAATCAAGAAAGCCACTCGAGGCCCAATGATTACCGCTGTTGTTGTCTTGGGCGTGGTCGTTTTTATGATGAGCATGGTTGTGCCACAAATTGTGGGCTTTTTGAAGTTTCTTGATCTTGAATTGCCGTGGTATTCTACTTCATTAATTGCAACATCAAACTTTTTTGTGCAGCCACAATTCCATATTTTGGGGTTGCCTGTATATGGGGCTATTATATTTCTTGGTATTCCGTTTCTGATGGTTTTGGCTTTTATGTTCGTGCGCAAGTCATCAGAAAGTGCCGCATATAAGATTGATTCGTTTTATTTAAGCCTGCCTGTTGCTGGAAATTTGATTAGAAAGATAACAATTGCACGTTATTCACAGACTTTTGCAGCTCTATTTGCAAGTGGGATTGATGTTATAAAGGCGCTTAAATCATCACGCAATACGGTGAGTAATCTTGTTCTAATTGATGCTATGGAAGGGGTTGAGGATTACGTGCAATCTGGCTCTCCGCTTTCCGATGCGCTTAATGCGTCGGGTGAATTTCCAAGCATGGTTGTGCGCATGGTGAAAATTGGCGAAGAATCTGGTAAGCTTTCAGAAGTTTTGGATCAGGTGTCTGATTTTTATACAAAAGATGTTGATGAGGCTATCGATGGATTAATTGAGATGATTCAGCCAACATTAACTATTATACTAGCTACAGTTATCATGTGGATCGCTGCTGGATCATTGGGACCTATATATATGAATTTAGGGACAATGGTAGATTTTTAACCTTTGAGTGTTTTTTATATGTCTTTATCTTTTTTAACACCATCTCGAACTCTCCTTATGATCTGTGATGAAGCACTCTTCATCTACTCAACTAACTCTAAGGGGGTTAAGCTTGTCGAGACTGTGCCATGGGCTGCGGATGATTTTGAAGAAAATGTAGCTGTTATTATATCTAAAGATTGCGGCGGAAAGCCCGTTTTAATAATAAACGACATGGTCGAGCAGCATTATCGCAAAGAAAAAGTTCCGCGCGTTAACGGCATGGACAAGCAAAATGTTATAAAAAGAAAGCTTAAGGTTGCTTTCCCTAACTATCCTGTGCGCGCAGCCCTTCCTTTAAAGGAAAAAATATCTAAGACAGATAAAGCAATGGCTGCAAATATTTATATCTTTGCAGCCGTTCCCGCGACTGATGCATTTTCTAAAACAATGGCTGCAACGCGCAAGTCACTGGTTTCCATTGTTGGGTTTTGTCTGCTTCCCGTTGAATCTTCGGATATGATTAAAAAGCTTTCCGATAAGCTTAGTTCTAAGGAAGATAAAAAGGCACAATGGACAATATTTATGGGGCAGCATAAAAATGGTGGGCTTCGCCAGATTGTTACCCGTAATGGGGAGCTTGCGCTAACCCGTATGACTCCGATTGTTGAGAATGACAATGATGCTATGGCGTGGGCAAAGGATGTCCATCAGGAGTTTCAGGCTACTATGAGCTATCTTTCTCGATTTGGATATGATTCGTCGGATGGATTAAATGTTATTTTAATCTCGGAGCAGCCAATAGGTGATATAGTTGATGAGCTTATGACCGCTCCTTGTAATTTTTATTCAGTTACATCAGATAAAGCGGCTAGTCTTTTGGGGTTATCTTTAGGCGCTCAAGAAAATGGTTATCATGCAGATGCTTTGCATATGGCGTGGGTGGGACGTAAGAGTAGCTTTATTTTGCCAATGAAGGCAAAGCAGATAGATAATGTTTCAAAGCCACGGCAAATGGCGGCTCTTATTTCTGTATTGCTTGTTTTGGGTGGGGCTTTTCAAGCCTATCAATTGCTTGATTACTTGCAGTTAAATACTGAGAATAAAGAAAATATAAAAGATATACTCCAGCAAAAGGAGCGATTGGACTTGCGCTATTCTAAAGAAGTGAAGCGTAAAGAGGTTTTGGGGTACGATATACAGCTTATCCAAAACTCCCTTGCTTTAAATGATAAGTTTAATAGCAATAAAGTGGATGCTTTTGGATTATTTTATAATATTGGCACATCTTTGGGGCGTGATATGCGCATTGACCGCCTTGAGGTTAAGAGGGGTACGGCTAGTTTCCGAAACAGGATTATGGGCGGTAATGCTTCGCAGCCATTATTTACTGCAAAAATGCAAATGAGCTTTCCCAGCTCTACAAACGCAGAAAGAGGCAATGCAGAAGTTGAGCGGCTTCAATCGCGGTTGCAACAATCTTTGCATGGTCATGTGGTTAAGGTTATAAAACTACTAGAAGATTATGAATATAGTGAGGAAATTGTTGTTGAAACAGGTGAGGCAAAAACAGCAAAAACTTCACAGGATTATGTCGCGGAAATTAGTATTGAAGGACCACCAAAATGATGCAAATTATTGGGATTAAGCGTCTAGTTATACTTATTGTTCTTATCAGTTTGAATATTGCTTTGGGCGCGGTAGTCTATTTATACCTTATGCCTGAAAATAGTAGTAGTGACAGGCAGCTTAGAACATTAAGAGCGCAAACTCATGCCGTAAGAGCTGATATTGATCGCATACAAATTGAGTTTGAACAGCTAGACAAGCAGCGCGATAGCTTTAACGCACTTAAAGATGATGGGTTTTTCTCAAACCAAGTTAGGAGTGATGCTAAAAAGCTATTTAGTGTTATTCAAAATGAATCGGGGGTCATTTCTGCGGTTGTTAGTGTTAAATCTGGCGTTATATTGGATTATGACGAGGCTAAAAAGGCTAATCATAGCGTGCTTATGTCGCCCATAGAAGTTGAAATAAGGGCTTTGGATGATACTGCTATTTACAAATATATGGATATAGCACTAGAAAAATTCCCTGGTCATTTATCGTTTGATAATATCATAATCACTCGGATAAGGGATATTAGCGCTCCTGTTTTGCGTGCAATAGCATCAGGGGCAACGCCTGAACTTGTTAAGGCTAATATAAAAATGTCATGGCGCACGCTTATCCCGACTTCTCAAGTTATATATGATGGTAAGGGGTTATGAGTATGAAAATTAAAGTTAATATATATTGCATGTTGATTTTTTTGTTTTTCATGTCATTCCCAAATATTGCTTTTGCTCAAGATAGTGAGGAATCAAGCGTCAATAAGGAAATATCAGTCGACGATATTCCATCTTTGGTTTTTACTTATTGGCAACATAAATCCATAATGGATGCGCGAAAAACTAAGGGCGTTGTTAGAGCTCCTACCCAATCAGAATTGGATGCAATGAATAATGGCGATGAATTTGAGCCTGATGCAGGCACGCGCGAGATTGAGCTTGGCGGGATTTTATTTACTAAAGAGGATAGCTGGATTATTTGGCTTAATGGTCAACGGGTTACGCCTGACGCTGTTCCTAAAGAGGTTTTGGATCTTCGCGTATTTAAGGATTATATAGAAATTAAATGGCTTGATGACTATACTAATCAGGTGTTTCCAATTCGTATTCGCACTCATCAGAGGTTTGATATGGATTCCCGAATTTTTCTTCCAGGGTAGCATAATCTATGAGTGATATTACTCCGCTTTTAATTGAAAATCTTTCTGTATCCTATTCAGGAAAAACTGTGATTAAAGATATTAATCTTGATGTTAAGTCTGGTGAGGTTTTTGGTCTTATGGGGCTTAATGGCGCGGGTAAAACTACTATAATTAAGGCTATATTAGGTTTAAGGGATTTGCAATGCGGTAATATTTCTTTATTTGATAGAGGGATATCAAGCCATAAAGCTAAATCTGAGCTGGCATATTTGCCAGAAAAGTTTGAGCCACCATGGTTTTTAAGCGGAATGGAGTTCCTTAAGTTTTCCATGCAGCTTTATAACAGGAAATTTGATGAGAATAAAATGATAGAAGCCGCCGCTAGTCTTGACCTTGAAAGCGCCGCACTTTATCGACGGGTGAATACATATTCAAAAGGTATGCGCCAAAAATTAGGTCTTATGGGGACGATGCTTACTGGTTGTTCATTATTTATTTTGGATGAGCCGATGAGCGGGCTTGACCCTATGGCTAGGTCTAAAGTTAAAAGCATGATTAATGAAATGAAGCATGAGGATCGCACCATATTTTTAAGCTCGCATATACTTGCTGATATGGATGAAATATGTGATCGCGTGGCATTGCTGCATAACGGTAGCATTTTATATGTAGGATCGCCTAAAGACCTTAAAATCAAGACAGCGTCCGATAATTTGGAAAATGCTTTTTTAGATTTCATTGAGCAAAAGCAGGTTGCGTGATATAATTCTAACAGTGATAATGATTCGCTGTCCTGTTTTGCACATTCGTGCCGTTTATTGAAAGATTTTACTATGCCTGTGTTATCTTGTTTTCGTTTTATGCTCTTGCTAGCTATAGTTGTTCCTTCTTATTCATATGCGCAAGATAATCCACCGATTATTGTCGATGATTTTATTGATGGTAATTTGACCACTCCTGATGTTGAGGAATTAAGTGGTTTTGCCGATGTGCAATTTGATACTTCCCGCGCTGAAGATGAGGAGGATTCTGATGATTTTTTTGATGCTAATGACCTTGTTCCGCAAGGTGAGATGGGACGAAAAGGCCCTATAAATGTTGATCCAGTTACTCAGCCAGCCTCAAGATTTATTATTGTAAGGAAAAATAGCGGCGCGGACACTAGGTCTGCTCGACTTGTTTCGGCGGAAAGGGCGATGTCTCTAGGGCGATTTGATTCGGCTCTTTTGATGTTTGAAGAGCTTTATGAGGTTAATAAAAAAGACCCGCGCGTGCTTATGGGGCGCGCTGTTTCCCTGCAAAAGGTAGGTCGTTTTGATGAGGCTATGCAAACATATGATGCTCTAAGCAAGGTTGAGCCAGATAACATTGATGTTAAGGTTAATATGTTAGGGCTTTTGGCTACAAGATATCCGTCTATTGCTCTTCGCCGTTTGCTTGATTTGCGTGAGGCAAATAAAAGCAGCGTTGCTTTAACCGCTCAAATCGCGGTCACCTATGCGAAAACGGGGGATGCTAGATCGGCGCTGAGATATTTAGGTATTGCGGCAAGTATGGATTCTAAGAACGCAAATCATGTGTTTAATATGGCAGTTATTGCTGATGGTGCGGGTGATGAGGAAAAGGCCGTTTCTTATTATGAGAAGGCTTTGGAACTTGACTCTGTATATGGTGCGGGGCGCTCTATTCCACGTGATGTTGTGTATGAAAGGCTAGCGCAAATTCGCTAAAAAACAGCTTTATGTATTTCATTGAAATCTTTATTATTGTGTTTTTAGGTTTAATCCTCGGTAGCTTCTCAACGGCTCTTATCTATCGTATTCCTAGAAAACTATTCTGGGTGAGCGCTCGCTCTGCCTGCGTTTCCTGCAAATCTAAATTAGGGGCGGTTGATTTAATACCAGTTATTTCATGGTGCATATTTAAGGGGAAGTGCCGACGCTGCTCTAGTAAGATATCATGTAAATACCCCTTGTTAGAATTGGTAAGTGTATTTTTATGCTTGGCTATATATTTTGTTTTTGGAGTTAGCGCGGAAAGTTTGTTTCTCATTATTAGCGTGCCAATATTACTATCTTTATTTGTAATTGACCTTGAGCATATGATATTGCCAAATCAGCTCACCCTTATTTTATTTATTATAGGCGGGCTTCGGGTGGTTTATAATTACGTGTCAAATGACGGTTATTACGCGCTTGATTATATTGGAGGGGCATTTGTTTATGCGCTTTTCTCGTGGGGGATAGGTGTTTTATTCACAAAACTTTTGAAAAAAGATGCCCTTGGGCTTGGTGATGTTAAATTTTTTGGAGTCGCGGGGGTTTGGTTAGGCGTTTCTGCGTTATCTCACTTCCTTATTCTTTCGGGGGGATTGGCTGTTTTATTTGCACTTTTTTGGCGAGTAATTTTCAAAACTGAGGTTTTCCCATTTGGCCCAGCCCTTATTATGTCATTCTATGTATTATTATTGCTTCAGGGGAGCTTTTTCACGTGAATAGTATGGTAAAAATATGTATGATAAATTTATAGGTTTTTTACCTTCTGTTCATATTATTTCTGTAAAACTTAATAACAATGTTTATTTATTAAAGGGATTATCGATTTGGATCTAACACAACTTCTTGCTTTTACGATGCAAAATGATGCATCAGACCTTCATTTAAGTGCTGGTAACCCGCCAATTATCCGTGTTAATGGTAAAATGAAGCGGGTTAAGGCACTGGCTCTTGATAGTGATGATATAAGGACAATGCTTTATTCTGTCATGACAGAAGAGCAGCGCGCCGAATATGAAAAAAATATGGATATTGATTTTGCTATCGCCCTTGGGGAAAAGGCGCGTTTTCGTGTTAATGGCTTTATAACAAGGCTTGGGGCTGCCGCGGTTTTTAGGACGATTCCTACGGTTATCCCAACGATGGAAGAGCTGGGCTTACCGCCCGTGTTGCGCCGTTTTGCAGAGCTTGAAAAGGGGCTTGTTCTTGTAACTGGGCCAACAGGTAGCGGTAAATCGACAACTCTTGCATCAATGGTTAACCATATTAACTTACATCAGGCAAAGCACATATTAACGGTTGAAGACCCTGTTGAATTTTTTCATAGATCTAAAAAGTCTTTAGTTAACCACCGTGAAGTAGGGCAGGACACAAAGACCTTTGCTAGAGCCTTGAAAAGTGCTTTGCGCGAAGATCCTGACGTTATACTTGTTGGTGAGATGCGCGATCATGAGACTATCTCTCTTGCGCTTACTGCTGCGGAAACGGGGCATCTTGTTTTTGGGACATTGCATTCTAATTCTGCTTCTAAAACAATTGATCGTATCATTGATGTTTTTCCTACTGGTGATAAAGAGATGGTGCGTGCAATGCTATCGAGCTCTATTCAAGGGGTGGTTGCACAAACACTGCTTAGCAAAGAAGGTGGAGGGCGAGTAGGGGCGTTTGAAGTTCTTGTTGGAACAAATGCTGTTAGAAACCTTATTCGCGAGAATCAAATTCCACAAATATATTCTATGATGCAAACAGGGTCACGCTATGGGATGATTACTATGGAAGACGCTATCCAAGATCTTTTTGATGGTGGCCTAATAGGCAAGGATGAGGCGCGCCGCGCATTAATGAAAACATCTGATGAATCCGACGAATCCGAAGGTGGAGACGATGGGTATGCTTCAACTGCTTTGGGTGGAGGAAAAATAGCTTCTGATGATGAGGTTGATTTCGGTTCTTCAAAAACGTCCAAAACGGGCGAAAGTGACGAAGGGTATTCATTTTGAGTGTGCCTGTAATTTTAAAATACCTTAGTTCTATGAGTGAGCATGAGGCGAGCGACCTATATCTTACTGTAGGATCTCCACCAACATTACGTGGTGATAAAAGCCTGATTAGATTATCTGATGAGGCACTTTCTGTTGATGACCTTAATGAGATTTTATCATCTATGCTGACAGCAAGGCAGCGCCGTGAGTTTGACACTCATATGGAACTTAATACTGCACTTGATATGGGCGAGCATGGTCGTTTTCGTGTTAATGTGTTGCGCCAAAGGCAACTTCCTGCGCTTGTTATACGGCGAATTGTTTCTGATATTCCAAGCTTTGATGCATTGAAATTGCCTAATATACTTGAAACGCTTGCTATGGAAAAACGTGGGCTTATACTGGTTACGGGGATGACAGGGTCGGGGAAATCCACGACTTTGGCCGCTATGATTGACAAGATAAACCAAGATAGCTCAGGTCATATTATTACAATAGAAGACCCTATTGAGTTTTTTCATGAACATAAGGGCTGCGTTGTAACCCAACGTGAGGTCGGCGTTGATACTGAAAGTTTTGCCACGGCGATGAAAAATTCCTTGCGCCAGAGACCAGACGTTATTTTAGTCGGTGAGATTCGTGATCGCGAAGTTATGGAGCAGGCATTGGCAATTGCAGAGACTGGGCATTTATGCCTTGCCACCATTCATACAAATAACTCTTATCAGGCAATTGAGCGCATTGTTAATTTGTTCCCTGAGGATGCCCATAATCAAATACGCCTTAATTTATCCATGAATTTAAAGGGCATAGTCTCTCAACGATTGTTGCCAAGCGTTAATGGTGGGCTTGTTCCTGCTATTGAAGTTATGATTAATCAAGGGCTTGTCCGTGATCTTATTGCTAAAGGCGAAATTAGAAAAATACACAGCGTTATGGAGCAGAATAATTCAATTGGTATGTCAACATTTGATCAATCATTGATGAAATTATTTGTTAGCGCGCTAATTTCAGAGGATAGTGCCATCAGTAACTCTGATAAGCCTTCTGATATGAAAATAAAGGTACAACAAGCCAAGTTAATTAAAGAATCAAAGGGTCGCAGCAGTAGCGATGCTTTGGTTGGTGTTGATACTTCGCGAATTTCATTTACAGATTAATTTATACACAATTATTATTGGTTGTAACTAATAAAGAAATTATAGATTTTATTTATTTATGTTCTTATAATAGACAGTAGAATCAGTCCACGGTATTTCCTTACCAAACTCTTCCATTATACTTTCGTATTGAACTCTTGGAGTAATTTTAATTATGTTCTTCCTTAATATTAAAAACCGACCTTCTGTTAATTTAATTATTAAATTATTCTTTATAGCGTTTGTTACTATCGCAGTTTCATCTTGTGATTTGGCGGCTAATTACACCAAAACGGATCGAGATTCTAACATGGAGTTTCAAGATTTTAGAGATGGTTTAGCAGGTCGCTCACCTGATGTCAGTAGTAGTAAGCCTTCTGTAACATCTATTCCTGAGCTTCAACCTTATATTACAACAGCTTCCAAGAGCATAAAATCAGCACCTTTGGTTTCTGTATCAATTAACCAAACTGTGCCACTTCGGGATATATTATATGAGCTAGCAGAGCAGGCGGAATATGATATTGAACTTGACCCTAATATACGCGGGTCTATTATTTTTACTGCCCGCAATAAGCCATTCGACCTTGTTATTGAACGTATATCTAAACTTGCTGGACTTCGTTATAAATTTGAAGATGATTTTTTGCGTGTTGAATTAGATTCGCTATATAATAAGAGTTACAAAATTGATTATTTAAGTTTCATTCGCTCTAATGATGGATCGGTTAATACAACAGTTTCTGTTGCATCTGCTGGTGGCGGTCAAACTGGTGGAGCTAAGACAGGGTCATCTTACACTGCATCTTCTGAAAGTGTGTCAGATTTTTGGGGTGAGCTTGAGCTTAACCTTAATCAAATATTAAGTGGCACTACTACGGGCGGGCTAAAAACCAGAAATGATCCTAGAATAACAGCCGTAGAGCAAAATCCAGATGTAGCCGCTGTTGCTCCGCAAAATGGGGAGGGCGGCGTTTCAGTTCAGCCACCTGAGGTGGTTTTGAATGTATCATCTCTTCCAGTTGATAGTGAAACAAGTGATAATGAGGAAACAGAAGCTCAGAGTTATAGCTTTACGTTAAACAAGCAAGCTGGCTTGATTAACGTGCTTGCATCGGAGCGTGGGCATAAGGTAGTTGAGGGATATTTAAATAAGTTACGCCGTTCGGTTACAGCTCAAGTTCTTGTGGAGGCTAAAATCTTTGAGGTTTCTCTTAATGATGAATATGTTAATGGTATTGAGTGGCAGGCACTTACTGAAAATGGAAGCGGTATAATAAGGTTTTTGGAAGGTAGTGATAACATCATTGGCGCTATCACGCCGCCAGGTGGAACTATTGCTACTATATCTAATTTTGGGGCAGGTTATATAGGCTCTGAAGTAGGTGCATTTGTTGAGGCTATATCAGGGTTTGGAACGGTGCGCGCACTGGCTAGCCCAAGACTTACTGTGCTTAACAACCAATCTGCTGTTCTTAATGTAGCGACTAACAGAGTGTTCTTTGAGCTGGATATTAACCAAACAACTGATGATACTACTGGTAATATATTGCTGGAAATTGACACTGAAATTAAAAGTATCCCTGAAGGAGTGCTCATTAATGTGCAGCCATCTATTAATTTAGATGATAGAACTGTATCAATGTTCCTTCGCCCAACGGTTACAAGGGTAGTTGGAACTAAATCAGATCCATCTGTTCTATTCGTTGCAGGCAGCACAGGGATAACATCAGAAATTCCAGAGCTAAATGTTCAAGAAATTGATACTGTTGTTAAAGTTAATTCAGGGCAGCCAATTGTTATGGGCGGATTGTTGCAAGATAGAGTTACAGACACTCAAGAGGGAGTTCCCGTTATGGGTGAAATACCAATACTCGGCGCTCTATTCCGCAAACAAAAGGACTTGGTTCAGAAAACTGAGCTTGTTATATTCTTGAAAGCCACAATATTAGATTCACCAAATGACTCAATTCATGATACTGATCGTGATTTATATAAAACATTTTCAGGCGATAGAAGACCGTTAGATTTGTAAGGTAAAATGTCACTCCCTTTAGTTAAATATGTTTTGATGGCAGCTTTTAGGGATAGGCTTATTCTATCCATGCTGGTTATTATATTGCTAGGGAGCTTGTTATCAATATTTCTTGGCAGTGCTGCTATTATTGAAAAAGATCAGTTTACACTTGTTTTTACTGCGGCAGGATTGCGGATTATATCCGTTTTAGGGCTGGTTCTTTTTGTTATATTCTTTGTACGAAGATCTTTTGAGGCTCGCGATATAGAGTTCTTGCTATCAAGACCAATTAGCAGACTAAATATTATTTTCTCATACGGCACTGCTTTTTCCTTGCTTGCAATATTAATGGGACTTGCTGTTGGCGTGGCGGTTTACAGCGTCGCACCGCATTTATTGGGGGCAGGACATGCTTTATGGATATTAAGCATCATTGTGGAAAATATCATAATGGTCAATATTGCATTATTTTTTTCTATGTATATTTCAAGCTCGGCTGCGGCTTCATTAATAACTTTGGGTTTTTATGTATTAGCGCGCATGATGGGGCAGCTATTAGGCATTATTGATTCAGATTTAGTAAATAGTAGCGGGATATATTCCGCAGCTTTGCAAATAGTATCAGTTATAACTCCGCGCCTTGACCTTATGGGTCAAACTTCGTGGCTTATATATGGGGTTAGTGGTGATATAACTGCGTGGCATATATTGGCGCAAGGCTTTGTCTTTCCTGCATTAGTGCTGTTAGCCGCGTCGTTTGATTTTACTCGCAGGCAATTTTGATGAGGCATGAAGGCAGTATAATACAAATATGTTTGGCTTTAGCTCTTGTTTTAAACATATTATTTTGGCTTTCCGTTCGTGATGTTAAATCAAGATGGAGCAATGTCCCTCCGCCGCCAAATATTAAATATGCATCTATTTATGGCTTAGGTGATGCTAGTTTTGCTTATCGTCTTAATGGCATTATGATGCAAAATTTGGGGGATACAGGCGGGCGCGTAACTCCATTAAAAGATTATAATTACGAGACTTTAGGTCGTTGGTTTTACTTGCAAGATAGCCTTGATCCTGTTTCAAATTTTACCCCATATTTGGCGGCATATTATTTTTCAAATGTGCAAAAACCAGAAATGCTGCCACCATTATTAGATTATTTATCCGATATAGGTAATAGACCATATGGTGAGAAGTGGCGGTGGCTTGCTCAAGGGGTTTTTCTCGCGCGTTATCAATTAAAGGATTTGGATAGAGCTTTAGAAATGGCAAATGCTTTAGCAAACACAAAAAATGATAATGTCCCCGTATGGGTGCATCAAATGCCCGCCTTTGTGCTTAGTGCGCGGGGAGAGAAAGAGGCTGCTTATGCTATTTTATTGGAAATATTGAAAAGCCGAGGGGAGAAACTTCATCCAAATGAAGTTAATGCAACCAAAGCATATATTTGCACAAGAATATTAGGCAAAGAAGATGCTGCGGTGAATCCGTTGTGTGAATCTTTGTGAAAAAATGCATTTTCCCTTAAAATTTAATGGTTTTTTAAAGAAATCACCTCATTATATATGATTAGGGCTGTTATAGAGTGAAAAAACGTGTATGATTCACCTTGTGCTGCTCGGCATGTTCTTTTTTGTCAAACCCTATTTAATTACAAGTTTTCTATGAGGAGATTATAACTATGAATACTAACATTAACAAATCCATGAGAAGTGAAAAGGGCTTTACGCTTGTTGAGCTTGCTATTGTCATGGTTATTATTGGGCTGCTGATTGGTGGCGTTTTAAAAGGTCAGGAAATGATCGCTAATGCACAGCTTAACGCAACTGTTGCAAATATAAAGGGCGTTGATGCAGCGACATCAACTTTCCGTGATATGTATGATGCAATGCCAGGGGATATGGTTAATGCAACCACCCGTATTCCAGGATGCGCCGCCCCTTGTGCTGATGGAAATGGCAACTCTACGTTAGAGACTGCTCCGCTTGTTGCTGCTCCTAATGCTGAGGCAACTAATTTCTTCAGACATCTTGGTGGCTCTGGGCTTTTATCTGGGTTTGATGTTCTTGCTTTGAATAATACATATCTTCAGATGAAAATCCCAAATACGCAAGTTGTTCCAGGGACACAGGTCGCTGCTGCTTTAGGTAACGCTGCGGCTGGCACAGTGAGATCAGGAACATGGCTTGGGCTTGTCGCTACTGGTGCTACTGGTAATGCAATTGCTTTGACACCATTACAAGCGGGTAGAATTGACCGTAAAATGGATGACGGCAATGCAGAAAGAGGAAGTGTTATTGGCTCTGGCTCTGCTGCGGCTTGTGCTACGGGCGCAGGTGTTTATGTGGAAAATCAGAGTGCTATTGGTTGTGCTTTGGCTATTCGTATCCAAGGATAAGCACTTTAAATTAAAAATACTAAAAGAGGCTGGTTTAATCAGCCTCTTTTTTTGTGCGTTATTTCTTACCGCTAACAGCTTTTGCGATATCGGTTATGCCGCCAAGTAAATTCATGGGGAGGGGCAAAATTATTGTGCTGCCCTTTGAATTTGTGAACTCTGCCATTGTACCTAAATAACGAAGTTGCATAGTTTCTGGGCGCCGCGCAAGTATTTCGGCTGCAAGATCAAGCTTTTCTGCTGCTTGCAATTCACCTTCGGCATTGATGATTTTAGCGCGGCGCTCACGCTCTGCTTCGGCTTGCTTAGCAATGGCGCGAACCATTGTCGCATCAATATCAACATTTTTAATCTCAACATTGGTAACTTTAATGCCCCAACCCTCGGTTTGGTGATCTAAAATCGTTTGAATATCTTTATTAAGTTGATCACGTTTTGAAAGCATTTCATCCATTTCATGCTTACCAAGGACAGAGCGCAGCGTTGTTTGTGCAAGCTGGCTGGTAGCATTAATGAAATCTTCCACTTTGTTAATGGCTAAACCCGGATCAACAACGCGGTAGTAAAGAACGGCATTTACCCGCACGGAAACATTATCCCTTGAGATAACATCTTGCGATGGAATATCTTCGGTGCGAATGCGCATATCAACGATTAAAACGCGCTGAATAGCAGGAATAATTATCTGAACGCCTGGCCCGCGATTGCTGGTGTAGCGACCAAGAGTATAGATAACCCCGCGTTCATATTCTTGGATTATTTTGATTGAGGATAGCAAAACTATCAGTATAAAAACTATTATTGGTACAAAAAATTCCATGGCTTAATTCTCCTAAGCTGTGATTGTTAATTCTAATTTGTTGATAGATTCTATTGTGACTATGTCATTTTTACTTAATTCTAACGCATCTTTTGATCTGGCTTTCCAAATCTCGCCTTCAAAATTTACAGAGCCGCTGGTTTTATCCCATTCAATGATAGTTACATTCGCATCAATCATGGCTTGCCTGCCTGTTATGTATTTTTGTTTCCTAAGCCATAAATGCACGAAAACAACTAATCCAATTACGAAGAACTCTATGAAGGCTATGCTGAATAAAGTTGGTAGCCCAACGGGAACGCCAAATATAAGGTCACTGCCCGTTTGCAGGGCATATGCAGCATATATGGCAAGTGCGCCGTTAAATGCGATAAGTCCAAATGATATAACGCCAAATTCTGCAATTATTAATAAAGCTCCAGCGATATAAAGCGATGAGGTCGCACTTTCTAGTGATATTACACCAAATAGATGTAGCGCTATGATTAGGCTAGCTATCATTTTTCATTGTCCTGTTATTTATCGAGTTCGGCGATTATTGCATCTCCCATATCAGATGTCGAGACTTGCCTGCAATTATCTGCCATTATATCTGCTGTACGTGTGCCAGAATTAAGCACGGCTTTGACTGCTTGCTCGATTTTATCCGCCATAACCCCTTGATCTAATGAATATCTTAGACACATGGCAAGACTTAGTATAGTAGCCAAAGGATTGGCTTTTCCAAGTCCCGCAATATCGGGTGCGCTTCCATGGACTGGTTCATAAAGAGCCACTGACCCGACTTGACCTAATGATGCAGAAGGCAGCATTCCAAGCGACCCCGTAAGCATTGCCGCCGCGTCTGACAATATATCACCAAATAAATTATCGGTGACAATAACGTCAAATTGCGATGGGTTACGCAGTAATTGCATTGCGCAATTATCGGCGTACATATGCTCTAGCTCTACGTCTTTAAATTCTTTTTCGTGGAGAGCGGTTACATCTTCGCGCCAAAGCAGCCCTGATTCCATGACATTGGCTTTTTCGCATGATGTGACTTTATTGCCGCGTTTGCGGGCGAGGTCAAAGGCTACGCGCGCTACACGCTCAATTTCCATGGTCGTGTAGACTTGCGTATTTATGCCGCGACGTTGCCCATTTCCAAGGTCTTCAATGCCGCGTGGCTCTCCGAAATATACGCCGCCCGTAAGTTCGCGCACTATCAATATATCAAGTCCGCGCACGATTTCAGGCTTTAATGTTGAGGCATCAATAAGCGCATCAAACACAAGGGCTGGGCGCAGATTAGCGAATAATTCCAGCTCCTTACGGAGTTTGAGCAGGCCTGCTTCGGGGCGTAAATTATACTCAATATCGCCCCATTTAGTTCCGCCAACCGCGCCAAGCAATATTGCATCGGCATTGCGGCATTGCTCTAACGTTGTGTCATCTAATGGGTTGCCGTACGTGTCAATGGACGCGCCGCCAATAAGACCATCGCGGGTGTTTATTGTGATATCGCTATTAGAATTAATCCAGCCAATGATCTTTTTGGCTTCGCCCATTATTTCAGAGCCAATGCCATCTCCTGCTAGTATTTGAAGAGTGTAAGTATTTGAAGTCATTTGTTAATCCTTAAAGAATATACCGTCTATTTGGAGTTGGCGTTTTAGTTTTCGAGAGAAATTTGTCTCGATAAGCATATGGGGGGTGAAGCCATTTTGCTTTAATAGGGCAATCACCTCATCGAATAAAACTTCGCCCTCATATAGCGGGAATAGTGACATTTCCACTTGAATGCCGATGATTTTATCTAATGTTTCTTTCGCGCATTCAAGGATTTTCATCTCATAGCCTTGAGTATCCATTTTGATGAAAACGCGCTTATTCTCAAGGTTAAGCTCTTGATAAAGAGTGTTTAGAGTTTTCATAGGAATGGTTGCTTTGCCTGTAACATTTGTGCGGGGCAGGGCAGTTATTAGCTCCTTTGAAGCAGGCAGAAGGCTGCTCATATCCGAGCTTTCCGATATATTTATTTCACACTCGCCATTATGATCGCCAAGCGCAAGAGGCTCTAAAACTTGCCATTTAGGATCGGTTTTTGCTTTTTCTTGCAGCATATCTTGCAAGCTAGGCAGGGGTTCTACCGAGATAATATCACCGTTAAAGCCATTTTCCCTAAGCAGGTCGCGGGTTTGCCCAATATTTGCGCCAATATCAATTATGGTGTCAATATTATGCGCGGTAAGGGTTATTCCTATTTTACCGTCACGAGTTTTATGCGGCTTTGGTTTTCTTTTTAATTTTTTGAGTGATAATTTCATTTTATATCCAAGATTTATTTTGTTTTTCAAATGAAGTAATAGCAGTTTCTTTTTGCAATGTCAGCCCGATATCATCTAATCCATTAAGCAGGCAATGTTTTTTAAATGGATCAATTTCAAAATTATAGGAAAATTTATTGCCGCGGGTAATTGTTTGTTTTTCCAAATCAATTTCTATTTGAGCATTGGGGTTTTCTTTTGCCTCGATCATAAGCTCATCGACTTGGTTTTGCGGTAGTTCAATTGGTAAAATCCCGTTTTTAAAGCTATTACTGAAGAATATATCTGCAAAGCTGGGCGAGATAATGCAGCGTATTCCCATGTCTAATATTGCCCAAGGAGCATGTTCACGTGAAGAGCCACAGCCGAAATTCTCGCCAGTAATAAGTATTTCAGCGCCGCTATATTCGGGTTTGTTTACTACGAAATCAGGATTTTCCTTTCCCTGCTCGTCATAGCGCAAATTGTAAAACGCATTCACTCCAAGCCCTGTGCGCTTTACGGTTTTAAGGAATTGTTTTGGCACAATAATATCAGTATCGATATTAATCATATCCATAGGAATTACTCTGGCATTTAGTTTGGTGAAGGGTTGCATGGAATATTTTCTTGTTTTAGTTTGTGATCTACATATACTATATGTCATACAATGTTTTCAAATATAACCCAATATAAAATAGTGGAAAAATTAATGATAAAATATTTGAATACTGAAAGGTTAACTGCCTTTATTGGTGTAATTATGATGGTTATAGCATTGACCAGCATTATTCCCGATGCACTAGCGCATGGCGTTACCAGCGGCGATAAGGGTTATATTCAGGAAACCACGGGCGTTCACGCTGCTTCGTTTATATATCTTGGCGCAAAGCATATGATGACGGGATATGATCATTTACTGTTCTTGCTTGGCGTTATATTTTTCCTATACCGCATGAAAGATGTCACTATTTATGTGAGCTTATTTGCAGTTGGGCATGTGTTGACGTTGCTTTCTGGCGTGCTTATGGAAATCAGCGTTAATGCATATATCATTGATGCTATTATCGGCTTTTCAATTGTGTATAAAGCTCTCGATAATATGGGGGCATATCAACGCTGGTTTGGGTTTCAGCCCAATACGAAAGCCGCTACATTTATATTCGGGCTGTTCCATGGCTTTGGCTTAGCTACAAAAATTCTGGATTATGAGCTTTCGCCTGACGGGCTGCTTGCTAATCTTATATTCTTTAATATTGGCGTGGAATTAGGGCAGATTTTAGCCCTTGCGGTTATATTGATTGCCATTACTTATTGGCGGAAATCAGGCAATTTCCTTCACCATGCATATAAGGCAAATGCATTTATAATGATGCTAGGATTTTTGCTTATGGGTTACCAAATCACAGGCTATTTTGCCTCTTAAATTTAAATTAAGGAAAACACTATGTATAACTCAAATATACCATCTGATAGAGAAATTCCATCAACGGGAAAGCTTATAAAATCAACTATTATTGCGGTGGTTGCGGCTGGAATTTTGCTTGTGACCGTTGTTATGCCTGCCGAATATGGAATTGACCCAACTGGCGCGGGCAAGATATTGGGATTAAAGAAAATGGGCGAGATTAAAGTATCGCTAGCGAAAGAAGCTGCCGCGGATGCTGTTAAAACTGTTAAAGCGGAGGTCGCAGAAATAAATCCAGATATTGAAACTCCTGTAAATTCCATTCTTAATCATGAAATGATATTCACCCTTGCGCCTGATGAAGGCACAGAAATAAAGGTTTCCATGAGCAAAGGCGGGGTTGTGAAATATAGTTGGTATACAGATGGCGGGAAAGCCAATTTTGATGTTCATGGTGATTCAAAGGCGCTTAATATTGATTATCACAAATACTATAAAGGCTCTGACCAAAAACGTGAAGGGGCTTTAGAGGCTGCATTTAACGGCTCTCATGGCTGGTTTTGGAGGAATAGAACTTTAAGCGATATGACTATCACTTTACAAACCAGAGGTGAGTATAGCGATATTAAACGCATGGAATAATGTTGGTGGATATCACCTAAGAATTACAATTATATTCCATCATTTTCATTTCTGCAAAGGCTTCGAATAAATCCATATCGAAAATATCGGAGCCTTTTTCCTCGCGCATCCGATTTAGGACGGCTGGAATAGAGATATCACGATCTTCGAAATGAGGTCTCCATATCCGCCAGCCATCATAAGCCTCAACGATTGAGGCAAGGCGCATTGGCTTGCTAAGCTGCTCTGCTGCTATATTATGAGTGCCATTACCATCCATTTGCTCATGATGGTTAGCCATTATATCTATCATCAAATCTTTGAATGGGTGGTCTATATCATGGAAATATTCCTGCACAATTTGCGCCCCTAATAATGTATGAGTGCGGCGGAATTTCTTAAGGTTGCTGGTGGGCTTTTCCTCCCTGTCCCAAACATCGAGCGGCAGGTTTTTCTTGCCAATATCATGAGGAAGGATTGCCCAATACATATTATTTGCCACTAGCTCGCCAAGCCCCATATGGATGCAAGTTTTACGCATATTTATAGATACGCGCTTTGCATGCTCATGGAAAATATAGGTGATATTATCAGGGCGATCATTATCATATTTTTCAAGCTCACCCATTTCCTTTTCGATAAAGGGCTTAAAGATGTTTTGACACGTCTCATCAGTTTCAAAATCGAAATTATCAGGCCAGTCTTTAGAGATTACGGACATCGGTAAGCTTTCCTGTGATTGCCGCCGCCGCCGCCATAGCGGGTGATACAAGGTGAGTGCGCGATCCTCGCCCCTGCCGTCCCTCAAAATTACGGTTAGAGGTAGAGGCGCAGCGTTGCTGAGGTTTTAGCTGGTCGGGATTCATACCAAGGCACATAGAGCAGCCCGCCTCGCGCCAGTCAAATCCCGCCTTTATTAATATATCGGCTATTCCTTCTTCTTCGGCTTGCTTTTTCACAAGTCCAGAACCTGGAACGACCATTGCGTCTACGCTATCAGCGACTTTCTTGTCCTTAACAATTGCGGCAACCTCGCGTAAATCCTCAATCCTGCCATTAGTGCATGAGCCAATAAACACCGCATCAATCGGTATATCTTGCATTTTAGTGCCTGATTTTAGCCCCATATAATCAAGCATACGGCGCACTGACTCTTGCTTTGCCTCGCCCGTGAAATCCTTTGGATACGGCACGCAGCCAGTAATTGGCACTACGTCTTCGGGAGTTGTACCCCATGTTAGGGTAGGGGCGATATCGCTCGCCTCAATTGTTATTTCCTTGTCAAATACCGCGCCATCATCAGAAAATAGGGTTTTCCAATATGCTATGGCTTGGTATAATTCCTCGCCTTTTGGCGACATTGGGCGAGCTTTTATATACTCAAATGTCACATCATCAGGAGCGATAAGTCCCGCCCGCGCGCCAGCTTCTATGCTCATATTACATATGGTCATGCGCCCTTCCATAGATAGCCCGCGCACCGCCTCGCCCGCATATTCAATAACATAGCCCGTTCCGCCCGCCGTTCCAATAACGCCGATAATATGCAAGATCATGTCTTTTGCGCTAATCCCTGCGGCAAGCTCTCCATTGACAGTGATGCGCATATTCTTGGACGGCTTTTGGATTAGGGTTTGTGTGGCAAGCACATGCTCCACCTCGGAAGTGCCAATGCCAAAGGCTAGCGAGCCAAACGCGCCATGAGTAGAGGTATGGCTATCCCCGCAAACTATAGTCATGCCCGAAAGGGTAAAGCCTTGCTCGGGCCCGATTATATGGACAACGCCTTGCCGCTTATCATGCAGATCAAATAGCTGTACGCCAAACTCTTCGCAGTTAGAGCGCAATGTCTCGATTTGAGTCTTGCTATCGCCTTCCTCAATAGGTTGGCTGCGGTCAGTTGTTGGCACGTTATGGTCTAGCACCGCCAAAGTATTTTGAGGCTTTCTAACGCCGCGCCCTGCCATTCTAAGCCCCTCAAACGCTTGCGGTGAGGTTACTTCATGGATAAGGTGGCGATCAATATAGATAAGGCAAGTGCCATCATCTTGCCTCTTAATAACGTGATCATCCCAGATTTTTTGATATAATGTGCGTTTGCTCATTGTTTTGCTTATGCTTTAAGTTTTATTAATATATTTAGGGTATAGTTCGAAATGAGGCAATTGTCGAGTTTGTATAGTAATTTATTTGCATTTACTTGGGTTATACTCCGCAGTTATGCAAAATGATAATTTAAAGGGTGATTTAATATGGCTGAGGTCAATAAAGAAACTAATTTTAATGCTCAAACAGCAAGCAGTTATTATGATATTTATGTTATGGGGCAAACAGGAGAGGGCGCAATTACCCCAGCTAAGTTAAACATCGATCATGAGCAAGCAGCATATTTCAAAAGCCATGCAATATTGTCAGGAAATTCACTTGATCCAGATAAGATGGGAATAGAGGGACTTGGTAGCGGAGCTACTTATTTCGCGTTGCCTGATTTTATGGAAGCGGTTAGGTTTGATTATAATATTGCCAATCAGACTGCTGTTAATTCATATAATGAGTTAGTAGAAGAACTTGGGGGTGAGGCTATCGCCGATCATGATTCTTTAGGTGATTTAGTCGAAGATCATAATGAAATGCAAAACTGGAAGTTTTTAGATGGTCAGATGGGTAATATAGTTCATCAAGCAAATGAAATGGGAGCTTCTAAACATCTTATTGAAAATGCTTTGTCCGCTCAAAAAGATCTACAAAACCATGGTGCTTTGGCTCAGGAAACATATGATATTTATTTTGATAACTTTAAACCAGCTAGTCCTGATGCTAATTATGATCCCATTAATTTTGACAATCTTAAATGTGATATATCTGCGCCTAATATATGTGCAAGCATTAAGCTGTGATTTTTATGATATAAAGGATGATACAAAAAAGAGCCTTCAGGTTGGAAAGCTCTAATTTATTTTTTAAATGACTTGGAGGTTAGCTACTTTGTAGCTGCTTTCTTAGCCTTCTTGGCTTTTTTAACCTTTTTAACTGGGTTTTTATCAATGTCATGACCAGTTGTGCGCTCGGCGATTCTAGCAGCTTTACCGCGGCGATCACGAAGATAATAAAGCTTTGCGCGTTTAACTTTACCGCGTCTGATTAGCTCAATTGAATCAATGCGGTTGCTCCATAATGCGAATACACGTTCTACGCCTTCGCCATAGCTGATTTTGCGAACTGTGAAGTTTTCATTGATGCCGCCGCCCTCGCGAGAGATGCAAACGCCCTCATAGGCTTGAATACGCTCACGCGTGCCTTCTTTGATTTTCACATTTACTTTAATGGTATCGCCAGCGCCAAAGCTAGGAACTTCTTTTGTGGCTTTTAGTTTATCGAGCTGTTTGGCTTCGAATTTTTCTACTATATTCATTGTCTTATCCTTTTTGCTTAAAGCTATTGTTTAAGCTGTTTTTTGTGTTTTTAATTGACGGATTGCTCCAATTCGCGCCCTTTTTATAGCATATAAGCCCACATTACAAGCTGTTTTTTTCAAAACGCGAAGTCATTCCATTACCACGTCATTCCAGCGGGGGCTGGAATCCATATTACTTTTCACGCGGAGGCTCGGAGATGCAGAGATTTTATATTATGGGGCTGTTGCAAGATAAAAACTTTGAGTAACTCCGTGCCCTTAATTGCCTTCGTGGCTATTTTGTATTTCTCCCAAATATTCTTTCCAAATATCGGGGCGGCGTTTTTTGGTTATCTCTTCGGATCGCTCTTGTCGCCAAGCTTTGATATTTTTGTGATGACCAGAGGTTAGGATTTCAGGCACAGTCATATCATTCCATTTCGCTGGTTTTGTGTAATGTGGATATTCCAGCAAACCATTGGAAAAGCTCTCTTCATCGGGGGTTGAGATGTTTCCCATAACTCCGTCAAGCAGCCTTATGCATGCATCCATAACTATGAGTGCGGCAGGTTCACCACCTGATAAGACATAATCGCCAATGCTTATTTCTTCAAACTCATGGGCATCAAGTACGCGCTGATCCACGCCCTCATAACGCCCGCAAAGAATGGTAATTTCTGGCTCTTGCGATAGTTCTTTGACCAATCCTTGCGTTAGTAGTTTTCCGCGCGGACTCATATATATTTTGCGCCCTTGCTTTTCTTTCGTAATAGAGAGCAGGGCAGATTCTATTACATCGGGGCGCATAACCATGCCCGCGCCGCCGCCAAATGGCGCACCATCGACGCTTTTATGTTTGTTTGCTGCAAAGTCGCGAATAGCTACGCACTCATATGACCATAAGCCTTTATCAAGTGCTTTCCCGCTTATTGATTGCCCAAGGCTGGCTGGGAACATTTCAGGGAATAGGGTGAGTAAGTTAAAATGCATTATATCTACTCTATAATAAAATTTTGCGCATTTTCAATTATGATAGTTTTGCTATCTAAATCTATATTTTTTACATATTCACTTTGGAATGGCACGAAATACGAATCTCCAGATTTTGGCTTTATTTCGAGAAGGTTTCCAGCGCCGTAATTCTGCACAGCAATTATGCTACCAATCGTTTCATTATTATTGTTTAGGGCGTTTAACCCTGCGATATCTTCGATGTAAAATTCATCATCATTATTGATTTCTGGCAATGTTTCACGTGAAACATATAGTGAACATTTGAGTAATTTAGCTTGCTCAGGCGAGGTTATTCCATCAATTTGCGCGAGAATATACTTGCCAGAAGAATTTTTGAGCGTGATATCAAGCGTATCATCGCCAGTCTCACCCGTGTAGAGTTTGCCGCTTAAAAGGTTGGTATCCTCCGCAAATGGCACAATTTTAACCAGCCCCTTAACGCCATGAGAAGAGGATATTTTGCCTACGCATATACGTTTGTCAGTATTTTCAGGGCTGGTCATGTTAATATTACTCAGCAGCTTTTTCTTCTTCTTTAACTTCCTCAGCGGGAGCTTCAGCGGCGGCTTTTGCAGCTTCTTTTGCTTCAGCTTTTGCAGCTTCGGCGGCTTCTTTGGCAGCTTCTAGCTTTTCTTGTTTATCAGCAAGTCTCAGCTTTGTTTTTTCAGAAGGTTCAGCTTTGTTCGGGCGATTTGGAATAGCTGGCATATCTATAAGCCCTGCTTTTCCAAGGAATTTAGCCACGCGCTCTGACGGTTTTGCGCCCTGTCCAATCCAATATTGCACGCGCTCTGTCACAAGCTGTACGCGGTTTTCGTTGTCATCATTCAAAAGCGGGTTATATGTACCCAATTTTTCGATGTAACGCCCGTCGCGAGGCATACGTTTATCCGCAACAACAATGCGATAGAATGGGCGTTTCTTACGTCCGCCTCGTGATAGTCTGATTGATAGTGCCATGTTTCTTTCTCCTTGTTTACATAATGCGATCAGTTGTGGTTTAGTTTGTTAAATTCTCTGTAGTTAAAATTAAATTACCGTTTTTTCTTCCGATTTTTCTTGGTGCCACCGCGCGATAGTGCAGGCATGCCGCCAGCTCCCATAATTCCCATACCGCCGCCAGTTCCGCCCATTATAGAGCCGCCCGCAGCAAAAGGATTTGCGCCAAGTGGTGAATTACTAGCCGCCGCCATATCCGCGCCAAGAGCGTCAGGATCCATGCTTTCCGCCATTAATTCAAGCTCGCCTGCTTTATCACCCATCATATTTTTCATCATGCCCATCATCTGACCCTTGCCCATTTTGCGCATTTTCTTCATCATCATTTGCATTTGTTTTTGCTGTTTTACGATCATGTTAACTTCTTGGACGCTTGTCCCTGATCCAGCAGCGATGCGCTTTTTGCGCGAGCCATTGAGCAAGTCAGGCTTTGCACGTTCTTTTTTAGTCATGGAATAAATAATGGCTTCTTGCTTTTTGATTAAACCATCATTCATGCCCGCTTCTTCAAGCTTGCCCGCCATAGAGCTTAAACCCGGTAGCATTTTCATAAGTGAACCCATGCCACCCATTTTATTCATTTGCTGTATTTGCATAAGAAGGTCATTAAAGTCAAATTGCCCTTTTTTGAGCTTTTTCGCCATTTTTATGGCTTCGTCTTGATCAACGGTCTCGGTTGCCTTTTCGACAAGAGAGACAATGTCGCCCATACCTAATATTCTGCCTGCCACTCGCTCGGGGTGAAACGGCTCAATTTCTGTCCATTTCTCACCAGTGCCAAGCAGTTTGATGGGTTTTCCCGTGACCGCCTTCATCGACATCGCCGCGCCGCCGCGCGCGTCACCATCGATTCGAGTTAGCATAATGCCGCTAATTTCCACGCGGTCATTGAATATTTTAGCTGTATTTACCGCATCTTGTCCCGTCATAGCATCGGCGATAAGAAGCGTTTCAACAGGCTTTGCGAATTTTTTGATAACCTCAATTTCGAGCATCATTTCTTCATCAATGGAAAGCCTGCCCGCTGTATCAAGCATCACAACGTCATAGCCTTCTTTGCGCGCTGCCTCCATTGCTCGCTTTGCGATATCTAGGGGCTTTTGACCCTCTATAATCGGGAGAGTTGCAACCTTGGTTTGCTCGCCCAATATTTTAAGCTGCTCTTGCGCAGCGGGGCGATAGACATCCAACGATGCCATTAAAACTTTTTTATTATGCCTATCAGTGAGTATTTTCGCGATTTTAGCCGTTGAAGTGGTTTTACCAGAGCCTTGCAGCCCAACCATAAGATAGGCACAAGGCGAAGTCGCAAATTGTAGCTCTGAATTAGTAGAGCCAAGCATCTCAACCAGCGCGTCATGGACGATTTTGATAACTTGCTGCGCGGGATTAACGCCTTTGGTGACTTTTTGACCAGTGGCTTGCTCTTTTATTGTTGTGATAAAATCCTTAACAACGGGAAGGGCTACGTCGGCTTCTAGTAAGGCAATGCGGATCTCACGGCTGACCGCCATAACATCATTTTCACTAAGAGATGCCTTGCCTCTTAGCTTTGAAAATACTCCGCCTAATTTTTCACTGAGTGAGTCAAACATTATAGTCTTACCACTTTACTTTCTTACTTCGTCATTTTGTCACTACCGTATTTTTATACGCTTACGTTCGTGACTGTATAACATAACCTAAAAATCCACATTGAGCGTAAATTCGCCGAATGCGGTGTACCGTTAAGCACCGAAAAAATAGCTTTTCAGTGGAAATTTGCGTTAAACTATGCTTTATGTGCGTTTGTGTCAAGTGATTTTGTATTAATTTAAAAGCGCGGTAATAACGTGATGGAAGTGTAATATTATGAAATTTAGGAAAATGCACGGTTTAGGTAATGATTTTGTTATCTTTGACGCGCGAGAAGAAAATATAATACTGAGCCAAGATGATATGGCTTTGATTGCTGATCGTCATTGGGGCGTTGGCGCGGATATGATTGTTATTCTCGATCATTCAGAAAATGCCGATATATTAGCATATAACTTTAATGCAGATGGAAGCGAAAGCGGGGCGTGCGGTAATGCTACGCGCTGCGTTGCTGATATTATTATGAGCGAGACGGGCAAGCAAGAATGCACGATTGAGCTTACTTACGGCATATTAAATTGCAAGAAAGTGGGTGATTTGCTTGTGCAAGTTGACATGGGCGAGCCAAAAAATGTGCGCGATTTGGACTTGTCGCATGGCAGTGTTTCTAATCCCGTTGCTGTTAATATGGGTAATCCGCATCTTGTGTTCTTTGTGGATAACTTTGATGGTATATCTGTGGAAAAGCTGGGGGTATATTTTGAAACTCATGAAAATTTCCCCAGTAAAACCAATGTTGAGTTTGTTCAAGCGATTGATAAAACTCACCTTATCCAAAAAACTTGGGAGCGCGGAGTAGGGCTAACGCAGGCTTGTGGCTCTGGCGCGTGCGCGGTTATAGTAGCAGCGCATAGGCGCGGGCTTGTCGAGAGAAAAGCTCAAATAGAGCTTGATGGAGGAGTGCTTGATATGGAGCTAACGGGGGACAATCATGTACTTATGAGCGGGGCTGTTGCATATGTATTTGAAGGCAAGCTTAATGAAGGATAAGCCTCCTGAGATTAAAACATTCGGATGTCGCCTTAATTTCTATGAGAGCGAGGTTATGCGTGACCATGCCACAAATGCGGGGCTTGGCGGCGCTATAATCTTTAACACTTGCGCGGTGACTAAAGAGGCGGAGCGGCAAGCTCGCCAATCAATAAGGCGGGCGCGGCGGGAAAACCCGACGGCTAAGATTATCGTAACGGGGTGCAGCGCTCAGATAACCCCTGATAGATATGCAAGCATGGCGGAGGTTGACCAAGTAATTGGCAATGACCTTAAGTTACAGGCGGATAGTTGGGGCGCGGAAGCAAAAATCCTCGTTAATGATATTATGTCGGTGAAGGAGACTGCCGCTCATTTAATTGATGGATATGAGGATAAGAGCCGCGCTTTTTTGCAGGTGCAAAATGGCTGTGATAATCGCTGCACTTTTTGCATTATCCCTTATGGGCGGGGAGCTTCGCGCTCTGTTCCTATGGGGGTTATAGCAGATCAGCTTCGTAAATTGGTGATTAGTGGATATAATGAAGTCGTATTTAGCGGCGTTGACGTTACTTCTTATGGCGCGGATTTGCCGAGTAGCCCTAGCTTTGGGCAGATGATAAGGCGCGTGCTTGCTCTTGTGCCAGAGCTAAAGAGATTGCGCCTATCCTCGCTTGATCCCGCCATGATTGATGATGATTTATGGCACTTAATCGAACATGAGCCGCGCCTTATGCCGCATTTACATTTATCATTGCAAGCGGGTGATGACATGATATTAAAGCGCATGAAGCGCAGGCATTTAAGGCAAGATGTTATAGATGTATGTGCAAGAGCGCGTGATTTGCGCCCTGATATAGCGTTTGGCGCGGATATTATCGCTGGCTTTCCTACCGAAAGTGAGGAGATGTTCTTAAATACTATGCGCATTGTCGAGGAGTGCGATATTACTTATTTGCACGTGTTTCCTTACTCGGAGCGCGAGGGGACTCCCGCGGCTCGTATTCCAAATCAAGTTGATGTTCCTGTTCGAAAAGAGCGCGCAGCGCGTCTTAGAGTGTTAGGAGAGGCGCAGGTGGCTAAATTGCTAAAACGCAATATAGGCAAGAATTTATCTGTTTTGGTTGAAAAAGGCGGAGTTGGTCGCGCCGAGAATTTCCTGCCCGTTAATATTTCAAATGATTTAGAAATAGGCTCACTGGTTAATGTTCATGTGAAATCTATTGATAATCAAAGCTTGTCTTGATTAGATGTATTAAAAGGCATATGATTTTCTTATAAATTATAGGAGCTATCGATATGTTTTGGCGCAAAAGAAATAACCTTAAAGATCAAGAGCAAGATGATCGCGATCAAGAAATGCTGCACCCCGTTGGTGAGCCAGAGTTAGAGCCTTCCACTGATTATGTGGCGGAGCTTTCGGGTGATCCAATCCAAAGTGAGCTTCAAGAAAAAGATAATGACGTTATTGACGCTTTGGAAATTACGCCAACTCCTGAGGATAATATAGAAGATGATCTTGAGAATGACCATTCAAATGAGGGTGGCTGGCTTTCACGCCTAACAAGCAGTCTTGGTAAATCATCATCCAAAATCACCAAAGGGCTTGGTGATATAATCACTAAATCTAAGCTAGACCAAGATGCATTGGACGCGCTGGAAGATATTTTGATTGAGGCTGATTTAGGGCCAAAAACGGCGGCTCGCGTTATTGAGGATTTCTCCAAAGATAGATTTGGCAAGGATATATCCGAAGAGGAGATAAAAGAAGCTTTGGCGCAAAGCATTACAAGCATATTAGAGTCTGTGGCTAAGCCTTTGAATATTGATAAATCTGCATCCTCGCCATATGTGATACTGGTTTGCGGCGTTAATGGCGCGGGAAAAACCACGACTATTGGGAAATATATGGAGAAGTTCCAAAAAGAAGATGGCTTGTCTGTTATGGTGGCTGCGGGTGATACCTTCCGCGCGGCTGCAACTGAGCAGCTAGGCGAGTGGGCAGAGAGGAGCGGGGCGGTTATGTTTTCTAAAGATGTTGGCGCGGACGCAGCATCAGTTGCTTATGAAGCATATGAAAAGGCAAAATCAGATAATATTGATGTTTTGCTTATTGATACGGCAGGAAGGCTGCAAAATAAAGCTAACCTCATGGAAGAGCTGGAAAAAATTATCCGCGTTTTGAAGAAAAAAGATGAGAGCATCCCCCATTCTACTTTATTAGTGCTTGATTCTACAACGGGGCAAAATGCTTACTCGCAAGTCGAGACATTTAAGAAAATGGTTGATGTTACAGGCTTGATAGTGACTAAGCTTGATGGCTCGGCTAAGGGCGGCGTTCTGATAGGGCTTGCCGATCAGTTTGGCGTTCCTGTCCATGCAATAGGCATAGGTGAAAAAATTGATGATTTGCAAGCGTTTAAGGCCAGTGATTATGCGCGCAGCCTTATGGGGGTTGAGCCTTAATTTATCAATCCAAAATCCCTCACCTAAAGCTTTCGTGATGGCAGTGTAGAAGCGGTATTTACAATGGCTCTAGACTAGCAAAGTAATCCATGATGAGGGCTATAGTACTTTAGAATAAGAAAGAAGCATGTTGTACTTTTGTATGACTTATCCCCCTGATTTCAACCCCATTGAACAATCATTTGGAGCCTTAAAAAAACGCAGAGAGGGGATGACAATTACACGAAGCCCTGAAGATCACAAAGTTTCACTTTGTTTCTCAACATCTTTGCGTTCTTAGTGGCTTCGTGGTGATTTTAAAGTCAAGTTCTACCCATTCAACACCCATATCGGCGGCTGTATGAAGGAGGTGTCCTGATTTTTATCCAGCTTGTTGAACTTCTTCATCTTCGATGATTGCGCCAGTTTCCTGATCCACACGTTTCATGGAAAGCTTAACCTTACCGCGGTTATCAACGCCAGTTAAAAGCACCTTAACATTGTCACCTTCATTCACAACATCGGTGGTTTTAGCAACCCTATGATCTGCAAGCTCGGAGATATGAACTAGCCCATCTTTTGCGCCCATAAAGTTCACAAATGCGCCAAAATCAACGCATTTAACGACTTTACCGTCATATACAACGCCAACTTCTGGCTCATCAGTGATAGCCTTAATCATAGCGATAGCTTTTTCGATCGCTTCCGCGTTAGTAGCGGCGATTTTGATTGTGCCGTCATCTTCGATGTCGATCTTAGTTTCAGTAACTTCGATCATCTCGCGGATAACTTTACCGCCAGTTCCGATAACTTCACGGATTTTGTCTGTTGGGATTTGGATGCTTACGATTTGCGGAGCGTTTGAGTTAAGCTCGCCGCGCCCTTCAGTAAGTGCTTTTGCCATTTCAGCAAGGATATGTATGCGCCCGTCTTTTGCTTGGTCTAGGGCTACTTCCATAATCTCTTTAGTAATAGATGTGATTTTGATATCCATCTGAAGGGCAGTAATACCTTTTTCAGTACCTGCAACTTTAAAGTCCATATCGCCAAGATGATCTTCATCACCAAGAATATCAGATAGAACCGCGAACTTATCGCCTTCTTTAATTAAGCCCATAGCAATGCCCGCAACAGGAGCTTTCAAAGGCACACCAGCGTCCATAAGTGCAAGTGAAGTACCACAAACAGTAGCCATAGAAGATGAGCCATTAGACTCTGTTATCTCGGATACGCTACGCATCGTATATGGGAATTCTTCGGCAGATGGAAGTAGTGGGTTAAGTGATCTCCACGCAAGTTTACCATGCCCAATTTCACGACGACCCGGAGGGCCCATGCGTCCAGCTTCACCAACAGAATATGGAGGGAAGTTATAATGCAGCAAGAAGCGTTCTTTGTATTCACCTTCAAGGCGATCCATGATTTGCTCATCTTGACCAGTTCCAAGCGTTACAACAACAAGGGCTTGCGTCTCTCCGCGAGTGAACAAACATGACCCGTGAGTACGTGATAAAATACCAACTTCAGATACGATTGAGCGCACAGTTTTTGTGTCACGCTCATCAATGCGCTTGCCAGTTTTAAGGATATTTCCGCGAACCACGTCGGCTTCTAATGATTTGAATTTGGAAGCTACAACCGCTTCACCAAGACCATTTTCTGCATCTGTGAACGCTTCAATAGCCGCGGTGCGAGCCGCGCCGACAGCGTCTTGACGCTCCATCTTGTCGGTAAGGGCATATGCTTTTTCAACTTGCTTAGCATATTTCTTTTTAAGTGCTGTTGCCATTTTAGTAACTTCTTTTGGCTCTTCGGCAATGTCCCACATGTCCTTTGCGCACATTTCAGCAAGATCAATAATTCCATCTATAACGCTTTGATATGCCTCATGTCCTGCATTAACCGCGCCAAGCATGATTTCCTCGGATAGCTCGCTTGCTTCTGATTCAACCATCAAAACGCCTTCTTTAGTGCCAGCCACTACAAGATCAAGTTCCATGTCTTTAACCTCGCACATTGGCGGGTTGATGATATATTCGCCGTCTTTATAAGAAACGCGAACGCCGCCAATCGGACCCATAAATGGAATGCCTGAGATAGTAAGAGCGGCAGATGCGCCGATCATAGCAATCATATCAGGGTCATTTTCAAGGTCATGCGATACTACAGTACAAACAATTTGAACCTCATTTAGAAAGCCCTTTGGGAAAAGCGGGCGAATAGGGCGGTCAATCAAACGTGATGTAAGAGTTTCCTTCTCGCTTGGGCGAGCTTCACGTTTGAAAAATCCACCAGGGATTTTACCAGCAGAATATGTTTTTTCTTGATAGTGAACTGAAAGCGGGAAGAAATCCTGCCCTTCTTTAATATTTTTGCGTCCTGTAACTGCGCAAAGAACTGATGTCTCGCCAATTGTTGCCAATACTGCGCCATCGGCTTGACGTGCGATTTTACCTGTCTCTAATGTTAGAGTTTTGCCAGCAAAATCTATTTCTTTTTTATATATGTTAAACATTTGTATTTCCTTTTATATGTTCATCTTCTTTATCGCCCATGCAATAAAGGTTAATATTGTTTTCCGAGTTTTGTTTTAAAAAGGTCTTCGGTGGACTGTTAAAAACAGATCATAAGCACTGCCCTTAATTGTCAACCGTAAAGCCTTACTAAATTACAGCTTTTCAAACGCGAATATTAATGCCACTATCCGCCACAAAAGTAAAGCTTTGTTTATATTGACAATATAATTTTAATTATGTATATTGCACAAAATCAAATAGTTGGGGTTTCGTAATGGGTATTAAAACACCACTACTTCTAGTAATTCTTGATGGTCTGGGTATTGGTGATGAGAACGACCCTAATAACGCTGTTGCGCGAGCAAATACTCCTAATTTGGACGCCATGAAGGAAGACGGGCTTTATTCAAAGATCGATGCATCTGGTGAGGTTGTTGGGCTTCCATCTGGAGAAATGGGCAACTCTGAGGTCGGGCATATCAGTATCGGCTCGGGAAGAATTATAGAACAAGATTATTTGAAAGCCAGTAATTACATTAAAAATGATGGCATGGACTCGGATGAACATTTGCTGAAAATGGCGGCGGATATTAAGCGCAGCGGTAGTGATCTTCACATAATCGGCATGGCATCAGATGGCGGGGTACATGGTCATATGGATCACATGCTTGCTCAGGCTGAAATAATGGCAAATAAGGGTGTTAATGTTAAAATTCATGCCATAACTGACGGTCGTGATTGCGCACCTAAAAGCGCAAGTCAATATTTATCTGTAATTGAAGATAAAATATCAGAAAATCCTTTAATAAATATTGCAACAGTTACAGGGCGTTATTACGCGATGGATCGTGACAATAAATGGGATCGGGTGCAAATAGCATATGATGCTATTGTTAGTGGCGAGGGAGAAAATACATCATCATTTTCTGATTCTATATCTGCATTATATGATGATGGCGTAACCGATGAGTTTTTCATGCCAATGATTGCGGATGATTATGATGGGTTTGCGCCAAATGATGGTCTTATATTTTCTAACTATAGAGCTGACCGTGCGCGTCAATTGGCAGAGGTAATATTACTTGATGAATTTGATGGTTTTGAACGAGGTTCTAAGCCTAACCTATCATCTGTAGTTGCTATGGCTCCTTATAGGTCTGATATTGACAAGCATATGGGGATTATTTTTCCAAAAGAAAATATTTTAAATACTTTTGCTCAAGTAGTCTCTGAGGCTGGTCTGGAACAGCTTCATGCGGCAGAAACACAGAAATACGCGCATGTTACTTTCTTTTTTAATGGTGGGCGAGAAAAGCCATTCCCTAACGAGGATCATGTTATGGTTCCCTCACCTGATGTTGCTACATTTGATTTAAAGCCAGAGATGGCAGCTCCCGAGCTATCAGAAAAAATCCAAGAAGCTATAGCAGGTGATAAATATGATGTTTATGTAATTAATTTTGCTAACCCTGATATGGTTGGTCACACAGGCAATTTGGGCGCAGCGATTAAGGCTATAGAAGCCGTTGATAAAGAGCTTGGGGCAATACGCAAACTTGTGCATGAAAAAAGCGGGGTTATGGTTGTTACGGCTGATCATGGTAATGCTGATATCATGGTTAATAACGAAACGGGCGACCCGCATACGGCTCATACTGCTAATTTAGTACCATTCATTATTGATAACTTTAACGATCAAAGCAATGGTGAAGGCGCATCTCTAAGGTCTCTCGGCACGCTAGCTGATATTGCGCCAACCATGCTTGATATTATGCGAACGTATTATCCTGATTTAGATGGGTTAGGGCAGCCAGATGAAATGACAGGGCAGAGCATGATTGTTTATGGTTATCCAGAGCTGTAATTTAATTGAAATTATAGTATATAGGGTAAAGAGTATCCTAATAACAGCTCATGGAAGCTCACTACGCGCTATGCTGACATATGGATCCCCGCAGTTTATTTCTAGCTACTCTAGAATGCGGGGATGACATGGTGTTTAACGGCGGATACCAAGAGCCTTTATAAGGTCTTTATAGCCTTGCTCATTATTTGATTTAAGGTAATCAAGCAATTTACGGCGTTTTGCCACCATAGCCAATAGTCCGCGGCGAGAGTGGAAGTCCTTTTTGTGAACTTGCATATGCTCGGATAGCTCACTAATGCGGGTTGTAAGTATTGCTACTTGAACCTCTGGTGAGCCTGTATCGCTCTTATCGCGTGCATATTCTTTGATTATTTTTGATTTTTGTGCTGTTTGCATAGTCATTATAGTTTCCTTTTCAAATATCTTTAAATTTTTCGTTCTAACGAACGCCTCGCACTTGCTCGGTACAATTTGCTAACGCAAATCACTAGGTTAAGTTAAAAACTCGGACAGGTTTTATTTCGGCTCTTGTTTGTTCAATCAATGCGATGGGCGCATTTTCATGAGTTGCTAGAGCTATAACCTTATTTTTGCCACCAAGTCCAACTTTCGTAAGTCTTTCGAAATCTGGTTTAGATACAAAGCTAAGAGCCTGTCCATTGCGAATTCTTGCAGTTTCTTCCATTGTCAAATCAAGAGCCGGGATATCGTCCAGCACGATTTGCAAAGGCAGCAAATATTCACTTCGGGCGCAAACGTAGTCCATATCACTTATAATGTCTAGTGAAATCGCATCATTTGCATCAAAAACGCCAACTTTAATGCGGCGCAGCGCAGATATATAGCCCTCACAGCCTAAATTCTTGCCCATATCCCGCGCGAGTGAGCGCACATATGTGCCTTTACCGCAAATCATTTCAAAATCTGCTTCATGCTCTCGCGCCTCTAGTAATTCAAGCTTTTCAATATATACATTGCGAGGTTTTATCTCTGGAATTTCTCCGTTGCGGGCAAGGTCGTATGCTCGCTCGCCATCTATTTTAATGGCGGAATAAATCGGCGGAGTTTGCTGTATATCGCCTGTATATTTAGGGAGTAGGGCGACTATATCCTCTTTACTAGGGCGGATATAAGAACTAGCAATGACTTGCCCCTCCATATCGTCAGTATCGCGCTGCTCTCCCCAAGTCACTGTAAAGCTATATGTTTTTAGCGAATCTTGAGCAAATGCAATGGTCTTTGTTGCCTCGCCCAAAGCAATGGGAAGAACGCCTGTCGCCAGCGGGTCAAGCGTTCCCGCATGTCCGATTTTCTGCGCGTTAAGGGCGCGGCGCACCTTGCCAATCGCTTGAGTGGAGGTCATGCCATAGGGCTTATCGAGATTTATCCATCCTGAAATAGGATCGCCTTTTTTACGTCTCATCGCTTAACTATTTACCTATTCATTATCATCATCGGGGATATGAACGCCGCGAAGAAGCTCTTCTATGTGCTGAGCTTCATCGAATGAGGTATCGACTACGAATTTAACGCGCGGAGTGAATTTAAGGTTTGATGATCCTGCAATTTCCTTTTGGAATACATGCGATTGAGCATTTAGGGCGGGGAGCAGGTCATCCATACCCTCGCCATTAATAGACATGACATATGCCCGCGCATGTTTTAGATCAGGTGATGGGCGGACTTCGGATATTATTAATGTATTTGATTTATCAAGCAATAGAGCGTCAGTAAAATGTCCTCGTTGCAGCGTTTCCGACATGATATGGCGGAGCTGCTCACCAACGCGGAGTTGACGTTGTGATGGTTCTGCATTACTGCCCTTAATCTTTTTTCTCATAACAAGCAAAAACCTACTTAACTATGCGTTCTTCTTCGATAATTTCATAGCATTCGATAATATCGCCTGCTTTTATATCGTCATAATTTTCAAATGCCATACCGCATTCTTGACCTTCTTTAACGTCTTTAACTTCTTCTTTGAAGCGTTTAAGAGTTTTAAGCATGCCTTCATGAACAACAACATCATCGCGCAATAGGCGAACCTTAGAGCCGCGCTTAACGCCGCCTTCAGATACTTCGCAGCCAGCAACCTTACCAACTTTTGTGATGTTGAATACTTCTTTGATAAGCGCTTGACCGATATATTCCTCGCGAATAGTAGGAGCAAGCATTCCCGTAAGCAGGGCTTTTGCATCATCAATAACGTTATAGATAATATTATAATAGCGAATATCAACTTGCTCATGCGCGGCTAAAGCTCTGGCTTGCGTGTTTGCGCGAACATTAAATCCAATAATAAGCGCGTTCGAAGCATTCGCCAAAATAACATCTGATTCGGTAATGCCGCCAACGCCGGAATGAAGAATTTGTACTTCAATGCCTTCATTCTCCTCTTCCATTTTAGCTAGCGAGCCTGTGATTGCCTCAATAGAGCCAAAAACATCCGCGCGTATAAGGACAGGTAGTTTTGTAGTCTCGCCTGCCTCGCGCTGCGCTAGAATTTGATCCATTGTTGTGCGCCCTGTAATAGATTTAGCCGCTGCGATTTCCTTGGTTTTACGTGCGCGATATTCTGCGATTTCACGAGCCTTGGACTCCTCGCTTGTGACATTAAATATATCACCAGCAGAAGGGGTGGTATTTGACCCCAAAACCTCAACAGGTTGCCCTGGCACGGCTTCTTTAACATGGTTGCCTTTATCATCAATAATAGCGCGCACCTTACCAAATGTTGAGCCTGCAACAAATACATGACCAACGCGCAACGTTCCTTTTTGTATTAAAACAGTCGCAACCGAGCCACGCCCTTTTTCAACTTTAGATTCAACAATAAAGCCTTGAGCCCCTCTATTAGGGTTAGCTTTAAGCTCTAATATTTCTGCTTGTAGCAAAATAGCTTCTTCAAGCTTATCAAGGTTGATTCTCTTTTTTGCAGATATTTCAACGCATTGAACATCGCCGCCCATTTCCTCGATAACTACCTCATGTTGAAGTAAATCTTGCTTTACCTTGGTAGGGTTAGCGTCAGGTAAATCAATTTTATTAACTGCAATAATGATAGGTACACCCGCCGCTCTGGCATGGCTTATAGCTTCAATAGTTTGCGGCATTATAGAATCATTTGCCGCAACAACTATAACTACGATATCGGTTACATTCGCTCCGCGTGCGCGCATTTCCGTAAATGCGGCATGCCCTGGTGTATCAAGAAAAGTAATTTTCTCGCCAGTTGAAAGATTAACCTGATATGCGCCAATATGCTGGGTGATACCACCAGCTTCGCCAGCAACAACATCAGTAGAGCGCAGCGCGTCAAGCAATGAAGTTTTACCATGATCAACATGACCCATAATTGTGACAACGGGCGGGCGAGGGAGTAGGTCTTCTTCTTTGTCTTCTGTATCATCAAGCCCAATCTCAACATCAGCGTCAGTAACTCGTCTTACTTTATGACCAAATTCCTCGATAATAAGTTCAGCCGTGTCCGCGTCAATATCTTGCGTGCCAGTAGCCATAACGCCCATTTTCATTAAAGCTTTTATAACATCTTTACCTGCTTCTGCCATACGGTTGGAAAGCTCTTGCACTGTGATGGTCTCGGGCAAAATAACTTCGCGTACACGTTTTTCTTGTGGTGCTTCAAATGGTTGAGCTGCAAGGCGAGCTTTTTCTCTCATACGTTTTTGAGCGGCTAAGCTAGGGCCCCTATCACGGTCATAATCTTTGTTAAGAGCTTGCGTTATTGTAATGCGTCCACCGCGTCGATCCCCAACATTGCGAGTTGGCGGCTTTGGTGCAGATTTTTTGATCTTATCGCGATAGCTTTCGGATGGTTTGCTGTCTTCATTTGTAAATACTTTGCTGCGCTTTGCATCATCTTTAGGCTGCGCGGCTTGCAGTTTTGCGACGTCAACAGTTTTGGAAGTTTCTGATTTTACAGTATTAGCTTCTTCTTTGGCTTTTTTTTCTTCCTCGCGTGCTTTTTTGGCTGCATTTTCTTCTGCTTCTTTGGCTTTTTTATCTTCCAAAGTCATGATGCGGCGTTTTGGCAATTCTTTTTTCGCAGTTCCGCCATCAAGTGCAGCTTGAAGTGCGCGCGCCCTTGCATCTTTTTGCCCTGATGTTAGACCTGCCTCATCTTTTTGTAATGCTGATGTTTTGCTTGTTAAAGCGCCACCAGTAGGAGTGGCTTGTGCTCTTTTGCGGCGCACTGCCACCGTAGTAACATTTGCTCCTGTTTTCGGCGCTGCATTACCAACAGATTTTAGGCTTAGAGTCTTACCAGATAGGCTTAATGTTTTGCCTGATCCGCTAGCTTTTGTTTTTTCTTCTTTTTTCTCAGTCATTTGCTTCGCCTAAAAATTATAGTTTATGTCTACATCGTTGCAGTCCGTTTGCCAAAGTTTTTGAAAATATTAAGCATCTTCAACTGTACTCTCTTTTTCTTTGGCTTTTTCTTTAGCTTCTTTTTCTGCTTCCGCTATAGATTTTTCTGCCGCCGCATCTTCTTCTGCAAACCAATGTTCACGAGCTTTCATGATTACGTCATTTGCTTCTTGCACACTCATTTGATTAGCTCCAAGCAGTTCAACAAGCTCATCTCCAGCAAGGTCAGCCAAATCATCAAGGGTTTTAATTTCTTGCTCACCCAGTTTAAGGATTTGATCTGCACGCAAGCCTTGCGCGGCTATAAGGTCATCAGAAATACCAAGATCAGCCTGTTTAGCCATTAGCTCCTCAGATTTTTGAGCAAGCCAGTTAATGGCGCGTTGTTGAAGCTCTGTTGAGATTTCTTCCTCAAATCCTTCAATCTCGTTAAGCTCTTCTATTGGAGTTTCTGCAATTTCTTCTACCTCAGTAAAGCCTTCCACAACAAGGAGTTGCGCGATAACTTCATCAATATCAAGTGCTTCTATGAATAGAGCAGACCTAGTCGCAAATTCTTCGGCGCGTCTTTCTGATTCTTGCTCATCAGTCATTATGTCTATGTCCCAGCCCGTAAGTATTGAGGCAAGGCGAACATTTTGACCGCGGCGACCAATAGCAAGGCTAAGCTGGTCTTCTGCTACGACAACGTCCATGTGTTTTTTATCTTCATCAAGCACAACTTTGGAAACCACAGCAGGTTGAAGCGCGCTAATAACGAAGCTCCCCAAATCTTCATTCCATGGGATAATATCGATTTTCTCACCGCCAAGCTCATTTACAACGGCTTGAACGCGGCTACCGCGCATACCAACGCACGCGCCCACAGGATCAATAGAGTTATCATGAGATATAACAGTGATTTTTGCGCGGCTACCAGGATCGCGGGCAACGCCTTTAATCTCAATAATTCCGTCATAAATTTCGGGTACTTCTTGGGTAAATAATTTAGCCATAAATTCAGGGTGAGAGCGTGATAAGAATATTTGCGGCCCTCGTACTTCTTCGCGCACTTCGTAAATGATAGCGCGAACACGGTCATTAACATTCAGCGGCTCGCGCGGGATGCATTCATCGCGGCGGATAATTCCCTCGGCTTTGCCTTGGATATCAATAGTAGCATTACCATATTCAACGCGCTTAACCACGCCGTTAATGATTTCACCAACCTTGTCTTTGAACTCTTCATATTGGCGTGCGCGCTCTGCTTCACGTACTTTTTGCATAATAACTTGCTTGGCCGTTTGCGCGGCAATGCGGCCAAAATCGAGCGGCGGCAGCTCATCAATTAAAAACTCACCTTCTTTAGCATCAGGTTTAATTCTAACTGCTTGATCAAGTGTTAGCTGAGCAACTTCATTTTCCATTTCATCGTCATTGGCTATAACTTCGCGGTAACGCTTAAGCTCAATATCGCCGTTTGAGCGGTCAATTTGAGCGCGGATATCCTGCTCATGCCCATATTTAGAGCGCCCAGCCTTTTGAATAGCTTCTTCCATCGCACATAATACTATGTCACGGTCAATATTCTTTTCACGGGCAACCATATCGGCAACTTGCAACAATTCCATTTTTTATCTCCTTAAAGATTTGCTGTGGCTTTAATAAGCTCGTCAGTTAAAACAAGTTTTGCTTGTGACAACGAGGCGTAGGGGATTTCTATATCACCAATATCTGTTGTTACAAGTATATTATTATCTTTTATTCCATTTACTTGACCGCGAAAACGTTTTTGACCGCTTTCATTGGGGGTTAGTGCCTCAATCTTTGCCTCAAAACCTTTGTAATTTTCAAAATCTTTTTGCGTGATTAACATTCGGTCAATACCGGGGGAGCTAACTTCAAGGCGGTATTCGCCGTTAATTGGGTCTTCAACGTCCATAACAGCGGATATAGCGCGAGATATTTTAGCAGCGTCATCAACCATTAAATTACGAGTATTTAAGTCTTCTGCCATTATTTGCACAATAGATGCATTAGATTCGCCAGTAATTTTTATGCGATGCAGCGCAAAGCCGAGATCTTCGATCACAGGCTTTACTATATTTGCAATTTTTTCTTCTAATGGCGTGTAGCGCATTTATTTAATTTTCCGTTCTAGTAAACCGTATTTCCAACAAAAAAGGCGGGTCTCTTTATGAGCCCACCGTCTTTTAAGATCGGGTATTTGTGAGGTTTATACGCCTTTACAATCAAAATGGCAAGGGTTATTTTCTCTCAAAGAATAAATAGACCATTTTTTTAGCACCTTTTGCGCCCTTTGTTTCGTATCTTGTTGTTATCCAATCATCGGGCGGGGTTTGCCAGTCGTCTTTACTTTTGGCTGTCCAAGTGAATTTTGGATGATTAGAAGCGTGAGCGCACATCCAGCTCGATACGTCCTCAACATCACTGGTCATGATAAGATTTCCGCCAGATTTTAATATTTTGGCAAATATATCAAGATTATGTTGATTAATAAGACGGCGTTTATGGTGGCGTTTTTTATGCCATGGATCAGGGTTTAGCAAATATATCCCGTCTAGCGAATCGGGGGTAAGTGATTTTGCAATAATCATTGCATCATCCATAAGAACGCGGATATTATCATGCGGATCATCTTTTATATCATTTAGAAAAGCGGACATTCCGTTGATAAAGGCTTCGGCGGCGAGGTAGCCCGTATCAGGATTTTTGCGCATAAGAGCGGATACATGCTCGCCATGACCAAAGCCAATTTCTAGCCAGTATTCTTTGTGCCTTTGCTCGAAAAACTCATCGGGGTGAGTAGAGCCATCAAGCTTTAGTTTATCCTTGGGTATCTCTAGTTTGGGCAGAATATTATCAAGCGCATTTTGGCGCATATCTCCCAAGACTCGACCTTGCCTGCGACCAAAAAGACTCCGCTCTTTATAACTATGAGCGAAGCCTGCATCATTATTGCAATTAGAATTAGCCAAGGATACGTTGCAATTCAGCGATAAGGTCAGTTTTTTCCCATGAGAAACCGCCATCTTCTGTTGGGGTTCTACCAAAGTGACCATAAGCAGAAGTGCGCTCATATATAGGCTTATTAAGCTGTAAATGCTCACGAATGCCGCGCGGGCGCAAATCAACAAGCTGTTTTAGCGCATCAACAATAACCGTTTCGGGCGCAGTTCCTGTGCCATGAGTATTCAGATAAACTGAAATAGGCTTTGATACGCCAATGGCGTAGGCTAGCTGGATTGTGCAGCCAGTAGCATAGCCAGCAGCAACAACATTTTTAGCTAAATAACGCGCAATATAAGCAGCCGAGCGATCAACTTTTGTTGGATCTTTACCAGAAAACGCGCCGCCGCCATGAGGAGCAGCCCCACCATAAGTATCAACAATGATCTTGCGTCCTGTAAGTCCAGCGTCGCCAACTGGCCCGCCAATAACAAAACGACCAGTAGGATTTACGTATAATTCTTCTTCAGGAACAACCCAACCCTCAGGCAAAACTTCTTCGATATATGGACGCACAAGCTCTTTCACATCATCTTGAGATAGACCTTCCGCGTGCTGCGTTGATACAACAACTGACCTAACTCCAACTGGTTTGTCATCTCTATATTCTAAAGTAACCTGTGATTTTGAGTCTGGCTCAATCCCAATAAGCTTACCTGATTGGCGGTCTTCTGCCATGCGGCGTAATATTTGGTGTGAGTAGTGCAGCGGAGCAGGCATAAGCGCTTCGGTTTCTTTGCAAGCATAGCCAAACATAATTCCTTGATCGCCCGCGCCCTCATCAGTATCAACGCCCGTTCCTTCATCAACGCCCTGCGCGATGTCAACGCTTTGTGCGTGCAATTTCACATCAACATTAACGGTTTTCCAGCTAAAGCCTTCTTGGTCATAACCAATTTTCTTAATTGCTTGGCGAGCGGCTTCTTCGATTTTCTCTTTTGTAACGCTTTTAGGCCCTCTAGTCTCGCCAGCGATAACAACGCAATCAGTGGTCACTAAAGTTTCACAAGCAACGCGGGATTGCCCGTCTGCTTCCATATATAAATCCAAAATAGTATCCGATATACGGTCACAGATTTTATCTGGATGACCTTCTGATACTGATTCACTTGTAAAGATATAGTCTGTTAGTGCTTTTTGTTGCATAGCTTGTCCTGAATATGGCATTAAAATCTCATTTCGTTAAGTTATTCTTTTTACCGAAGGGATAACTTTAAAACAAAAAAAAGGCTTTGTTCAAGCCTTAATCTTAAAAAACACGAAATTAAGCTACATTTTTTGCCATTGACTTAACAAATTTAAGGATATCTTTCCTTGTTTTAGGGTCTTTTACCAAATAATAGGTACGAACCAAATCAATAGTTTCTTTTTGTGACATAAGGTCTTCAGGAAGGGTGTTTTTGTTTTTTTGGTCTGCTTTTGCTCCCAAAAACGGTTCTTGCTTGTTGTCTGACATGCCTAATGCTTTAGGCTTTATGTTTGCATTTTCAAGACCACTATAGAAGTAGTTTATAGATACATCTAATATCTTACTAAAGCTGAATAGCCTGCTAGCGCTTACTCTATTTGTTCCGCGTTCATATTTTTGAACTTGTTGGAATGTTACTCCAATAGAATTCGCTAGTTTTTCCTGACTAATACCTAGAAGTGAGCGTCTATTGCGAAGCTGTTTACCAACATGTTTGTCAACAATGTCGGGCGTTCCTTTGGTTTTTCTTTTTTCTTCAGTCATAATCATGCTCATAGTTAATTTTTAATTACATATGTATTTAGTGTTTATAAAGGTAATACTATGGAATGCAATAGATCTTAAGTATAATGTGGGTGATTTATTTACTAAAAGTTCTAGGAATGGCACTAATAGTGGATTTTTCTTCTGATTCCTTCGCATGTTTCACTATATTTCCTATAGGGTCAATTACTGCGCTTATTCCTGTGTTGGCACTTCTGAATATAGGGATTCCTGTTTCTATCGCTCTAAACCTTGCTTGCACTAAATGTTGGTGAGGACCTGCGCTGCCTTCATACCAAGCATCATTTGTTACGTTTATTATAAAATCGGGGTTACCAATGGCTACATTGTTAGGAAAAATAACCTCATAGCAAATAAGCGGGCTGAATTTTGCGCCCTCTGGCATTTTCATGGTAATGCGCCCTGCACCTTTTTTAAATCCAGTAAAGCCAACGATTGGCGCGATATCAAATATATTTGCAAGTGGCATATATTCTCCAAAGGGGACAAGGTGGGATTTGTCGTATGTGTTTATGACCTTGCCCATATTATTAATGGCTATGATGCTGTTGAAATATGATTGTCCGTCATGTCTAAGCGCTCCTGTAATCAAATATGCCTTGTTGGGATAGGCTTTTAGCATATTAGATATAGTTTTAACCGCCCATTTTGTGTCCAACAAATCTTGTGATATCGCAGTTTCAGGCCAGATAATGTAATATGCTTTTTTATCGCTGCTATTTTTATCTGCGCTGTATTTGGAAAGCTCTATTTGTTTTATGAAATTATCATATTTATTCTTTGGCTTCCATTTCTCGCTTTGCTTTATATTTGGCTGTATTGTTGCAACCTCGTAATCAGGCAAATATTTAGTAGGGTTATCTTGAATGCGTTGCTCCCCCCAAGCATAGCTTAATGCAAAGCTTGATATTATTGTTATTGATAACATGGCTTTGATTTTATTTGAGTGTTTGGACGTAATTAAAAAAGCGGGCGCACTTGCCCATAAAATGGTTAAAGCGGTTAGTAAATATATATCCCAAAGCGCGGCAATTTGCGCGATTGGTAATATATCAATCCAGCTATAGCCGTAAAGATTCCATGGGAAGCCAGTAAATAGATGCCCGCGTGCATATTCTATTGCTGTAAAAGATATTGTAAATATTATATAAGACGTGAAATTATTTCTATTTTTGCAAATGACCTTATATATATAGCATCCAATCGCTGTAAATAATGAGAGTATAATTGGAAGCCCCGATACAGCTAAAGGCCATGCCCACCAATAAGGATTATCTTCTATAAGCAACGCATTGCCTATCCATGATAGGGAAAATCCAAAATAGCCAAGTGAGAAGGCAAATCCAGTTAGTGCGCTTTTAAATGGGGTAGGGGCTTTGCATAGGAGTATATATAAGCCGCCAAGCCCTATAAAAAGAGCCACCCATAGATTGATAGGCGCCATAGCAAGAGAAGAAAGCGCACCTAAGGCAAATGTTGCAATTAATTGCTTCATTTTTTATCAGCGATATTGCGTATGCATAAGCGTTTAATGCGCCGCGGGTCTGCCTCTATTACCTCAAAAACAATGCCAGATTCATGGGTTAGAACTTCACCCCTTGCAGGAACGCGCCCTGCAATAGAAAATACTAACCCGCCAAGGGTGTCATTTTCGCGGCGTTCTTCTTTATTAAGGAATTTCCCGAACTGCTTTTCAAACTCTTCTAAATCAGCGCGAGCATCAGCAATAATGTTACTGTTAGGCTCTATTGTAATTTTAGGAGTATCATCAAGATCATATTCATCATCAATTTCACCAACGATGGATTCCATAACATCACCAATAGTTATAAGCCCGTCAATCCCGCCAAATTCATCAACTACAAGTACCATATGTTTACGGGTTTCACGGATTTGCAACAGCAGGTCAAGAATTTTCATTGATGGCGATACAATGGGAACATTACGAACTAGAGAGCTTATATTAAACTCATCCCCCCGTGCGATTGAACCCATAATATCTTTCACATGGATAGAGCCAATAACATTATCCAGCGTATCCTTATAAACGGGAAGGCGGCTATATTGACGCTCTGCGAATAAGGTGAATAGCTCTTCTTGCGTTGTTTTATCATTAATTGCCACGATATCAGCGCGCGGTATCATGACATCTGCCGCGCATAAATCGCGAAGCTCAAGCACGTTAGATATTAAGGTTTTCTCATGCTCTGATATAGATGCTTCTGCTATATCAGCGACGCCATCTTCTATATATTCTTCTATAGTTTCCCTAAGAGAAGCATCTTGCTTGGGTTTAAAAATATTCCCAATAAAAGAAAATATAGACTTTTCTTTGTTGTTGGCTGTAATATTTTCAGGTTCTTCTTTTTCTTCTGTCATCTTAAATATAGCTAATTGTTAAAGTTCATATGGGTTTGTTATACCCATAGTTTTTAAAATATCAATCTCTAAAGTTTCCATTTCCTCGGCATCTTCGTCGTCTATATGGTCGTAATGCAGTAAATGCAAGCATCCATGGACAAGCATATGGGCTATATGATCGGTGAAGCTCTTATTCTGCTCGGCTGCTTCGGATTTAACTGTCTCAAATGATAATATAATATCGCCAAGGCTTAAAAATGGCGCGGGAGCTATTAATATTTCAGGCTCAGTTATAGGAAACGACAAAACATTAGTAGGGGTATTTTTATTGCGATATTTCATATTCAAATCTTGCAAAAACTTATCATCAGCAAGAACAACGCTTACCTCAATATGTGGAATGGATTGGATTAATCCATCAATAGTTTCTTCAACAACCTCATTAACAAAAGCCTCAATCTTGCGGTTTTTATTCACCCATCTATCAGAGTGCAGCGTTATATCTATATCGTAAATTGCCATGAGTTACTTATTGTGCCTGTCATATGCATTGATGATTTTACGAACCAAACCATGGCGAATAACATCTTTTGCATCAAATTTCATAAAGCCAATATCTTTGACTCCGCCAAGAATGTCAATGGCTTCGCTTAAACCTGATTTTATGTGATTAGGCAAGTCAGTTTGAGTGCTATCGCCCGTTATAACCATGTGGGAAGCCTCTCCCATGCGGGTTAGGAACATCTTCATTTGCGCGGCGGTGGTGTTTTGCGCCTCATCAAGAATTATGAAAGATCGCGCCAATGTTCGCCCGCGCATAAAAGCCAGTGGTGCAATTTCAATTTCGCCAATCTCCATTTTTTTTATCAAAAAATCCCAAGGCAGCATATCTTGCAGCGCGTCATAAATAGGGCGCAAATATGGGTCGATTTTTTCCTTCATATCCCCTGGTAGAAACCCCAGATTCTCGCCAGCCTCAACAGCGGGGCGGGTGAATATAAGCCGCTCTACCTCGCCTTTTAAATACATATCAACGCCAGCAGCAACAGAAAGGTAAGTCTTACCAGTCCCAGCAGGGCCAAGCCCGAAAACCATGTCATGCTTACTTATAAGTTTAAGATATTTTGCTTGATTAGGAGAGCGCGGAACAATGGTTTTATTCTTGGTTTTTATAACAATTTGATCAGAATTTTTAGAGTTTTTGTCTTTTGGCTTTCCCGAGCTTAAAAACCGCAGCTCGCCGTCAATGTCGGCTCTAGTTATGTTGTGACGCTCTTCTTCTTCTAGGCGATTATATAGCGATAAAAGAACGGTTTTTGCTTTGCCTATAGGTTCTTCATCACCACTAATTCTAAGTAAATTCCCACGATCTGATATATGGATATCTAGCTTTTTTTCAAGATATGACAAATGATCATTATATTCACCGAATAAAAAGGGAACAAGGTCGTTATCCGAAAATTCTAGTATAAGCTCTTTGGTCAATTATTACCTTTCATTGCTTTTACCTATTATAACGTAAATACATGAATAAATATATAAATTTATAACAGGTCATCTTGCGTTACAACATCACCTGTCAAGGAATTATCGAAAGCCTCGGTTATTTTCACATCAATTATATTGCCGATTAGGCGGTCATTTCCTGTTACATATACGGATTGAGAGTAGGGGCTGCGCCCGCAAACCTGTCCTTGTTTTTTGCCTTTGCGGTCAAAAAGAATGGGCATGGTTTTGCCTTCGCATGTTTTGTTAAATGCGGCTTGTTGTTCATTTATTAGAGCTTGAAAACGCTTTAGACGCTCGGACGCTATATGATCGGGGACTAGCGCAGCTTGCAAATTAGCGGCTGGCGTTCCGGGCCTTGCGCTATACTTAAAGGAATAGCAAGAAGCATAACCAACTTTGCGGGCAAGGTTAAGGCTATCTTCAAAATCTTGCTCCGTTTCCCCGGGAAAGCCGATAATGTAATCAGATGAAAATGCAATATCAGAGCGAGCTTTTCTAAGCTTTGCAATAACGTCGAGATATTTTTCTGCTTTGTGCTTGCGGTTCATTGCTTCTAATATTTTGTCAGAGCCACTTTGCACAGGTAAATGCAAGAAAGGCATAAGCTTTTGCACTTCGCCATGAACGTCTATTAAATCATCATCCATATCACGCGGATGAGAGGTGGAATATCTTATGCGCTCTAGCCCGTTTATTTCGGATATGTTACGGATAAGTTCGGCTAACCCCCATATAGAGCCATCGCTAGCCACTCCATGAAATGCATTTACATTTTGCCCAAGCAGCATAATTTCCTTTGCTCCTTGATCGACAAGCCTATGCGCTTCGTCTATTATTTCTTGCGCGGTTCTGGAATATTCTCCGCCGCGCGTATAAGGCACAACGCAAAATGTGCAGAATTTATCGCAGCCTTCTTGTATGGATAAATATGCCGCTGAGCCTTCGATAGTGTGCTGATCGGGCAGGTGATCGAATTTTGATATGATCGGGAATTCCGTGTTTATTACGCGCTCATTATTAGAGGCTTTTATCACCATTTCAGGAAGTTCATGATATGTTTGAGGGCCAAACACCATATCAACATATGGCGCGCGCTCTAATATAAATTCACCCTCGGCTTGAGCAACGCAGCCTGCAACAGCGATAACCATATTGCCGCCTTTTGCGATTTTTTCTTCCTTATGAACGCGCAGCCGCCCAAGCTCTGAAAATACTTTATCCGTGGCTTTCTCGCGAATATGGCATGTATTTAATATCATCATGTCCGCGCCTTCGGGCGTATCTACTGTTTTATAGCCAAGGGCGGATAATATATCACTCATGCGGTTGCTGTCATAGACATTCATCTGACAACCCCATGTTTTAATAAATAGTTTCTTGCTTGCGTTTGCCATGATAGATTAAGCTCTTTTATGTTATTTATCTGTGCCATAAACCATAAAGTGCAATGAAAAATCAAGGGTTTCTTAATGAAAAGAACGATTCTAGCCATTCAACCGCTCTTACATAATGAGATGGTTAAATTAGAAGAGCTATTCAATGTAATTCGCCTATGGGAGAGCCTTGAGCCAGAGCAGCTTATTATTGACAATAGCAATGACATTGTTGCGATTGTCTCTACATATAATAGTAGAGGCGTTAGTGCGCGCCTTATGGAGGCTTTGCCTAACCTTGAGATTATCGCTCAATATGGGGTAGGGTTTGATAATATTGATATAAAAACAGCGCATGAGCGCGGCGTATTAGTTACCAATACCCCCGATGTTGTAACTAATGATACTGCTGATATGGCACTGTTTTTAATATTGGCTTTGGCTAGGCGAGCAGTAGAAGCTGATATGTATGTGCGGGTAGGGCGCTGGCAATCTTCCATAGATCATATGGGGACAACCTTATCAGGTAAGGCTATTGGTATAGTTGGGCTTGGTAATATTGGAAAGGCTATAGCGCGCAGGGCGGAAGCTTTTAATATGAGCGTTATATATCATTCACGCACGGTCAAAGACGTGGAATATAAATATTATGATGATTTAAAAGAAATGGCGCGTGATTGCGATTTTCTTGCTATTGCTTGCGCGGCAAGTGGTGAAACTAACGGCTTGATTGATTATGAAGTTCTTAAGGCATTGGGAAATAAGGGATATCTTGTGAATATTGCGCGCGGCAGCATTGTAAATGAAGAGGATTTATTAATAGCCTTGCATAATAGAGCTATAGCAGGGGCGGGGCTTGATGTTTTTGCGGGTGAGCCAAATGTGCCGCCTGAAATGATAAAGATGGATAATGTTGTATTATCTCCGCATGTTGGCGGGGGAACACTTGAAACGAGGTCAAAAATGGGGAAGATTGTTATTGATAACCTTATAGCGCATTTTGATGGCAAGCCATTATTAACGCCTGTAAAATAACTCATGATGAAATAATTGCACCAATAACAAAGTATTATATAACAAAGTATTAGACATTGTTATCTAATTATTAAGTTTCACGCTACACTTCTTTTATGGAGGAATTATCATGAGCAAATGCTGAACATATTAACCCACTGATTAAGCAACACTGGGGTTGAAATCAGGGAAATAATCGTAACAGCATTAACAAGTAAGGCTTTAGCTGTTATTTATTGATATGAGCTACAGCACTGGATGTCATGCAGTTCTTGAATACTAAGTATTGCTGTAATAGCTCTAACAGGTGGTCTGCGTAAGCGGATACTTGTCATTATTAAGCAAGTTTGTGATGAACTGAAAACTGAGGTTATATAGGGCGTTCTTCACGTAAAATACAATGGAAATTTCCAGAGCTTAAGAAACGCTATTGGGGAAGGCACTTTTGGGTACATTCAGCTCTTTAATGATGAGTTAGAGTGATATTCACTGTATTTCAATATGGAAAGACCGAGATAATATTGTATTAGTGTTCATCTTGTTATAAAAATCATTTTAGTGGTATGTCCTCATTAAGCTAGAGAGTGTTCCTTGGATTTTTACGCGCTCAGGATCTAGAATCCTTGGTTCATAAGCATCATTTTCAGGTTCTAGCACTATTTTATTTCCAGCGCGGCGCAATCGTTTTAGCGTTACCTCTAAATCATCAATTAATGCCACAACAATTGCACCATTTTCCGCGCTATCGCATCTTTTGATAATAACCGTGTCTTGGTCGTGTATCCCTGCATTAACCATCGAATCACCCTCGATAGTTAGGGCGTAATGCTCACCACGTCCAATCATATGCTCAGGCAGTCGTAATATTTCCCCTTCATCGCGCACAGCCTCTATCGGAGTTCCAGCCGATATTTTACCATATATAGGAACTTGATCGAGCGCCGAATCATTTGATGCTTCTTGTGATGTTTCTTGTGATGTTTTTGCAGCTTGATTTTCATCTTTTTGCTTAAAACCATCGGGAAGGCGTATGATCTCTAATGCGCGCGCCCTATGGGGCAGTCGCTGAATATATCCGCGTTCAACAAGAGCAGATATAAGCCTGTGAATGCCAGACTTAGATTTTAGCCCAAGCGCGTTTTTCATCTCTTCAAAAGAGGGCGATATGTCATCCTTAGACATTCTCTCATGAATATATAATAACAAATCTCGTTGTTTTTTAGTGAGCATGTTCGCACCCGTTCTAGGTTGAGTTAGCTGTAAATCAATAAGTATACACTATTTGTTCTAGCTTGGTTCGCCTTTTGTGTCAAGAAGTTTATGCACGGCATCTGCAATATTATCCTCACGCATAAGGCTTTCCCCCACAAGGAAACCTTTATATCCAGCATTGTAAAGCCCTGTCACTGTGGCATTATCCCCAATTCCGCTTTCAGATATTTTATATATATTATCAGGAATATTCATCAATAAATCATAAGAGGTATTTATATCAATTTCCATGGTTTTTAGGTTGCGATTATTAACGCCAATCATCATAGGCTCTAGCCTTAGGGCGCGTTCTAGCTCTTCTAAATCATGGACTTCGACCAAAATATCCAAATGCAATGATCTTGCGGTTTCATATAATTCTAGTGCCAAATTATCATTAAGAGCCGCCATTATAAGCAAAACACAATCCGCCCCAATCGCGCGTGATTCGTATATTTGATAGGGGTCAACCATGAAATCTTTACGCAGCACAGGGATATCAACTTCTTTTTTGATCGCAGCAATAAAGCTGTCATTCCCTTTGAAATAAGGCTCATCTGTTAAAACAGAAAGACAAGCCGCCCCTGATTGCTCGTATATTTTTGCTATTTCCACGGGGTTAAAATCTTGCCTTATAACGCCCTTGCTTGGCGATGCTTTTTTAATCTCAGCAATTAAAGCCGCCCCATTTGCTCGCTTCATACTATTGAAAAACCCATATGGCATAGGCATTTCATCTATTAGGCAAGTTAAATTATCAAGCGGATGGCTGGATTTTTTATATCGCACATGCTCTTTTTTCTTTGCGCATATTTCTTGTAATATATTCATAGACTAAGCCTTTTGTGTAAATGCTTTATATTGGTTTAAAAGTTCAAGCGCACTGCCTTCATCAAGCATTTGCGCAGCTTTTTCTGCTGCTTGTTTTAAATCGCTATATTTACCAGCAATCACCAAAACTGCCGCGCTATTAGCAATTACAATATCACGATAAGCATTCTTTGCCCCGCCTAAAACACCCAATAAAGCGGCGGCATTTATGTCAGGGCTTCCGCCTATAAGCTCGCTAGCATCTGATTTACTAAGCCCGAAATCTTCGGGTGACAACATGCCTTCGGTTATAACCCCACCCTCAAGCTTGGCGACATATGTATCGCTAGTAACAGTTATTTCATCCAGCCCGTCGCAGCCATGAACCACCCACGCGCATTTAGTGCCTAGTTTTTGCAAAACCTCAGCCATAGGGCGCACAAGAGCTTTATCAAACACGCCTAGCAATTGAAACTCGGTTTTTGCAGGATTAGCCAGCGGGCCTAAAAGGTTGAATATTGTGCGAACGCCAAGAGCCTTGCGCACTGGCACAACATATTTCATAGCGCCGTGGTGGCGCGTAGCCATTAGGAATGCGAAGTTATATAGCTCCAAGGCTTCTTCAAGCTTATTTTGAGGCACATCAAGATTAACTCCAAGAGCCTCCAGCACATCTGCTGCGCCAGATTTAGAGCTTGCGCTTCTATTTCCATGTTTTGCAATTGGAACGCCGCACGCCGCTGCAACAATAGCAACAGCTGTGGAGATATTATAAGTGCCAGATTTATCCCCGCCAGTGCCGCAGCAATCAACCGCGCCTTTAGGCGCATTAATATGAAGGGCTTTGGCTCGCATAACTTTTGCCGCGCCTGTTATTTCCTCAATAGTTTCGCCGCGCTTTGACAGCGAGGTTAAAAATGCAGCTATTTGCTCATTATTCCATTTGCCTTCCATTATTTCTGAAATAGCTTTAATCATTTCATTTTCGCTAAGGCTTTTATCTGTCATCTCGTCATCTCCACAAAATTTTCAAGCAATGCATGACCATGTTCGGTTGCTATGCTTTCAGGATGAAATTGCACGCCATGTATCGGCTTTTCCTTATGGGATACCGCCATTATAATTCCGTCATCTGTTTCGGCCGTTACCTCCAAACAATCGGGAAGGCTGTCTTTTTCGGCTATTAATGAGTGATAACGCGTTACAATATAAGGGGAGGGAAGCCCCTTAAACATATCAGTTTCACTATGAGTGATCTCAGAGACTTTGCCATGCATAGGTTTATCGCTGCGTATAACCTTACCGCCAAAAGCCTGAGCAATAGATTGATGCCCCAAACACACGCCAAATAGCGGGATATTATTATCTGCGGCAAGTTTTATTAATTCTAGACAAATTCCTGCATTATCAGGATTGCTAGGGCCAGGGGAAATTAAAATACCAGAAGGGCGCTCATTTATAACATCTTGCGCTGATTTTTCATCATTGCGATAGACGCGCACATCTGCTTTTAAATCTCCAAGATACTGAACAAGGTTATATGTGAAGCTATCATAGTTATCAATTAATGTAATCATAGCTTTGTTATGCAGTCCTGTGCTACAAAAATCAAGTTTGCAATAAACTATATTTTAGGGTAAAACATAATTATGGAATATGAAGACAGGAAATTTAACCCAACAAAGATAATAATATTTATCCTTATTGGCGGGGCGGCTGTGGTTTTGAGTGAGCTTTTTCTATTTGGCGGCATTAAAAAAGTCGTGCAAAATTATAGTGAAGAGCCTTTGGTTAATGTTGCGAGTCTTCGCGATCAGCATAATTTATATATGGATGATGGAATTTATATTGAGCCTTCTATGATGTCTAAGCCAAAAATGCCGCCCGTTAGCTTGGCTAAGGCTAAGGTTGATCCTATATCTCGTGAGGACGCGCTATCTATTACTATTGATGAGATACTCGCCAATCAAAATGCTGTTGCGTTGGCTAATATTATGCCTGCGGTTGGTATTGATAAAGAAATTTACAAAGAAGTCGAGCCAATTGAAGTTCTCAAGATTGAGCCTAGCAATCAGGTGGCTGTTTACGAATATGATAAGCCAAAAGGGCAGGGCATGATCGCAATTATCATTGATGATATGGGGATTAGCCTGCGGAGCAAGCTTGTTGAGGTGCTGCCCGCGCCTTTGACATTATCTTATTTGCCATATGCTAAAAATTTGAAAGAGCGCACGACTCGCGCATCGAAAAATGGTCATGAGCTTATGGTGCATATACCTATGGAGGCTATGAACGAATATATGGATGGCGGTCCCAAAGTGCTTAAAACCTCAAGCAGTGATAAAGAGTTAGAGGATATGCTTGATTGGGGGCTATCTCAATTTGATGGGTTTGTAGGCATTAATAATCATATGGGTAGCAAGCTTACTCAAGATGAAAATGCAATGAACCATATTATGAAATATTTAAAAAACAAAGATGGTGATTTATTTTTTATCGATTCAAAGACTATTGGCTCATCGGTTGCGGCAAAATCAGCGCGCAATTTAGGTGTTCCATATGCTGTTCGTGATGTGTTTATAGATCATGAGCAAACGCCAGAATTTATTGAGGCGGCTTTGCTAGAGTTAGAGGGGTTAGCCAATAAAAACGGCTACGCTATTGCGATTGGGCATCCGCATAAAGAAACCATAGCAGCCCTAAAAGCGTGGCTACCGACATTAAAGGATAAGGGTTTGACCCTTGTTCCCGCAAGCAAGCTCATTAACCAGCCTAAGCCAGCAAATGATAATTTGGTTGCCCAATATTAGCCAATTAAGTGTTTGATTATACTGGTGTATTTCCTTGATTCTTTATATAAGCCAAGAGTATTATTGGTAATGTTTCACGTGAAACATAAGGGGAACATTGGCGGTTTTCTTGGTTATTTTTGGAATTTATCAATTGCCAGATTTGCAGCATGAAATACGGCTTTTGCTTTGTTGCATGATTCTTGGTATTCGAATTCGGGGTCTGAATCTGCTACTACTCCTCCGCCTGCTTGGACATAGAGTTTGCCGTCTTTTACAACGCCAGTACGAAGTGCAATGCAGCTATCCATTGTGTTTTCTGAGAAATAACCAATCCCGCCCGCGTAAGTCCCTCTGCGGCTTAGCTCTAGCTCATCAATGATTTCCATTGCGCGGATTTTGGGAGCGCCGCTAACTGTTCCTGCGGGGAAACCTGCGAATAGAGCGTCAATTACATCAACGTCTTTGCGTAATTTACCTTCCACATTTGACACTATATGCATGACATGGGAATATAGCTCTATCCCGAATTTATCTGTTACATTGACACTGCCTATTTCTGCTACTCTGCCAATATCGTTGCGCCCAAGGTCAAGCAGCATTAAATGCTCGGCGCATTCTTTTGGATCGCTAAGCAAATCATCGGCTAAAGCCTTGTCCTCTGCGGCATTTTTCCCGCGTTTGCGCGTTCCTGCAATTGGCCTTATCGTTACAATATCATCACGCACGCGCACCAGTATCTCAGGGCTAGAGCCAACAAGCGCAAATCCATCAAATGACAAATGAAACAAGAAAGGCGAGGGATTTACACTTCTAAGTGAGCGGTATAGCTCAAACGAAGGCAAGTCAAAATCAATGGAAAAACGTTGTGACGGCACGACTTGAAAAACCTCGCCCGCATTAATATATTCCACAGCTTTTGAAACGGCGGCTTTATATGTTTCCTTCGGCGTATTAGAGGATATCTCTGCACCTGATTTAAGTGATGTTGAGTGATTAAGTAAGGCTCTATCCAGCGGTGCATCCAGTAATTTTATAGCATTTTTCACCCTAGATTTTGCATCATTATAAACCATATCTGCGGGCAGATCGCTATTAGCTGAATGAAGATATACGGGGCTTACAACGCAAATCATATTCTTGACATTATCGAATATAGCCAATATAGATGGGCGCATAAGCACGCTGTCTGGCACGCTTAAATCATCGGGGTTATTATCGGGGATATCCTCGGCAAGGCGCACCATGTCATAGCCAATATATCCGAACAAACCAAGGCTGCACATTGGTGGCAGATCATCAGGCGTTATGTCAACACTGCTTTGCGATATATGGTTTTTCAGTGATTTTTTGGCGCATATGTCATTATGGGAAGTCCATAAACCATCACCATGAGCTTTGGTTTCCACATGACCACCACGAGTGCATTTCCATAAAAAATCAGGATTTGTGCCAATTATGGAGTAGCGCCCTAATGTCGCTCCGCCCTCTACTGATTCAAATAAAAACGAATAGGCACTATGCCCGCATAATTTAAGATAAGCAGATACAGGCGTTTCAAGATCAGCAGATATCCAGCTCCAGACAAGCTGGCTTTTGCCACCATTGAAGTTATCCTTAAATTTATTAGAGTTAATTTTCGCCATATGCCCGCTCTAATAGACGCTCATTAACTGTGGCGGGGTATTTCTTGCTAAGCGAATGTAGATACATTAAAAATACTTCATCTTTACCCTCTTCGCCTACCCTTGCCTTGATGCTTTCAATTTCTTTGTTTTTAAGCTCTGCATCATCTTGACCGCTATATCCATACCCAGATATTTTCATAATCGCAGATTTTCCATCAAGCCTTAGAACTTCATGCGCTCCGAATTCTGTTTTAAATATTAATGGAACTACATTAGGAGTGAGGGGGGCGGGCGGGGCTTTACCTATTGATATTTCTGATATTTTCTCAATTTTCAAGCCATTATCCGCAGCAATGCTTTCTAGGGTTTTCCCGCCTGTGCTTATTTCTGCAAGATATTTCTGCATTAATAGCTCATTTTCAGAGCGGCGCAAATCCGCGTTAAATTGCTCCAAAAGCTCGGCTTCTATAGTCTCAAACGGCTTAAACGTAGCATCTTGTTTGGATTTAAGAGCAAAGGAAACTAGTTTGCCGCCAAAGTCCTGCATAGAAGATGCTATATCGCCGTCAATTTCAAATATCGTCGCGGCTATATCCTTCCTGTCTGATTCGCTAAACATATCAAGTCCATCATCGCCTTGCTTGTTAAGCCCTGTATTATCAATGAAATCTATTGAGGTGATTTCTATATCCATTTCTTTGGCGATTTCCTCAAGGCTCATTTCATCGCTTAGCATTTTATCGAAATCAGTTGCTATATTATAGAAGTAATCGGATTTTTTAACCTCAAGCAATTCTTTCTTAATGCCTGCTTTTACATCATTAAACGGGCGAATTGACGGCTCTAAAATATTATCAAGCTTTACTACGTGATAACCAATTATGGTTTTAACGGGGGCTACTATTTTCCCGATTTTACGGTCTTTTAATGCCTCCATCAAATCGGGAAGCATCATGGAAGTCTCAAAGCTAATGCCTTCTATATATGCAGCGTCTTTGCCCATAATTTTAACTGCGGCGGCTTTAAGGGACATTCCATTTTCGGTTAGCTCATATATGTCTTTGGCTTGTTGCTCATCTTTTGTAACTATCTGAGACAATATGAGTTGTTCACCCACGCGGAAGCTGTCTTTGTGGTTTTCGTAAGCCTCTTTAACTTCTTCATCAGAAACTGAGAATTCAATATCAACATTTGCAGGGTCAAAAGTCGCTACATATGCGCTGCGATATTCTGGCACTTTATATTTATAAGACTTGGTTGCCTCGTATAACTTAGCTAGCTGGTCTTTGGTTGCTGGCTCTATTTTTATATCGCTATCGGGGAATAATATTATATCAATGTCTCTTGTTTGAGTTTGGAACATATATAAGTCATTTGCCAAAAGATCATTTGAGGGGGCAAAACCGCCTCTAATAGCGTTCATTATAATCTCGCCCGAGACTTCTTTTTTAATCTCATGGATAAAGTCTTTTTCGCTCATTCCTTGCCTGCGCAATAAAAGCTCAAGCGCATCTTGTAGCGACTGCCCATCTTGAGCATATGGTTTTACAACCTCCGCAATGCGTGCGGCGACTTGTTCTTTGCTTATTTCAATTCCAAGGCTTTCTGCTTCGTTAAGTAATAAATAGCTACGAATCTCGCCTGCTAATACTTCATCAGCCAAGCCCATTTTATATGCTTGTTTAGTAGAAATTCCATAGCGCGATATAGAGCGTTGAAGCGAGCGGTCAAAGGATTGTATGCTTATTTGCTTGCCATTTATTTTTGCAACATCGTTGCTGCTAACGCTGTTTGTATCCGCGAAACTGCCTAGCACTAAGCCACCAACAGCCATACCAAGTAGAGTGAATAGAAAATATTTCATAATGCCGCCAGCTTTTCCTTCGCCGCGCATAGATTTCATAACCATAATAATTTTAACCCAATATCATTTCATTTGCAGCTCACTATAAGCAGCTGTAAAGTTTCGGGCAAGTCAAAAGAGTGGACTTTTGCAGAAGTTTATGTAGTCTTTCGAAATTATGTTTTTATAAGGGCTTATGATGAAAAAATTAATTGCAGGTAATTGGAAAATGAATACTGACCTTAGCCAAGGGTCAGAGCTTATTTCATCTATTACTGATAAAATTCAGGCGAACAAAGAATTACAAGATAATTGTGACTTTTTGGTATGTCCGCCATTTGTTTACTTATCCAGCATTAAGGGCGTGGCATCAGGCGCTCAAGATTGCTCTTCTCATAAATCGGGAGCATATACTGGCGAGATTTCGGCTTCGATGATTAAGGATTGCGGCGGCTCTTACGTTATTTTGGGTCATTCCGAGCGCAGATCTTACCACGGAGAAAGCAGTGCGGTTGTTTCTGATAAGGCAAAAGCAGCGCATGAGGCGGGGCTTATCGCTATAATATGTGTGGGCGAGAGTGAGAATCAACGCGATCAAGGGCAAGAGCAAACGGTAGTAGGGGGACAGCTTTTAGGCTCAATTCCTGATACAGCTACGGCGCAAAATACTGTTATCGCTTATGAACCTGTATGGGCGATTGGCACTGGAAAGACTGCTAGCCCTAAGGATGTTGCTGATATGCACAGCTTTATACGCTCAAAATTGAATGGGCTTATTGAGGGTTCGGAAAAAGTTCGCATTTTATATGGTGGCTCTATGAAGCCTGAAAATGCTGGGGAGCTTTTAGCTATCCCCAATGTTGATGGGGGGCTTATCGGAGGAGCTAGTCTAAATGCTGATGCTTTTATTGAAATTGGGCTTGCTGCATGGGCGAATTAACTTTATAGTCACGCGAAATTAAACATTTAGAAGAAAAAGTATTTAAACTATGGAATCAGTTGTTCTTGTAATTCACCTTATTTTGGCATTAGCAATTATTGGTCTTGTGCTGCTGCAACGCTCGGAAGGCGGGGGGCTTGGCATTGGTGGCGGAAGCGGCGGGCTTGGAGGTTTGGCCTCTGCAAGAGGGACAGCTAACGCGCTTACCAAAATGACGGGGCTGTGCGCTGCGGGATTTTTCGTTACATCACTGACTTTGGCTGTTTTAGCAACCAGCAACAGTAAATCTAGCAGCGGGATTTTGGATGATATTGATCCTGCTGCAATAGAAGCCCCAATAAAAACATTACAAGAAGAGCCGTTAGCACCAACCGCGCCAATAGAGTAGAAAATGACAAGATTTATATTTATTACTGGCGGAGTCGTTTCCTCATTAGGAAAGGGCTTAGGCTCTGCATCGCTTGGCGCATTGCTGCAAATTAGGGGCTATAGCGTCCGTCTTTGTAAGCTTGACCCATATTTAAATGTTGATCCTGGTACTATGAGTCCATTTCAGCATGGTGAAGTGTTTGTCACTGATGATGGTGCGGAAACTGATCTTGATTTCGGTCATTATGAAAGATTTACGGCTGTTCCCGCCAAAGCCACCGACAACACAACAACGGGCAGAATTTATACAAGCGTATTAGCTCGTGAGCGCAAGGGCGAGTATCTTGGTGCAACTATCCAAGTTATCCCGCATATTACGAATGAGATTAAGGATTTTATCCGCGAAAAAGATGGCAGTGCCGATTTTGTATTATGTGAGATTGGTGGCACAGTTGGCGATATAGAAAGCCTGCCATTCTTGGAAGCTATCCGCCAGTTTAGCAATGAAGTAGGGCATAATAATGCTGTATTTATTCATGTGACGTTGCTTCCCTATATCCCTGCGGCGGGGGAGCTTAAGACAAAGCCAACCCAGCACTCAGTTAAAGAACTTATGAGCTATGGCATACGCCCTGATATATTGCTATGCCGCGCGGATCGTGAGATAGATAATGATGAGCGCCGTAAGATTGCTCTATTTTGCAACTTGGATCAGGAAAAAGTTATACCAGCTTTGGATGTATCTTCTATCTATGAAGTGCCGATTACTTATCATGCACAAGGTCTTGACAGCCAAGTGCTTGAAAGCTTTGGTATGGAATGCGCGCGCGATATTGATTTATCCGTTTGGGAAGATATAGCGCAAAATATCAAAGCCCCAGAGGGGGAGGTGAGCATTGCTATTGTTGGTAAATATACAAATCTAGCCGATAGCTATAAATCCCTTAATGAGGCGCTTATCCATGGCGGAATTTCTAATAAGGTTAAGGTTAATCTCAAATTTATTGAGGCGGAGATATTCGAAAGTGAAGATCCTGAGATTCATTTAGCGGGCGTTAATGGCATTCTTGTACCTGGTGGTTTTGGTGATAGGGGCGTTGAAGGCAAAATTTTGGCTGCTAAATATGCGCGTGAGAAGAAAATCCCATATTTTGGTATTTGCTATGGCATGCAAATGGCAGTTATCGAGGCTGCGCGTAATTTATGTGATATTGCGGGCGCAGGCTCTAGCGAATTTACAAATTGCAAAACGCCTATTGTTGGAATTATGAGCGAATGGATTAAGGGAGATTCTAAAGAAACGCGCTCCAATGACGGCGATCTTGGCGGAACTATGCGCCTTGGCGCGTATCCTGCTGTTTTGTCAAAAGGATCTAAAGTAGCAGAAATCTACGGCTCTACTAATATAAGTGAACGCCATAGACATAGATATGAGGTAAACACTAATTATATTGAGCAATTAGAACGCGGCGGGTTGAAATTCTCTGGCATGTCGCCAGATGGTAAGTTGCCTGAAATTGTCGAATATGAGGATCACCCGTGGTTTATCGGGGTGCAATTCCACCCTGAGCTTAAATCAAAACCGTTTGACCCGCATCCGCTGTTTATCTCATTCATATCAGCGGCTATCGATCAAGGGCGACTGGTTTAGTCATGATCTAGGGTGATGTTCTTTACTTTAGAAAAATTAGCGTAATTGTTTACTTTTGGCTCTTTACCAAGTTTTTTCAAGCTATTAGCTAACCATCCGCGAATTGATCTGTTATCTGCTGGTATGCTCGTGGCACATTCTTGCAAATCTGCTGAATTATTAAGGCTTTCACAACGATTACTTACATCTGAAAGCACCTTACTTACATCTGAAAGCACCTTACTTTCACCGCTAACCTTTACAGCTTGCTCAATTAATTTCGCCCATTCTACCGATTTTTTCTTACCCATAAATCACCTTGTATTGCTATGTTTAAATTTGATAATTACACTAGCACATATCATTATTAATATGCAAACTATTAATATTTTTATATTTCCCTCTTGCATAAATAATCATATAAAAATACGTTATCATCATGGAAAAAATCATAAAAGCCCGCCAGCTTCGAATTGGCAATAAACAGCCATTAACTATTATAGCAGGTCCTTGCCAGATAGAGAGCCGCGATCACGCATTTGAAATGTGCGAAGCTCTAAAGCAGTTAACCCAAAAATTAGACATACAATTCGTATTTAAAAGCTCATATGATAAGGCTAATCGCACTTCTATATCGGGAGTGCGCGGGGTTGGCATTGATAAGGGCTTACAGATTTTATCTGATATTAGGGAGTCTTTCGGCGTTCCTGTTATTACGGATGTTCATACGGAAGAACAATGCGCGATTGTCGGCGAAGTAGTCGATATATTGCAAATTCCTGCATTTTTATGCCGTCAAACTGATTTGCTTGTTGCTGCGGCAAAAACTGGCAAGGTAATTAATATCAAAAAAGGTCAGTTTTTAGCTCCGTGGGATATGAAAAATGTAGCCAAAAAAGTTTCCGATAGTGGTAATGACAATATTATGCTGTGTGAGCGCGGGGCTAGCTTTGGTTACAATACGCTTGTATCTGATATGCGCTCGCTCCCTATTATGAAAGAGACGGGCTATCCCGTGATATTTGATGCTACTCATTCAGTGCAGCAACCCGGAGGGCAGGGCAGCTCATCAGGCGGTGATCGCACCATGGTTCCCGTGCTTGCGCGCGCGGCTGTCGCTATTGGCGTTGCTGGAGTATTTATTGAAACTCACGAAGATCCAGATAACGCGCCGTCCGATGGGCCTAATATGGTTAAGCTTAGTGATATGCCAGAATTGCTGAAAACTTTAATGAAATTTGATAAAATTGCAAAAATGTAATATAATGGTAGGCAAAGCAGGAGGCTTTAATATATGACAAGAATTGCAGGCTCATCACAATATTTAAACCAAGCGCGGTTATCTCAATTAACTGGTTCTAATTTTGATGCTGGTAATGTGTTGGGGCAAGCTGCATCATCTAGCTTGCTTGACGCGGGGCGCGGCAATGCTGTGCGCGGGGTTGGGCTTTCTGCAAGGGCGCGTCAAATGAATACGGCGATGCTTAACAATAACTCTTCCACAATTAATCAAATGTTTTCTTTAACTGGTGGGTTGAGTGCCACGATAGAATCTGCTCAAATACAAATAGCAGGGCTTCGCGCGACAACCTCGCTTTCTCGTGATGTCCTTATTCAAGATGATGGTAATGTTAGCAGCAGTTCAATCGGAACAGAAATAGATGAAACGGTCTAAAATTTAATGAGTAATTACTCCCCCTATAATCCTAATGATTCTTTTATTTCAAAATTCTTAAAGGCAGAAACTGCTGGTGGGATTTTGCTTATATGCGCGGCTATCCTTGCCATGATATTGGCGAACAGCCCGCTTAACCCTTATTATGAGGGGCTAATTAACATGCCTGTCATGATAAAAATTGGCATGCTTGAGATAAATAAGCCTTGGCTGCTTTGGGTTAATGACGGTCTTATGGCTGTTTTCTTCTTCCTTGTTGGGCTTGAGCTTAAACGGGAGTTTTTGGAAGGTGAGCTTTCTGATCGGCGCAAAATAATTATGCCTGCGGTTGGCGCGATTGGCGGCATGGCCGTTCCTGCGCTGGTTTATATGTATTTTAATATGGATGACCCTATGGCTATGCGGGGGTGGGCTATACCCGCTGCTACTGATATAGCGTTTGCGCTTGGCGTGCTTGCATTGCTTGGTTCAAAAGTGCCTAGTAGCTTGAAAATATTCCTTATATCATTGGCTATTTTCGATGATATTGGCGCGATATTAATTATAGCTGTGTTTTACACCAGCAACCTATCGCTTACAGCTCTTGGGACTGCTGCATTTTGTACTCTTGCACTATTTATCCTGAATAAAAAAGGCATAGTAGAAAAAAGTCCATATTTAATAATTGGTTTGATTATGTGGGTGGCACTGTTAAAATCGGGAGTTCATGCGACTTTGGCGGGGGTTGTTATAGCGATGTTTATTCCGCTTCACGCTAAAAAAGATGGCGGCAGGTCGCCACTTAAAAGCTTGGAGCATGATCTTCATTACGCGGTTGCTTTCTTTATTCTGCCGTTATTTGCATTTTGTAATTCTGGCATTAATTTCACCAATATTGGGATGGAGCAAATAACTCATAATGTGACTATTGGCGTTGCTCTTGGCTTGATATTGGGTAAGCAAATTGGCGTATTTGGCTTTTGCTGGATTGGTATAAAGCTAAAGCTTATAGAGATGCCAAAGGATTTTTCAATATTGTCGCTTTATGGCGTGTCGGCTTTGTGCGGCATTGGCTTTACCATGAGCTTATTCATTGGATCACTAGCATTCGCAGGTGAGGGGATAAATATAACAGTTGATGAGCGGCTAGGCATTGTTGCAGGTTCTCTCATATCAGGGCTTATAGGTTATTTGGTTTTGAATTACAGCCTTAAAAAATCTGCCGCAAAAAATCTTAGTTAAAAAGTTTCTTTCATATTGTTTGTTTTTTGGCTAAAACCTCATGCATGATATAAGCGTTTGAAAAGGACACATGAATATGACTGCTATTATTGATATATATGCCCGCCAAATTTTAGATAGCCGTGGCAACCCAACTATTGAAGTTGATGTTGTGCTTGAGAGCGGGGCTATGGGCAGGGCTGCTGTTCCTTCTGGCGCATCTACTGGCGCTTATGAAGCGGTAGAGCTTCGCGATGATGATAAGTCGGTTTATCTTGGCAAGGGCGTTAGCAAAGCCGTTGAGTTTGTAAATAATGAGCTATGCGATCATCTTATTGGCGCGGACGCAGAAGATCAGATGCATATTGACCAAGCGATGATTGAAATTGATGGCACGGAAAATAAATCCCGCCTTGGCGCAAATGCTATCCTTGGTGTGTCACTCGCTATATCTAAGGCTATGGCGGTAGAGCTTTGTGTTCCACTTTATCGCTATGTTGGCGGGGTATATGCTCATACTCTTCCAACTCCTATGATGAATATCATTAATGGCGGGGCGCATGCCGATAACCCTGTTGATATCCAAGAATTTATGATTATGCCAGTATCTGCGCCAAGTTTTAGCGAGGCTTTGCGCGTTGGCGCGGAGATATTTCATGCTCTTAAGGCTCAATTAAAAGATGCGGGTTATAATACCAATGTTGGTGATGAAGGCGGGTTTGCGCCTGCTGTTAAATCCTCGGAAGAAGCACTTGATTTTATCATGAAATCTATTAAAGCTGCGGGATACAAGCCTAAAGATGACGTTGTTATTGCTTTGGATGCCGCCGCTACGGAATTCTACAAAAACGGCAAATATGAGCTTGCGGGCGAGGGTAAATCCTTAAACTCAGCAGAAATGGTGGAATATTATAAAGATTTATGCGCGCGCTATCCTATTGTTTCTATTGAAGATGGCTTGGCTGAAGATGATTGGGCGGGCTGGACTTCCCTTACTTCTGCCCTTGGAAGCAGTGTTCAAATCGTAGGTGATGATCTATATGTCACAAACCCTAAACGCCTTAAACGCGGCATTGAGGAAAAAGCGGGCAATGCGGTTTTGGTAAAAGTTAATCAAATAGGAACTTTGACCGAGACTTTGGAGACAATAGAAATGGCTAAAAAGGCGGGTTTTGGCGTTGTTTTATCTCATAGATCTGGTGAGACCGAGGATTCTACAATCGCTGATTTAGCTGTAGCAACTAATGCGGGGCAGATTAAAACTGGTTCACTCTCTCGCTCTGACCGTATAGCAAAATATAACCAGCTCCTCCGCATTGAAGAAGAGCTTGGCTGCACTGCTAAATATTACGGTGATAGTTTCTTT
>Ga0256839_1000130_pt1 | contig 99528 bp, 97 predicted proteins | sample 354166metaG_FD_185968 | JGI IMG/M metagenome (GOLD analysis project Ga0256839, IMG submission 185968) | Hydrothermal vent microbial communities from Mid Atlantic Ridge, Atlantic Ocean - 354-166 | ecosystem: Environmental > Aquatic > Marine > Hydrothermal vents | place: Atlantic Ocean: Mid... | reverse complement strand
GACGTCGTAGTAGTCCGTCATCCCGTCGAACCCGTGAACGACGAACCCCTCCGCCAGAAGAAGCCGCGCCAGATGAAAGCCGATGAACCCGGCCGTCCCCGTCACCAGAACACGGCGCAAAGACCCAGGAGGCGGGAAGGGGGAGGTTGGAGAGGCATCGGCGGGAAGGCTGGTCATACGTCGATCTCCGCTTCTTCGGGGTAACGGGCCAGGGGCTCGTAGAACGGGCCGTGGCGGGTGAGCTCCGAGCGGTAGAGCACGAAGCTGCGCACGGTGAAGGGGGCCAGGGCGAAATCGCCCTCGGCGGCGATCCGGGCCATGAGGTCATGGGGAGGACGACTGCGGCCGAAACGCGCCAGCGTGACATGCGGGGTGAAGCGCCGGCGCCGGAGCTCCAGCCCTGCCATCTCCGCCGCCCGCACCACCTTGCGCTGGAGATGGGAGAGTGGCGGGGCCGGAACGACCTTCGCATGGAGCGAGCGGGGCGCCTCGAAGGTGCCGAAAACGCCGATCCCGCGAATCTCGACCTCGAAGGGCGGAAAGAGGAGGCCCGAGAGCGCGAGATCGACCTCGGCCAGCATCGGCGGCGGCACGTCCCCGAGAAAGGCCAGGGTGATGTGGTAGTTGTCCTCGGGGACCGGGTCGGCAAGGTCGAGCCGGTCTGCCAGCGCCGCGAGCATGGCCCGCTGGCGCCGTGGCAGCGGCAGCGCGATGAAGCTCCTGATGCCGCCCGAAGGCCCCTTGCGTCGTCCCATGCCACATTCCCCTCCCGCCCCGGACTTATCCCCGCCGAAGCCGGGGCTCAACCATGATGACCATCCGGCGACCGAATTTCCCGCAAGTCACGGGGCATCACCCGCCCGCGAACATCTCTGCGGACAGCGTCGATCATGCATCACGGAACGTCTTATCAATCCCTGCCCCATCGAAAATGACACGGGACAATGTGAAAGGGAGAGAAAGTGACGGATTTCCGCTCATGCGGGCGCAGAATCGACAAACGCTGCACGGTGGACACGAGAAATCGCCTGCGCGGATATTTCAACTTCCACCTTCATGTGCTTGAATCATTTCACATCGCAAATGGAGGAAACACCATGTCCACTTCCACAGACGAGAAAACCCTGGTTGCCGAGATCATCGCATCCTACGTTTCGAACAACGCCCTGCCGGCCGACGAGCTGCCCGGGCTCATCCGCAAGGTCAGGGCGGCGCTCGACGACGGCGCGGCGGAGGAATCCGCCATTTCCGCGACAAGCGAAGCCGAACCGGAACCGGCGCCGCAGGAGAACTTCGAGCCGGCAGTGCCGATAGAGCAGTCCGTGAGCGAGGAGCAGATCATATGCCTCGAATGCGGCAAGCCCTTCCGTTCGCTCAAGCGACATCTGAAAAGCGCCCACGGGCTCGACGAGAAGGCCTATCGCACCCGCTACGGCCTCGCGAAGGAGTATCCCCTCACCGCACCCGCCTACAGCCGCGCCCGGGCGGAGACGGCGAAGCGCATCGGACTCGGCCGCAAGCCGCGCAAGACCGCCGCAGCGGAGGCCTGACGCGCCCCGGAACGACCCGCGGAACGATGACGCGAAAACGGGGGTCGGCCCTTGCCATGCGCGGGGCCGGCTCCTAGATGGGACGGGCGGCGCACCGGGCGCCGCCGCAAACAAGCGAGGCCGCCATGACGTCCCTGATGCAGATCCTGCTCCTCGTGCTCGATGTGGTCTGGTATCTCATCCTCGCCCACATCATCATGAGCTGGCTGATCTCCTTCCAGGTGCTCAACCTGCACCAGCCGCTCGTCGCCCAGATCTGGAGCGGCCTCAACCGGCTCCTCGAGCCGGTCTATTCGCGCGTCCGCCGCTTCCTGCCCGATACCGGCGGGCTCGACCTCGCCCCTCTCGTCGTCATGATCGCGGTCTATGCGCTGCGAATCGTCATTCTCAACAACCTCTACGGCTGATCTCCGCTCTCGCGCCATCGCCCACCGGACCATTCCACGGGAGCCACGCCGCTCTCGTCCTCCACGCCACCGCAAGCCTTTCGCCATAAATTCGCCGCATTCCCCCCCTATCGGTCAGGCGGAACGAGGCGGTCACCAGAGCCGCCCGGCAATCGCGGCAGGATACGGGCACCTTCATGGGCTGGTATGACATCGAGGAAGTCAGCGGCACGTTCACCGACGTCGTGCCGCTGGATACCTGGCAGACATCGGTCACTCTCGGCCAGGGCATGACTGTCGTCTCCGGCGACTTCGACATGGTGGACATGCGGACGAATACCAGCACCGGAGAGGCCCTCTCCTACAGCTTCGGTCCGCTCTCGAACCCCGGCTTCGGCACGCTCACGGGTGACCCCGTCACCGGCCAGTTCACCTTCACCATCGACTGGGCTGCCGTGCAGGCAAGCGGCGCCAGCCAGACCATCAGCTTCATCGTTACCGGCACCCTTCCGAATGGCGGCACGGATCAGGACACCGTCATCATCGACCTCCTGATCTGTTTCGCCGAGGGAATGCGAATTGCCACGCCCACGGGCGCACGCCCGGTGGAGGCGCTGCGGGAAGGCGATCTCGTCCTCACCCGCGATCACGGCCCGCAACCCGTCCGCTGGATCGGCCGGCGAAAGATCAGCCGCGAGGAGCTGGCCGCCTGCCCCGCCCTTGCTCCGATCCGCATCCGGGCCGGCGCGCTCGGGCCCGGATGCCCGGAGCGCGACCTGCGGGTTTCCCCCAACCACCGGATGCTGATCGAGGACTGGCGCGTCGATTATCTCTTCGGCCATCCCGCCGTTCTCGTCCAGGCGAAGGATCTCGTGGACGGGGATGGCGTCGTGCAGGATCCCCCGACCGAAGAGATCACATACTACCACCTCCTGCTCGACAGGCACGAGGTGCTGATCGCCGAGGGCGCACCGACCGAAAGCTTCTACCCCGGGCCGTGGACGCTCAGCGAGATCGGGTCCGAGGCGCTCGGAGATCTCTTTCGCCGCAACTTCACCTTTGCTCTGGCCCCCGGAGCCTTCGGCCCGCTCGCGCGGCCGGCTCTCGCCTCCTGGGAAGCTGCCGTGCTGCGTGCCCTCCCCGCCACGACTGCCGTGGACAAGGCGGCCTGAGGCGGTGAACCGGAGCAGCGGAACCATCCACCATTCTCATCACCGGTTCGCGGCATGAACGACACGCCATCCAGCCCCATCTCTCCGCGCCGCGGCGTCGATGTCACCGGCAAGGAACTGCCGCCGATCGAGATGCCGGACGCGGCGCGGCTCAGGGTCTATGGCGATTTCCTCTTCCTCGCCTTCCGCAGCCCGCGCCACCGGGCGATGCGGCTGAGCGCCCTGCGCCTCGCCTTCGAACCGCCGATCCTCACCGGCCAATACAACATCTTCCGCTTCGACGACGTGCCCCGCGGCCTGCTCACATGGGCCCGGCTGGGGCCGGAGGCCGAGCGGCGCTATCTCGAGGAAGGCTATCTCCTGCCCGAAGACTGGAACTCGGGAAACCGGCTCTGGATCGTGGACATCATCGCCCCCTATCGCGGCCTGATGCCTTCGATCGCCCGCTGGGTGATGCAGCCGGGAAATTTCACCGACGAGCCCTTCCGCTACCGCCGGGTGCAGGGAGACAAGGTCACGCGCAAGATCGTTCTCATAGACAAGGCGAAGCCGGGGCGCGAAAAGGCCCGCTTCTTCGATCTCGAGGACTACCTCGCCGAATTCGCCGGCGAAGGGGGCGGGTGAGCGCAGCAGCCGGCGCTCGCGACGCTCCAATCGCCCCCAGCCCCCAGGAAAGCCCCGCAGGAGCGGACGCCCCACATGCCACGACGGAACAGCCCGCTCTCCCGACCGGCCGCTGGAGAAAGGCCAGGAGAAGGACAGGTATCGGAGCGCCTTCAGATCGGGGCAATGTTCGAATCGGAACGCCCCCGCGGCGCCGGGCCGCTTCAGCCCTTCTTGCGGAGCCGGCGTTCCCGCGCGGCCAGAAGCTTGAGGCGCAGCGCGTTGAGCTTGATGAACCCTTCGGCGTCCTTCTGGTCATACGCACCGGCATCGTCCTCGAAGGTGACATGCGCCTCCGAATAGAGCGAGTTCTCCGACCAGCGGCCGACCGTCTTCGCCGAGCCCTTGTAGAGCTTGAGGCGCACCGTGCCGCTCACCGCCTCCTGCGAACGGTCGATCGCCGCCTGCAGCATCTCGCGCTCGGGCGAGAACCAGAAGCCATTGTAGATCAGCTCGGCATAGCGGGGCATCAGCTCGTCCTTGAGATGGGCGGAACCGCGATCGAGCGTGATCTGCTCGATACCGCGATGCGCCTCGAGCAGGATCGTGCCGCCCGGCGTCTCGTAGATGCCGCGGGACTTCATGCCGATGAAACGGTTTTCCACCAGATCGAGCCGGCCGATGCCGTGCCTGCCGCCCAGCTCGTTGAGCCGGGTCAGGAGTGCCGCCGGGCTCAACCGTTCGCCATTGACAGCAACGGCATCGCCCTTCTCGAAGGTGATCTCGACATGCTCGGGCGCATCGGGCGCGTCTTCCGGGTTGACCGTGCGCTGATAGACGTAGTCGGGCGCCTCGACGGCCGGATCCTCCAGCACCTTGCCTTCGGAAGAGGTGTGCAGGAGGTTGGCATCGACCGAGAAGGGCGCCTCGCCGCGCTTGTCCTTCGGAATCGGGATCTGATGCGCCTCGGCAAACTCGATCAGCTTCGTGCGCGAAGTGAGATCCCATTCGCGCCACGGGGCGATCACCCTGATGTCGGGGTTGAGGGCATAGGCGGAAAGCTCGAAGCGGATCTGGTCGTTGCCCTTGCCGGTGGCGCCATGAGCGATGGCGTCGGCACCGGTTTCCTCGGCGATCTCCACCAGCCGCCTGGCGATCAGCGGCCGGGCAATGGCGGTGCCGAGGAGATACTGCCCCTCGTAGAGGGCATTGGCGCGGAACATCGGGAAGACGTAGTCGCGAACGAACTCCTCGCGCAGATCCTCGATGAAGATCTCCTTCACGCCGAGCATCTCGGCCCGTCTGCGCGCCGGCTCGAGCTCCTCGCCCTGTCCGAGATCGGCGGTGAAGGTGACGACCTCGGCCCCGTATGCGACCTGAAGCCATTTGAGGATGATCGAGGTGTCGAGCCCCCCGGAATAGGCAAGAACGACCTTTTTCGGCACGGATGTCATGACGCCCTCCGACTGTCTGCGGCCCCGGGCCGCTCTCATTCGATCTTTCGCGCGTGTATTGCCTTTCGGGCCAAGGTGCAATGGCGGAGAGAGGAGAGTTTCGGCCGATACGACGGAAGCGGAGACGGAAAGCCGTTCGGTCGTCCGCCTCGCCGTTCGTGCCTTCCCGGCGGTCGGTGATCGGATGGGAAACGCACCCTGCCGACTGCTCCCGGCAGAAAGCCGGAGTCGGGCAGCCGTCACGGCCTCGGCGCCGCGGAAAAGGAGATGTCGCAGGCAGGCAGGCCGACCGTCACGGGCGTTCCGCGCCGAGGAAGGCCCTGCCGCGCCCGCGAACGGGGCCGGTCCCGCCGCTCAGACCTCGAGGCACCAGCGCATGACGGCCTTCTGGGCATGCAGGCGGTTCTCGGCCTCGTCGAACACCACCGATTGCGGCCCGTCCATCACCTCGTCCGTCACCTCCTCGCCGCGATGGGCCGGCAGGCAGTGCATGAAAAGCGCGTCGGGCCGGGCATGGGCCATCAGCGCGGCATTCACCTGATAGGGGGCGAGAAGGGCGTGGCGCTTCTCGCGTTCCTCGGGCGCATCGTGCATCGACAGCCAGGTGTCGGTCATCACCAGATCGGCCCCCTCGACCGCCCTCACCGGATCGCGTTCGATGACGATCTCGGCGCCGCGGGCACGGGCAAAGGCGATGTCCTCGGGGTCGGGGTCGAGCTCCTCCGGCCCCGCGAAGGTGAAATCGAAGCCGAACTGCCCCGCGGCCTGGATCACCGAGGCACAGACATTGTTGCCGTCCCCGAGCCAGACGACCTTGCGCCCGGCGATGGTGCCGCGATGCTCCTCGTAGGTCATCACGTCGGCCATCACCTGGCAGGGATGGGAGCGGTCGGTCAGCCCGTTGATCACCGGCACGGCGGCATGCGCCGCCATCTCGTGCAGCGTCTCTTCCGAGAAGGTGCGGATCATGATCATGTCCACCATGCGCGAGAGCACCCGCGCCGTGTCGGCCACGCTCTCCCCCTTCCCAAGATGGATCTCTCCACCGTTGAGAACCAGGGTCTGCCCGCCGAGCTGCCGCGTGCCGACATCGAAGGAGACGCGGGTGCGGGTCGAGGGCTTCTCGAAGACGAGGGCCACCACCCGCCCCTCGAGGGCGCGCACGTCATCGGCCGCACCGCGGGGACGGCCGGCGCGGGCGGCCTTCATCGCATGGGCGGCGTCGAGCATGGTGCGCAGCGCCTCGGGGCGCACATCCTTGAGATCGAGAAAATGTCTCATGCCTTCTCCTCCAGACGCCGGGCCGCGCGCGCGAGCCGCGCCAGCCCCTCGTCGATCTCGTCTTCGCCGATGGTGAGGGGCGGCAGGAGCCGCACGACATTGCTCCCGGCCGGCACCAGCAGCAGGTTCTCCTCCCGGGCCGCGGCCACCACCTCGCCATTGGGAACGCGGCATTCGAGGCCGAGCATCAGCCCGCGACCACGCCAACCGGCGAAGACACCGTTGCTGTTCGTCGCCAGCGCATCGAGCCCGGCCTGGAGCCGCGCCGCCTTCGCCTGCACCTCCTCGAGGAAGGCCGGCTCGGCGACCGCGTCGATCACCGCAAGACCGACCGCACAGGCAAGGGGGTTGCCGCCATAGGTCGAGCCGTGGCTGCCCGGCACCATCGGCCGCGCCGCCCGCTCGGTGGCAAGCACCGCGCCAAGGGGGAAGCCGCCACCGATCCCTTTCGCAACCATCATGATGTCGGGCGTGATGCCGGCCCATTCATGGTCGTAGAGCCGCCCGGTCCGCCCCGTGCCGCACTGCACCTCGTCGAGAACGAGGAGGGCGCCGCTTTCGTTGCACAAGGCGCGGATGCGCGCGAGATCCCCGGGCGCGACAGGCCGGATGCCACCCTCGCCCTGCACCGGCTCGAGCATCACCGCCGCCACGTCGCCCTTCCCGAGCTCGGCGGAAAGCGCATCCAGATCGGCGAACGGGACCTGGGTGAACCCCGGCAGGAGCGGCGCGAAGCCCTGCGTGAGCTTGTCGCTCCCCGCGGCCGAGATCGCCGCCATCGACCGGCCGTGAAAGGCCCCCTCGAAAGTGACGATCCGGTGGCGCTCCGCCGCCCCCTCCTCGTGCCAGAAGCGGCGGGCCATCTTGATCGCTAGTTCGGCGGCCTCGGTGCCGGAATTGGTGAAGAACACCGTATCGGCGAAGGTTTCGGCCACGAGACGGCGCGCCAGCGCCTCCTGCGGCCCGATGTGATAAAGGTTCGAGACATGCCACAGCCGCCGCGCCTGCGCCTCGAGCGCCGCAACGAGCCGCGGATCGGCATGGCCGAGGGAAACCACGCCGATGCCGGCGCCGAAGTCGAGAAAGCGCCGGTCGTCATCGGTCAGGAGCCAGCTTCCCTCCCCCCTGACGAAGTGGAGAGGGGCACGGGCATAGGTCGGCATCACGGGGTCGATCATGGGAGCCTCGTTTCTTCGGGGACCACAATTGCCATCGCCCGGCCGGTGTCAATGGCCAAGGCGGAACGAACGGTCATTCTGGCAGGAAGGAATGGGGGGACGGGCCGCGTCGTGCGGAGCTGCTCAGCCTCGTCGGAACGGGGCGACCGGCCGGATGCGGCGGCGGCGGATATGCGCAGCGGTCCTTTTCATGCGCGGCTTGTGGCACGAACCGCCCCCCATGTCCAGCCCCGGCGGTCGGGGGCGGAGGCCGCCTTGTAACCCTCTTCGGCTTTGCGATAGGATATGCGGCAAGCTGAAAGGGAGGGGCGCACGTCTCGATCCGCCTCGAAGGCGGCGCGGCGGGAGGGGCCATGTCCCCGGATCCCGGCCGCGCCTTCGGACGTGTCGTGCCCCCATTCCCGCCGGCGACGGGCCGGATCGCAAGCGGAGAACATCATGTCCTGGACCGAAGAACGCGTCGAGATCCTCAAGAAGCTCTGGGCCGAAGGCAAGAGCGCCAGCCAGATCGCCAAGGAACTTGGCGGCGTCACCCGCAATGCGGTGATCGGCAAGATTCACCGCCTCGGCCTCTCGAACCGCGATGGCGGCAAGGGTGGCGGCAAGGCCAGGGTCGCGAAGGTGGAGACGGCGCCGAAAGCCGCCGCCCCGGCAGAGGAAGCGCCCGTGGAAGCCACCCCGCCCCGGCCCGAGGCGGCCGCCGAAGCCGAGGCGACCGAAGCACCCGCGACCGAGGCTGCACCGACCGCGGGCGAAGAGGCGGACATGTCGAACGTGACCCAGCTGCCCCAGCGCCGCCCGGTGCCCGGGCAGCCGCTGCCGCCCCAGCCCTCGACCGCCGAGATCGACCCCGAAACGCTCGCCACGGTGCGCGAGGTCGAGAAGAAGGCACTCAAGCTCTCGCTGATGGAGCTGACCGAACGCACCTGCAAATGGCCGATCGGCGACCCCGCGACCGACGAATTCTGGTTCTGCGGTCTGCCGGTGCAGCCGGGCAAGCCCTATTGCGAGGCCCATGTGGCGCTGGCCTACCAGCCGGTGGCGGCCAAGCGCGACCGCAAGAGCGGGCGATAGGCGCCCATGGGCAAGGCCGGAAAGGGCAGGGCCGCCGCGAAGAGGCCCGGCACGCGGTCGGATCTGCAACATGGCGCGCTCTGCTACCGGATGCGGGAGGGAGAGCCGGAGATCCTGCTCGTCACCAGCCGCGGCACCGGCCGCTGGATCATCCCCAAGGGCTGGCCCGTGCCCGGCGAAGACGGAGCCGGATCGGCACTCGTCGAAGCCTGGGAGGAGGCCGGCGTACGCGGCCGCGCGGCCTCGGCCCCGATCGGGCGCTACGGCTACACGAAGGCCCTTGCCGACGGCGAGGAAATCCCGCTGACGGTCGAGGTCTGGCCGGTCGCGGTCGAGACGCTGGCCGACCGTTTTCCCGAACGCAAGGAAAGGCGGCGCAAGTGGTTCGGCCCGAAGAAGGCGGCACGGAAGGTGCAGGAGGCGGAACTCGCAAGGCTCATCCGGCGCTTCGGCAAGTCGCTGGAGGCCATGGCCGCAGCAAGCGCCGCCCCCTCCCCGGGTCCCGCCCGCGGCCCCGGGGCGGATCAGGAGGACGTCACGAGCCGGTGATCCCCCTTCCCTCCCGCCCGCACCCGGCCTAGCTTGGGGTCAGAAGACGAGGCAACGACGATGATCCTCTATCGGCTGCGCTGCACCAGGGGCCATGAATTCGAAAGCTGGTTCCGCTCGTCGGATGATTACGACCGGCTGAGCGAGACGGGGCGGATTGCCTGCACCATCTGTGGCGATACCGGCATCACCAAGGCGCCGATGGCCCCGAACGTGACGGCGGGCGGCGCTGCGGCCGCGTCGGCGCAGGAGACGGCTTCTCCCGGAACACCGGCGGTCGAGAAGCTGATACGCGCCATCCGCAAGGCCGTCGAGGAGAAGGCGGACTATGTCGGGCCGCGCTTTGCGCGCGAGGCACGGGCGATCCACGAGGGCACGGCGCCCAACCGGCCGATCTGGGGCGAGGCCACGAAGGAAGAGGCCCGGACGCTCGCCGAGGAGGGGCTGCCCGTCACCCCCCTGCCCTTCATCCCGAAGAAGAAGACCCATTGAGGCCGGGCGGCCCGGCCCGCCGCCCGCAAGGACGGAGAAGCGCAAGGACCACGACCCTGCCGAGGGACTTTCCGTCTCTGCCGCGCCGCCTTCCCGCCTTGCCCTTGCGGCCCCCCTTCCATATGAAGCGGGCGATGTGGCGGGGCCGCCGGCCCCTGCGGACGGAGATGCGGCATGTCGATCCTGGTGATGAAATTCGGCGGCACTTCCGTGGCCGATCTCGAACGCATCCGCAACGCGGCCGGGAAGGTGAAACGCGAGGTCGAGAACGGGCACGAGGTGATCGTCGTCGTCTCGGCCATGGCCGGCCGCACCAACGAGCTTGTCGGCTGGGTCGAGAAAGTCTCTCCCCTTTTCGATGCCCGCGAATACGACGCCGTGGTCTCCTCCGGGGAGAACGTCACCGCCGGCCTGATGGCCCTCACCTTGCAGGAGATGGGGGTGCCGGCCCGCTCCTGGCAGGGCTGGCAGGTGCCGGTGAAGACCACCGACGCCCACGGCGCGGCCCGCATCGTCGAGATCCCGCGCGAGAACATCGACGCCAAGTTCGCCGAGGGCATGAAGGTGGCGGTGGTCGCCGGCTTCCAGGGCGTCGGCCCCGACGGGCGCATCACCACGCTCGGCCGTGGCGGCTCCGACACCACCGCCGTCGCCTTCGCCGCCGCCTTCGCCGCCGAACGCTGCGACATCTATACCGACGTGGACGGCATCTACACCACCGATCCGCGCATCACCCACAAGGCCCGCAAGCTCGAGAAGATCAGCTACGAGGAGATGCTCGAGCTTGCCTCGCTCGGCGCCAAGGTGCTGCAGACGCGGTCGGTCGAGCTGGCCATGCGCTACAAGGTCCGCCTGCAGGTGCGATCGAGTTTTTCCGACGAGCCCGGCACGCTCGTCTGCGACGAGGAGGAGATCATGGAAAGCAGGGTCGTCTCGGGCATTGCCCATTCGCGCGACGAGGCCAAGTTCACCCTCACCGACGTGGAGGACCGCCCCGGCGTGGCGGCCGCCATCTTCGGCCCGCTGGCCGAGGCCGGCGTCAATGTGGACATGATCGTGCAGAACGTGGCCGAGGACGGCCGCACCGACATGACCTTCTCCTGCCCCACCAACCAGGTGCTCCGGGCCGAAAAGGCGCTCGAGGAAGCGGCCGCGCGCGGGGACATCGCCTTCGACAAGATGATCCGTGACGAGGACGTCGCCAAGGTTTCGGTGGTCGGCATCGGCATGCGCTCCCATGCCGGCGTGGCGGCCCGCATGTTCGAGGCGCTGGCACGCGAGGGCATCAACATCGAGGTCATCACCACGTCCGAGATCAAGATTTCGGTCCTTGTCGCCCGGAAATACATGGAACTCGCGGTGCAGACGCTGCATGATGCCTTCGAGCTCGACAGGATTGGCGGCATCGAGACGGCATCCGAGGGACCATGAGCGAGGCGACGGCCGGTCAGAAGTCGCGCAGGATCCTGCGCCAGCTGCGCGAGGAGCTTGCCTGCGAAGCCCCCGGCCAGGAGCGGCTCGACCGCATCACCCGCACCATAGCCGAGGGGATGGGGGCTGACGTCTGCTCGATCTATCTCCGGCGCGACGAGAACACGCTCGAGCTCGCCGCCTCCCACGGGCTCGATCCGGCGGCGGTGCATCGCACGCGGCTGCGGATCGGCGAAGGGCTCGTCGGCAAGGTCGCGCTCCGGGGGCAGCCGATCAACACGGCCAACGCGCCGGCCGAACCGGGCTTCCGCTACATGCCCGAAACGCGCGAGGAGAAGTATCTCGCCTTCCTCGGCGTGCCGATCCAGCGGCTCGGCGTCACGCTCGGCGTGCTCGTGGTGCAAAGTCGGGAGGGGCGCGAATACACCGACGACGAGATCTACGCCATCGAGATCGTCGCCATGGTGCTCGCGGAGATGACCGAGCTTGGCGCCTTTCTCGAGGAAGATGACGGGCTCGGCGCCCCCCACCGCCATCCGATCACCTTCCGCGGCGGCAGCGCACAGGAAGGGGTGGCCATCGGCCGGGTGCTGCTGCATGAGCCGCGCGTCGTGGTTTCGAATCCGGTGGCCGAGGATCCGGAAGCCGAGATCGCCCGTCTCGAGGCGGCACTAGAAACCATGCAGCGCGAGATCGACGCCATGCTCGCGAGCGAGAACACGGCCGTCGAGGGCGAGCATCTGAAGGTGCTCGAGGCCTACCGCATGTTCGCCCACTCGCGCAGCTGGCTCGAGCGCATGAAGGCCGACATCCGTTCGGGCCTGTCGGCCGAGGCCGCGGTCGAGAAGGAACAGTCGGCGATCCGGGGCCGCATGGCCCGCATGAGCGACCCCTATCTGCGCGAGCGGCTGCACGACCTCGACGATCTCACCAACCGGCTGTTGCGCCTGCTCACCGGCCAGGGGCGGCAGGACACGAATGTCATGCCCGACGACCCGGTGCTCGTTGCGCGCAACATCGGCCCGGCGGAGCTGCTCGATTACGGCAGGCGGCTGAAGGGGGTGGTGCTCGAGGAAGGCTCCGTCGGCTCTCATGCCACCATCGTCGCCCGTGCCCTCGGCATTCCGCTCGTCATCCATGCCGAAGGCGTCACTGCCGAGGCGCTCAACGGCGATACGATCATCATCGATGGCGATCAGGGCGTGGTGCATCTGCGCCCCGAGGAGAACGTGCTCTCCGCCTACCGCGACAAGCTGTCGATGCAGGCCGAGGCCCTGCGGCGTTATGCCTCGCTGCGCGAGAAACCCGCCATCACCCGCGACGGGGTGCGGATCCGGCTGATGATGAATGCCGGGGTGATGGTCGATCTGCCCTCGCTCGCCAGCTCGGGCGCCGAAGGGGTCGGCCTCTTTCGCACCGAACTGCAATTCCTCAACCGGACCACCTTGCCGAAACGCACCGAGCTGGTCGAGCTTTACGGCAGGGTGATGGATGCCGCCCGCGGCAAGCGCATCGTCTTTCGCACCCTCGACATCGGCTCCGACAAGGTGCTGCCCTACATGAAACGGGAGGACGAGCCCAACCCGGCCCTAGGCTGGCGGGCGATTCGCGTCGGCCTCGACCGGCCCGGCATCCTCAGGATGCAGCTTCAGGCGCTGATCCGGGCCGCGCGCGGCCGCCCCCTCGTCATCATGTTTCCCTTCATCGCCCAGTTCGAGGAGTTCCGGAAGGCGCGGCAGATCTTCCTCGACACGCTGGCCTGGGAAGAGGCCCACGGCACGCGGATGCCGAAAAGGGTCGAGATCGGCGCCATGCTCGAGACGCCCTCGCTCGCCTTCGCCCCCGACCAGTTCTTCCAGATGGCGGATTTCATCTCGATCGGCGGCAACGATCTCAAGCAGTTCTTCTTCGCCGCCGACCGCGAGAACGAGCGCGTGCGGCGCCGCTACGACACGCTCAATGTCAGCTTCCTGACCTTCATCGAACAGATCGTGGAGCGCTGCCGCCTCAACGGCACGCCGCTTTCCTTCTGCGGCGAGGATGCCGGCCGCCCCCTGGAAGCGCTGGCCTTCGCCTCGATGGGCATCCGCACCCTGTCGATGCGGGCAACCTCGATCGGCCCGGTGAAGGAGCTGCTCCGTGCCGTCTCGCTCACCGAAGTGCGCCAGGTGATCGACGAGGCCCGCCGCTCCGGTGCCCAGAACACGCGCCCGGGCCTCGAGAGCTGGCTCAAGGCCCGCCGGCTGCTCCCGCTTCTGCCCTGAAAGGAAGGCAGCCTCGGGGCCGGCCGCGCCGCCCCTGGCCCGTCAGCCCTTCACGCGACAGGCGGGGTCGCCATAGCGGCGGGCGCACCGTTCGGCCGTGCAGCGGGCGATTTCGGCATCGCGCCGCGGCTCGTTGACGTCGATCGCCTCGACGGCCTCATACGGTTCCTCGACCATCACCGGCCTGCGCACGCAGCGGGTGCCGGCGGCGGTCCTGTCGCAGACGAGTTCCTCTCCCATCGGCACGAGCCGGGTGCGGGTGACCACCTTCTCGACGATCTTCGGCGGAATGCGCCGCGTCCACTCGGCCTCGCATGCCGCCTTTTCGGCGCGATATTCCGGCGTACCACAGGCGCCCAACGCCCCCAGCACCACCGCCAACGCCGCGAATGTCCCGAAGCGAACGCGCCCTTCCATGCCGTCTCCTCCGTCACGCCTTCCCGGACCGACGCGCCGCCGGCGACCCGAACGACGCCCCATCTTCCCTGCCTTTCCCCTTTGCGCTTGACAAGGGGAAAGAGGTGTCGGCCGGGGAAAGCCGAAGGAACGCAAGCGGTTGCCCCTCTCCCCTTCGGGCGTGGAGGGAATTCGCGCTTGTGCCGGGAGCGGCCGCGCGCTAGGCTTGCGGCATGATCTACAAGGTTTTCCGCATCGAAGAGTGGCGCACGCTCGAGCAGCACGGGCAGACGTTCGGCTCGGCCGCCGACATCCGCGACGGCTTCATCCACTTCTCCACCATGGAGCAGCTGGCCGAGACCATGCGCCGCCATTTCGCCGAGGAGCGCGAACTGCTCCTCGCCGCGATCGACGAGGCGCTGCTCGGCGAGAAGCTCCGCTGGGAGGAGGCCCGCGGCGGCCAGCGTTTCCCGCATCTCTACCGTGCCCTGCGGCTCGAGGAAGTCCTGTGGTGCCGCCCCGTCGTCTTCGACGAGGAGGGCCGCCCGCTACTCGAGGCACTCGTGTGACAGTGCTGGAGAGGGCGGGGCTTGCGCTCCTGCACCGGCTCGACCCGGAGCGGGCGCACGATCTTTCGCTGAAGGCGCTGCAGCTCGGCCTTGCGCCGCTGCCGCAGGTGCTGGAGCTGCCGCGCCTGCGCACGTCCCTTGCCGGGATCGATCTCGCGAACCCGCTCGGCCTGGCCGCCGGTTACGACAAGAACGCCGTGGCCGTGGCCCCGCTCCTCATGGCCGGTTTCGGCTTCGTCGAGGTCGGCGCCGTCACGCCGCGCCCCCAGCCGGGCAATCCGCGCCCGCGGCTCTTCCGCCTGCCCGAGGCCGGCGCCGTGATCAACCGCTTCGGCTTCAACAACGAAGGCGCCGAGGCCGTCGCCCGCAGGCTCGCCCGCAGGCCGGAAGGCGGCATCATCGGCATCAATCTCGGTGCCAACAGGGACTCGCCCGATCGAGCCGCGGATTACGGCCGCGTGCTGGCCCTGTGCGGACCCCATGTCGATTTCGCGACCATCAACGTCTCCTCTCCCAATACCGAGCGGCTCAGGGAGCTTCAGGGGCGCGATGCCCTGACCGGGATCATCGCCCGTACCTTCGAGGCCCGCGAAGCGCTCCGGCTCGACCGTCCGCTGCCGATCTTCATCAAGATCGCGCCCGACCTCACCGAGGCCGAGATCGCCGACATTGCCGCCGTCGCCCTCGAGAACGGGGTGGACGGGATCATCGCCACCAACACCACCATCGCCCGGCCCGGCGTCTCGGGGCCGGTGGCCGCCGAGAAGGGGGGGCTTTCGGGTCGTCCGCTCTTTCGCCGCTCGACGCAGGTGCTCGCCCGCCTCCATCGCGAGACCGGCGGGCGGCTGCCGCTGATCGGCGTCGGCGGCATCGCCTCGCCCGAAGACGCCTGGCAGAAGATCCGCGCCGGCGCCTCCGCCCTCCAGATCTACACCGCCCTCGTCTATCGCGGTCTCTCGCTCGTGCCCCGGATCCTCGCCGGCCTCGACGCCATCCTCGCCCGGGAGGGGTTCGCCAGCCTGAGCGAGGCGGTGGGGACGGGGCGGGAGGAATGGGCCGATCGGCCCCTTGCGTCCTGAGCCGCCCGGCCCCACCTTCCTGCCGAAAGGAGGACGAGATGAGCGACGAGACCATCATCTGGCACAACCCGCGCTGCTCGAAGTCACGCGCGGCCCTGAAGCTGCTCGAGGCGCACGGCATCACCCCGAAGGTGCGCCGCTATCTCGACGAGCCGCCGGACGAGGAGGAGATACGCAAGGTGCTCGCGCGGCTCGGCAAGCGGCTGATCGAGATCATGCGCACGAAGGAGCAGCTCTTTCGCGAACTCGGTCTTGCGCAGGACAGCGACGACGAAACGCTGATCCGGGCCATGGTCGCCCATCCGAAACTGATCGAGCGGCCGATCGTCATCCGCGGCGACAGGGCGGTGCTGGGGCGCCCCCCCGAGAAGGTGCTCGAGATTCTCTGAGGGAAGCCCGTCTCAGCCTCGCCCCTCGGCCGCGGCGAGAATGCGCGGGTAGCGCAGAGCAAGCGTCACCGCCCGGGCGATCAGCATGACGTGGAGCGAGAGCCACAGCCCGTGATTGCCGAAGGGCGGCAGGAGCGCCGCCAGCGCCGCAAGGTAGATGGCGAAGGAGGCCGCCATCATGTTGCGCATGTCCGCTCCCCGTGTCGCCCCGATGAAGATGCCGTCGAGGAGCCAGGTGGCCGCGCCGGTGAGGGGAATGACCACCGCCCAGGGCAGGTAGAGCCGGGCCAGCGCCCGCACCTCGGGCGCAGTGGTCATCAGATCGATCAGGAGAGGGCCGGAGAGGGCGAAACCGGCACAAAGGGCCACCGCCACTCCGGCGGTCCAGAGCGCGACCAGCCGCACCGCCCGCACCAGCGCGGCCCGGTTCCGCCGCCCGAGCGCCTGACCGACGAGAGTTTCGGCCGCGAAGGCGAAACCGTCGAGCGCATAGGCCGTGACGTAGAAGAGCTGCAGGAGGATCTGGTTGGCCGCAAGCACCGGGTCGCCGAAGCGCGCCCCGAGGAAGGTGAAGCCGACCATGGCTGCCAGGAGCAGCACCGAACGGATGAGGATGTCGCGGTTGACCTGCATCATCCGCATCAGCGCTTCGCGTTCCGCCACCTTGCGCCAGAGCGTTTCCGCCGCTCCTCCGAGCCCGTCGCGGCAGAGCCAGAACCCCAGCAGCAGGGCGCTCCATTCGGAGATCACCGTCGCCGCCGCCACCCCGGCGACCCCGAAGCCGAGAGAGAGCACGAAAAGGAGGTCGAGCAGGATGTTGAGCCCGTTCATCCACAGCTGGAGCAGCAGCACGCTGCGCGAGCGCTCCCGCGCGATCAGCCAGCCCGTCACCCCGTAAAGGGCGATCGCCGCCGGCGCCGACCACACGCGGGTCGAGAGATAGAGCCGGGCCAGCCGCTCCACCTCCGCCGAAGCCGGCGCCAGCGCGAGAGCGGCGGCGAAGAGCGGCCGCTGCAGGAGGATGAAGGCCAGCCCCGCCACGATTCCGACGAGCAGGGCCCGGTGCAGATTGGCCGCGACCTCGGCCTCGTTCCCCGCCCCCATCGCCTGGGCGGTGAGGCCGGTGGTACCCATGCGCAGGAAGCCGAAGACCCAGTAGATCGCCGTGATGATGGAGGCGCCGATGCCCACCGCCCCGATCGGGGCCGCCTTCCCGAGCTGGCCGACCACGCCGGTATCGACAGCCCCGAGTATCGGCACGGCGACATTGGCCATGACGATCGGCAGGGCAATGGCCAGCACCCGGCGATGACCGAGCCTGCCCGGCTCCGAAGCGGCGGCCGCCGTCATCCCCGCCCCGGCGCGGCGGCCTCGTCGATCCGCGGCATGAGGAAGTGGCCCGTCGCCTGCGCGAAGAGCTTGTCGCGCCGATCCTGCCATGCCTCGACATGAACCGAGGCATAGCGCCGCCCCGAACGGTTGACCCGGGCGCGGGCATAGGCGTCGCGGGGCAGACCGGGGCGCAGATAGTCCACCGTGAAGTCGATCGTCTTCGGCAGATCGGGCATGTTGCCGGCTTCGAGATCCTCGAGGGTGAGAACGCCGCTTTCCGTCATTTCGAAGATCCGGCTCCAGGCCAGGCCGATGATGGCGGCGATCTCGAGAAAGGCCGCCGTCGCCCCGCCGTGAAGCGCCGGCAGGAAGGGATTGCCGATCAGCTTCTCGTCGTAATGCATGACGGCGGTCAGCTCGTCACCGCGCCGGTCGAACCCGACGCCGAGAAAGCGGATATAGGGCACCTGGCCGACAAGCGCCTCGAGGGCCTTGTCGCGCCGCTCCTTGATCTTCTGGACCGGTTCGGGCCCGCGCCTCATCGTTCCTTCCCCTCCTCTTGCGGCGCGTCGCTCTCCGCGGGCGCCGGGGCGGGCCGGGCGCATGTAGTCGATCCGCAGATCGAGCGTGGCCGTGCCCGCAGGCCCGGCCGGATGGGACATGACCGCCGCGCCGCCCGCGGTATCGAGAAGGGCCGACACCACACCGCCATGCACCACCCGGCTCTTCGGGTCCCCCACCAGATCCTCGCGCCAGGGCAGGGAGATGACGGCCTCGCCGGCGCCGATCTCCTCGAGCACCATGCCCAGCGCCTTCGCATGGGGAATGGCCTCGATGAACTGGCGCGCCAGCTTCGCCAGAACTTCCTCATGGGAGGGGCGGCCCGTGCCGGAACCTGCCGTCCTGCCGTCTTCCTTGCGCATCCGTGCCTCCTTGCCCGTCCCTTTTCGCCCGCCGCACCGACCGGCGCAAGCCCCGTGCCCCGCTTGTCTTTTGAACCGTCAGAAGCCATCATGCGCCCATCCGCCCCCTCCCGGGGCCGCAATGCGGACAGGAAGGCCCATGCCCGAGGAAAGGCTGACCCTGAAGGAGATGTGTGCGCGCTTCGGCGTGACCCCGCGGACCTTGCGGCATTACGAATACATCGAGCTGCTCGCGCCCGAACGCGAAGGCCGGACGCGTTATTACGGCCCGCGGGAAATCGTGCGGATGAAGTTCATTCTCCGCGGTCGCCGCTTCGGCTTCTCCCTCGAGGAGATCCGCCAGTGGCTCAACCTCTACGACATCGACCCGACGACCCGGCTGCAGAAGGAAAGGCTGCTCGAGATGTCGGAGCGGCAGCTCGAGGAGCTGGTCTCACGACGGCGGCAGCTCGAGGAAGCGATCCGCGAACTGCGCGAGCTGCGCAACCAGACACGGCGCGACCTCGAGGCGATGAAGAAGGCCGAGCGGGCCGGAAATCCCGCCGGAGAGGCCGGAGAACGCGCCGGTGACTGAACCCCGTGCGGCTCCCGCCGGTCCCGTTGCCGGTGGAGAGGGGCAACCGGCGGAGGAAGCGGCCCCGGCCGCCCGGAGCGGCCGGCTCCGCAGATGCGGCGGTTTCGTGACGTTGCGTCGAACTTGACGCAAACGTCAACTTTCTTCTTGAGTGACTCCGTTCCCGCTGCCATTTCTTGTCGGGAAGGCGCGGCCTGCGCCAGCGAAGGCTGCTCTGAGAGAACGGAGGACCGCCCATCGTGAACGACGAGCTTCTGACCATTCGCCAGATGTGCGAGAAATTCGGGGTAACGCCCCGAACCTTGCGCTTCTACGAGCAGAAGGAGCTGCTCGCACCGCTTCGCAAGGGGCAGACCCGGCTCTACACGCGGCGCGACCGGGCGCGGCTCAAGCTCGTGCTGCAGGGAAAGCGTTTCAGCTTCACCCTCGAGGAGATCCGCCGCCTGCTCGATCTCTACCATGTCGGCGATCAGCAATACACCCAGTACAAGGCGACCTACGAGCTGGCGCTGAAGCATCTGGCCGAGCTCGAGGCACAGCGCGCCGAACTCGACAGGGCGATTGCCGATCTGAAGGAACAGCTCGCCTGGGGCGCACGCAAGCTCGCCGAGCTCGAGCGGCTCCAGAATGCCGGGGCCGCCGAATAGGCGGCAGGCATCCATGCCGGCTCCCCAAGGGAGCGCACGCCAACATCGATCCGAGGAGAGTTCCATGCCCATCTACGAAGCCCCCGTCCGCGACATGCAGTATGTGCTGCACGAGGTCCTCGGCATCAGCCGGCAGGACGTGCCCGGCTATGACGACCTCACCGATGACATGACCGGCGCCATTCTCGAGGAGGCCGGCAAGATCGCCTCGCAGGTACTCGCCCCGCTCAACCTGCCCGGCGACCGCGAGGGCTGCCATTTCGAAAACGGCGTCGTCCGCACGCCCGCCGGCTTCAAGGAAGCCTTCGACCAGCTGCGCGAAGGCGGCTGGACCGGTCTCGATTGCGACCCCGCTTATGGCGGACAGGGCATGCCCTATCTCGTCGGCACCGCCGTCGGCGAGATGCTGGTGGCCGCGAACCAGTCCTTCATGATGTATCCGGGGCTGACCCACGGCGTCTATTCCACCATTCACGCCCACGGCACCGAGGAGCAGAAGGCGCGGTGGCTGCCGAAGCTCGTGTCCTGCGAGTGGACCGGCACGATGAACCTCACCGAGCCCCATTGCGGCACCGATCTGGGGCTTCTGCGGACGAAGGCGGAGCCGCAGCCCGACGGTTCCTACAGGATCACCGGCCAGAAGATCTTCATCTCCGCCGGCGACCACGATCTGGCCGAGAACATCGTCCACCTCGTGCTGGCGCGCATTCCCGGCGCACCGGCGGGCACCAAGGGCATCTCGCTCTTCATCGTGCCGAAATACCTCGTGAACGAGGACGGCTCGCTCGGCGAACGCAACCCGGTCAGCGTCGGCAAGATCGAGGAGAAGATGGGCATTCATGCCAATGCCACCTGCGTGCTCGATTATGACGGCGCCACGGGGTGGCTCCTCGGCGAAGAAAACCGCGGCCTGCGCAACATGTTCACCATGATGAACGAGGCGCGGATCGGGGTCGGCATCCAGGGGCTGGCCCAGGCCGAGGCCGCCTATCAGAACGCCGTCCTCTACGCCCGCGAGCGACTGCAGGGCCGGGCAATTCCGCAGCCGAAACACCCCGACCGGCCGGCCGATCCGATCATCGTGCATCCCGACGTGCGGCGGATGCTGATGAACCAGAAAAGCTTCGTCGAAGGGGCACGGGCCTTCATCCTCTGGTCGTCGATCCTGATCGACCGGGCCAAGCACATGGGCGACAGGGACGCCGAGGGGCTGATCTCGCTCCTCACCCCCGTCATCAAGGGCTTCCTGACCGACAAGGGCTTCGAGGCCACCGTCGAGGCGCAGCAGGTCTTCGGCGGGCACGGCTACATCGAGGAGCACGGCATGAGCCAGTTCGTGCGCGACGCCCGCATCACCATGATCTACGAAGGCGCCAACGGCATCCAGGCGCTCGATCTCGTCGCCCGCAAGCTCGGCTCGGACGGCGGCAGGCATGCCATGGCCTTCTTCGAGATGATAAAGCGCTTCCTCAAGGAAAACGAGGGCAACGAATCGCTGAAGAGCGGCTTCCTCGATCCGCTGAAGGCGGCTTCGAAGCGGCTCCAGGAAGCGGCGATGTATTTCATGCAGGCGGGGATGAAGAACCCGGCCGACGCCCTCGCCGGTTCCTACGACTTCATGCACCTCTTCGGCCATGTCTGCCTCGGCTACATGTGGGCGCAGATGGCGAAGACCTCGATGGCCGCGCTCGAGGCCGGCACCGGGGACAGGAAGTTCCACGAGGCCAAGATCGCCACGGGTCGCTACTACATGCAGCGGCAGCTGCCGGCGACGGCGCTGCATCTGGAGCGCATCACCACCGGCTCCGAGGCGCTGATGGCGCTCGGGGAGGACCAGTTCTGAACGGGCTCTCGGCCACGGCGCGCCCCGGGCCGGGGCGAGAGGCGAGGAAGGTGCCGCCGGCCGGCGCTTCACAACGGCCGAAAGGATCGGGCCGGAAGGCGGCGTGGCCGGGGGCGGACAGGGCGCCAAAGGGGCAGCGCCACACCACGCCCGCGCGACGCGCCGCCGGACAGCCCGGCTCGGGAGAGCGCGGCACGGGCGACCGAACCCCGGCCCTGCCCCGCAAGCCGGGCATGACGGGAGGCGAAGGGAAAATGGCAGGAGGCGTGATGCAACGGGCAAGGCTCAGGACGGCGCGGCAATTGCGGATCGGCCTCACCCCGCAGGCCGACCGGCGGCTGCGCCGGCTCGAAGCCGAAACCCGCCAGCCGCGCGAGGCGCTCCTCAACATGCTGCTCGAGGAACTCGACCGGCTGACCGATCCGGTGCGGCTCGAAAAGGCACTCGAGCGCTTCAACGGCCGCCACCGTCAGCGCCCCGCAAGCGGGGAGGAGAAGCGATGACCCCGCATTGCCGGCGCCCAGCCTCCCCATGCTTCGCAACCCGTGCCCTCGTGGCGTGCCGCACCGATCGCGACGCACGCCTCAACCCGTCGCCAGCCGATGGAGCCAGCCATGAGTGAGCTTCCCCTGTTTCCTTCGCCCTGGATGACCGACGAACACCGCATGCTGGCGGAGATGACCGCCGATTTCATCACCCGCGAATGGCTGCCGCGCCTGCCGAAATGGCGTGAACGGGGCGAAATGGACCGCGAGACCTGGCAGGAGGCAGGCGCCCTCGGCCTGCTCCTGCCCTCGATCCCGGAGGAATATGGCGGAGCGGGCGGCGATTTCGGCCATGAAGCGGTGATCCTGATGGAAGCCGCGCGGCTCAACCTCGCCAGCTGGGGGCACGGCATCCATTCGGGCATCGTCGCCCATTACATCCTTGCCTACGGAACGGAGGAACAGAAGAAGCGCTGGCTGCCGCGCATGGCCACGGGGGAGCTCGTTGGCGCGCTGGCCATGACCGAACCCTCGGCCGGCTCCGACCTCAAGGCGATCCGCACCCGCGCCGTGAGGGAGGGCGACATCTACCGCCTTACGGGGCAGAAGACCTTCATCACCAATGGCGGCCATGCCAACCTGATCATCGTCGCCTGCAAGACCGACCCTGCAGCCGGGGCGAAGGGCGTCTCGCTCCTCGTCGTCGAAACCGAGGAGGCCCCCGGCTTCACCCGCGGCCGCAAGCTCGAGAAGATCGGCCTGCGGGCGGCCGACACGTCGGAGCTCTTCTTCGACAACGTGCCGGTGCCACGCGAGAACCTGCTCGGCACGGAAGGGCAGGGCTTCGTCCAGATGATGGAACAGCTGCCGCAGGAACGCCTCATCATCGGCTGCGGCGCCGTCGGCGCGATGGAAGGAGCGGTGGCGCGAACGATCGCCTACACCCGCGAGCGCGAGGCCTTCGGCCGGCCCATCATCGATTTCCAGAACACCCGTTTCAGGCTTGCCGAGTGCAAGACCCGCACGACCGTGGCCCGCATCTTTCTCGACCGCTGCATCGAGGCCCATCTTGCCGGAAGGCTCGATGTCGAGCAGGCGGCGATGTGCAAGTACTGGCTGACGGACGAGCAATGCGCCGTGCTCGACGAATGCCTCCAGCTGCATGGCGGCTATGGCTACATGCTGGAATACGCCGTCGGCGAGATGTGGTCGGATGCACGCGTGCAGCGGATCTACGGCGGAACCAACGAGATCATGAAGGAGATCATCGCACGCAACCTCTGATGACGACGACGACCCATCGCCCGACTGCGACCGCAGGTGCCGATCACGAGCCGCCCCGAGGGGCAACGAAGGGCAGCACGGGGCCGGAAAAGGGGGCCGCGAGCACGAAAGGGGATGAAGATGCGCTGCGGGCGTGCCCGGAACCCGGGCACTTCAGAACAGGGAGAAGAACCATGACGGCCAGACTCTACTGTTTCGGTGAAAGCGGCAATTCCTACAAGGCCGCCCTGCCGCTGGAACTTTCCGGCCTCAACTGGGAACCGGTCTTCGTCGATTTCTTCCACGGCGAAACCCGCACCCCCGAATATCGCCGGCTCAACGAGATGGGCGAGGTGCCGGTGCTGGTCGATGGAGATACCGTGCTGAGCCAGTCGGGCGTGATCCAGGACTGGATCATCGAGAAGACGGGGCGTTTCGGCGGCAGCACGCCCGAGGAGCGCCGGGAGATCTGGCGCTGGGTGCTGTGGGACAATCACAAGCTTTCTTCCATCGCCGGGCAGACCCGCTTCCTGCTCAACTTCCTGCCCGAGGAGAAGCGCCCGCCCGCGGCCGTCACCGATTTTCTCAAGGGGCGGTTGCGTGCGAGCCTCAAGGTGCTCGACCGGCATCTCGAGGGGCGCGCCTGGATCGTCGGAGACAGCCCCTCCATGGCCGACTTCTCGGCCTGCGGCTACCTGTTCTACCCCGAGCCCTTCGGTTTCGAGCGGAGCGAATGGCCCAATATCGACGCCTGGCTCGGTCGCATCGAGGCGATCGAGGGCTGGAAACACCCCTATGACCTCATGCCCGGCAATCCGTCGGACCGGGCCTGAAAATCCTGAAGGAGAACGACCATGAAAGACGCCTACATCTATGACGCCGTCCGCACGCCGCGCGGCAAGGGCAAACCGGACGGCACGCTGCACGAGGTGCCGGCGGTGCGCCTCTCGGCCCTCGTTCTCAACGAGCTCAAGGAGCGCAACAACCTCGACGGACACGCCGTCGAGGACGTGATCTGGGGCAATGTCACCCAGATCGGCGAACAGGGTGCCTGCCTGGCGCGTTCGGCGGTGCTCTATTCCGATCTCGACGAGAGCATTCCCGGCGTTTCCGTCAACCGCTTCTGCGCCTCGGGGCTCGAAGCGGTCAACCTCGCCGCCTCCCACGTCATGGCCGGCATGGGAGACGGCTACATCGCCGGCGGCGTCGAGAGCATGAGCCGCGTGCCGATGGGCTCGGACGGCGGGGCCATCGCCGTCGATCCCTACCTGGCCATGAAGGCCTATTTCGTGCCCCAGGGCATCTCGGCCGACATCATCGCCACCAGGTTCGGCTTCTCCCGCACCATGTGCGACGAATACGCCGTCGAGAGCCAGAAACGCGCCGCACGCGCCCAGAAGGAAGGCCGTTTCGACCGCTCGATCTTCACCGTGAAGGACATCAACGGCCTGCCGATCCTCGATCATGACGAGATGGTGCGCGAGAACACCGACATGCAGACCCTCGGTGCGCTCAAGCCTTCCTTCAAGGAGATGGGCGAGGTGATGCCGGGCTTCGACAACATCGCCATCATGAAATATCCCGAGCTCGAGAAGATCGAGCACGTCCACCATGCCGGCAACTCCTCGGGCATCGCCGACGGCGCCGGCGGCGTGCTGATCGGCTCGAAGGAATTCGGCGAGAAATGGGGGCTGAAACCGCGGGCGCGCATCGTCCGCACCGCCAAGATCGGCACCGACCCGACCATCATGCTCACCGGCCCCGTGCCCGTCACCGAGAAGGTGCTGCGCGAAGCCGGCATGGAAATCGGCGACATCGACCTTTTCGAGGTCAACGAGGCCTTCGCCTCGGTGGTGCTGCGCTTCATGACCTATTTCGACGTCGATCACGACAGGCTCAACGTCAATGGCGGCGCCATCGCCATGGGCCACCCGCTCGGGGCGACGGGAGCCATCATCCTCGGCACGCTGCTCGACGAGCTGGAGCGCTCCGACAAGGAAACCGGCCTCGCCACGCTGTGCATCGGCTCGGGCATGGGAGCGGCCACCATCATCGAGCGGGTGTGACTCATGCCGAAGATCGACATCGGGGCGCTCCCCTGGAAGGGCGGCACGGGCTATCCCGCCCCCTTCGCCGCGCGCGTCGGCGGACGGGAGCGCAAACGGCTGGGCGATGCCGGCGGGATCTCCCAGTTCGGCGTCAACCTCACCCGGCTCGCCCCGGGCGCCATGTCGGCGCTGCGGCACTGGCACGAGCGCGAGGACGAGTTCGTCTATGTGCTCGAAGGGGAGCTCGTCCTTGTCGAGGACGAGGGCGAGACGGTGCTGCGCCCAGGCGACGCGGCGGCCTTTCCTGCCGGCGTCCCGAACGGGCACCATCTCGTCAACCGCTCCGACAGCCCGGCGCTCTATCTCGAGATCGGCACCCGGGCCGTGGAGGAGACGGCCCATTACCCCGATGACGACCTGATGGCCTTCAAGACCGCGGCGGGCTTTCGCTTCACCCGCCGCGACGGAACCGGATACTGAAACCCTGAAGGGGATTGCACCATGACCAGCTTCACCATGGAAAAGGACAAGGACGGCGTGGCCGTCATCACCTGGGACCTCCCGGGAAAGTCGATGAACGTGATGACCGAGGAGGGCTTCGCAGAGCTCGAGGCGCTGATCGACGACGCCCTGGCCGACGAGGCCGTGAAGGGGATCGTCATCACCTCCGGCAAGCCCGATTTCGCCGGCGGAATGGACCTCAACGTGCTCGCCAGGATGCGCGAGCAGGCCGGCGACAACCCCGCCGAGGGCCTGTTCGAGGGGGTGATGAAGATCCACCGCCTCCTGCGCAAGATCGAACTTGCCGGCATGGACCCGAAGACGAAGAAGGGCGGCAAGCCCATCGCCGCGGCGCTGCCGGGTACGGCGGTCGGCATCGGCCTCGAGATCCCGCTGGCGACACACCGCATCTTCGTCGCCGACAATCCGAAGGCGAGGATCGGACTGCCGGAAATCAAGGTCGGCATCTTCCCCGGCGCCGGCGGCACCACCCGCCTCGTGCGGCTGATGGGGGCGATGGCGGCCGCGCCTTGGCTCCTCGAAGGCAAGCTCGCCAACCCCGGGGCGGCGCAGGCCGCAGGGCTGGTGCATGAGGTGGTGCCGGCCGGGGAGCTGCTCGCGAAGGCGAAGGAATGGGTGCTCTCGGCCTCCGAGGCCGACCTCGTCAAGCCGTGGGACCAGAAGGGCTACAAGATGCCCGGCGGCGCCCCCTATCACCCCAAGGGCTTCATGACCTTCATGGGCGCGAACGTGCTCGTCCACGCGAAGACCTGGGGTGTCTATCCGGCCCCGAAGGCGATGCTCTCGGCGATCTACGAAGGCGCGCTGGTGCCTTTCGACAAGGCGCTCCAGATCGAGGCGCGCTGGTTCACCCATGTGCTGCTCAACCCTTCCTCCTCGGCGATGATCCGCTCGCTCTTTCTCAACAAGGAGGCCCTCGAGAAGGGGGCGGTGCGGCCGAAGGGCATCCCCGATCAGCGGGTGAAGAAGCTCGGCGTCCTCGGCGCCGGCATGATGGGGGCCGGCATCGCCCTCGTCTCGGCCATGGCCGGCATCGAGGTCGTGCTCGTCGATCAGACCAGGGAGGCCGCCGAACGCGGGAAGGCCTACAGCGAAAGCTATCTCGACAAGGGCATCCGGCGCGGCAAGACCACGCCCGAGAAGAAGGCGGAGGTACTCGCGCGCATCCTGCCGACCGACGACTATGCCGACCTGGCCGGCTGCGATCTCGTCATCGAGGCGGTGTTCGAGGATCCGGGCGTGAAGGCCGAGGCCTATCGCAAGACCCAGGAGGTGGTGGACGAGGAATGCATCATTGCTTCCAACACCTCGACCCTGCCGATCACCGAGCTCGCCGAGCATGTGAAGAACCCCGAGGATTTCATCGGCATCCACTTCTTCTCGCCGGTCGAGAAGATGCTGCTCGTGGAGATCATCAAGGGGAAGAAGACCGGCGAAAGGGCGGTGGCCAAGGCGCTCGACTACGTGCGCCAGATCCGCAAGACGCCGATCGTCGTCAACGACGCCCGCTTCTTCTACGCCAACCGCTGCATCATCCCCTACATCAACGAAGGGGTGCGGATGGTGGCCGAAGGCGTCGAGCCGGCGCTGATCGAACATGCGGCGAAACTGCTCGGCATGCCCGTGGGCCCGCTGCAGCTGGTGGACGAAACCTCGATCGACCTCGGCGTGCGCATTGCCAAGGCGACCAGGGCCGCCCTCGGCGATGCCTATCCCGAAAGCCCGGCCGACGACGTGCTGTTCAAGCTGGCCGATCTCGGCCGACTCGGGCGCAAGGCGAAGGCCGGCTTCTACGAGTATGACGAAGCCGGCAAGCGGGTGCGGATCTGGCCCGGGCTGCGCGAGCTGTGGTCGCCCAAGGCCGAGCAGCCGCCCGTGGAGGACGTGAAACACCGGCTCCTGCTCGTGCAGGTCAACGAAGCGATCCGCGCCTTCGAGGAAGGCGTGCTCGAGGACATCCGCGAAGGCGATGTCGGTGCCATCCTCGGCTGGGGCTTCGCCCCCTGGTCGGGCGGCCCGTTCTCCTGGGTGGACATGGTCGGCCCGAAGCAGGCGCTCGCCCTCGACGAGGAACTGGCGACGAAATACGGCGACCGTTTCGCCCCGCCGGCGCTTCTCGGCGAGCTTGCCGCGAAGGGAGAAACCTTCTACGGCCGCTTCGGCCCCGAGACGCAGGAAGCCGCCTGAACCTTCCGGGCGCAACGAGAGAGAAGGGGGCCGCGAGGCCCCCTTTTCATGCCCGGTGTGCCGGCAGACTCCTCCAAGCCGGGGCGCGGCACGGCCTTTCCGCACTACAAAGAAAGGCGCACCCGGGGGGCGCGCCTCTCCTTTCCGGTTTCCGAGGGCTGCTTCCGGCCTATTTTTCCTCGACCGGCAGCGCCACGAAGCGCGGCCGCCCGTCGCGCCGGACGAGCAGCAGCACCGACTTGCGGCCCGCCTCGCGCGCCTTCTTCACCGCCTTCTCGAGATCGGCGACGGTGGCGATCTGCTCCTGACCCGCCTCGACGATCACGTCACCGGCCCGCAGCCCCTTCTCGGCCGCGCGGCTCGCCGGATCGACATCGACGATCACCAGCCCCTTCCGGTCGGCATCGAGCCCGAGTTTCTCGCGCATGGCATCGTCGAGCGGGGTCACCGTGAGGCCGAGCACGCTCTTCGGCCGCGCCTTTTCCGGTACGCCCTGCTTGCCGGCGATCATCGGTTCGGCTTCTTCGCGCCGACCGAGCTTCACGGTGAGATCGACCGTCTTGCCGTCGCGCCATACCGTCACCGGCACCCTGGCGCCGACCTCGGCCGAAGCCACGAGGCGAACGAGCTTGCGGGTGTCGTCCACTTCTTCGCCGTTGAAGGCGATGATCACGTCACCCGAGCGAATGCCGGCCTTGTCAGCGGGGCTGCCGTCGAAAACATCGGTCACGAGCGCCCCCTGGGCCGCCTCGAGTCCGATGGCGTCGGCGATCTCTCCGGTCACGTCCTGGATCTGGACGCCGAGCCAGCCGCGGCGGGTCTCGCCATACTTGATGAGCTGATCGACCACCTGCCTGACCACGTTCGAGGCCATGGAGAAGCCGATGCCGATCGACCCGCCCGTCGGGCTCAGAATGGCGGTGTTGACGCCCACCACCCTGCCTTCGAGGTTGAAGAGCGGCCCGCCGGAATTGCCCTTGTTGATGGCGGCGTCGGTCTGGATGAAGTCGTCATAGGGACCGCGCAGATTGCGGTTGCGCGCCGAGACGATGCCGGCCGAAACCGAGAACCCCTGACCGAGCGGGTTGCCGATGGCCAGCACCCAGTCCCCGACGCGCAGCTTGTCGCTGTCGGCGAACTCGACATGGGGCAGCGGCTTGTCGCTCTCGACCTTGAGAACGGCAATGTCGGTCAGCGGATCGGTGCCGATCACCTTCGCATCGAGCCGCTTGCCCGAATAGAACTCGATCTGGATCTCGTCGGCCTTGTCCACCACATGGTTGTTGGTGACGATGTAGCCGTCGGGCGAAATGATGAAGCCCGAGCCGAGAGCGGTGGCCCGCTGGCGCGGCTTCTTGCGGGGCTTGCCCTTCTCTCCGCCGTTGCGGTCGAGAAAATCCTTGAAGAAATCCTCGAAAGGCGACCCCTTGGGCACCATCGGCATCTCGATCCCGCCCTCGACGAGGGTCGTGGTGGTGATGTTGACCACCGTCGGGCTGATCTTCTCGACGATGTCGGCGAAACTCGCCGGGATCGTCTTCTGGCTCTCGGCCCGTGCTCCCGGAGCGGTGGCGCTGCCGAGCGCAAGGGCGATGCCGAGGCCGAGCGCGAGCGTCGCCCGCATCAGGGCGCGGCTCTTGCGCTCCACGGTTGCAGGAATGTCGAACACGTCTGTCCTCCTTGAATTGCCGTTCTGCGTGCCTGCGCCGGCACGGTGCCGGGCGCGTGCGGGCAAGGCCCGGGCACTGTTGTCAATTGCGCCTGTCGCGGGGAAAGATACAACTCAACTCGGCTCTCCGCCCATGAAATTCCCGTGAAATTCCCGAAGGCTGACGCGAGCAACCTAGCGCAGAACACGAGGCTTGGCCACAACTTCCCTCCTCGGCCCTCCCCGCCCTGCGAAGGCACCCGCCAGAGAGAAAGGGCCGGCGCACGATCGCACCGGCCCTTCCCCTTTCGCCGTTCACAGCTTTGCTCAGCGGCCGTTCTCGGACTTCAGATAGTTGAAGAAGGCGCTGTCGGGCGACAGGATCAGCCGCGAATTCTCCCGCTTCAGCGCCTGCTCATAGGCTCTCAGCGAACGGTAGAACTCGAAGAACTCCTTGTCCTTGCCATAGGCACGGGCGAAGATCGCGTTGCGCCTGGCATCGGCCTCGCCTCGGATGATCTCGGCCTGCTTCTGCGCCTTGGAGACGATCTCGACCCGCGTGCGATCGGCCGCGGCCCGGATCTTCTGCGCCGCCTCCTGGCCCCGGGCCACCTGGTCGGCCGCCTCGCGTTCGCGCTCCGCCCGCATCCGCGCGAAGGTCGCCTCGAGGTTCTGGGCCGGCAGGTCGGTGCGCTTGAGCCGCACGTCGATGACTTCCACGCCGAGCGCCTCGGCCTTCTGCCGCGCCCTGTCACGGATCCGCTCCATCAGCTTCTTGCGGTCGGAGGAGAGGATCGCATTCGAGACCACCTGCCCGAGCGCCTCGCGGATCTCGGCATTGAGAATGCGCTCGATGCGCCGCTCCGCGAGCGGAATGCCGCCATCGCCCACCGCCTTGCGGAACTGCACCACATCGGCGATGCGCCAGCGGGCGAAGGCATCGACCACCAGCCGGCGGTCGTCGAGCGGGGTGACCTCGAGCGGCCGGGTCTCGAGCGACAGGATGCGGTCGTCATACTTCACCACCTGCTGGATGAGGGGGATCTTGAAGGCGAGCCCCGGATCCTCCTTGACCGCCTTCACCTTGCCGAACTGGAGCACGAGCGCCTTCTCGCGTTCATCGACGATATAGACCGCCGAAGAGACTAGGAAGAGCAGAACGACGAGGGCTCCGATCAGGATGTTGAGCTTGCGGTTCATTTCTGCGCTCCCGTCTTCATCTGGCCACCCTGCATGCGGTCAAGCGGCAGATAGGGCACGATCCCCTTCACCTGGTCGTCGATGATGATCTTGTCCACATCGGCCAGAACCTTCTCCAGCGTCTCGATATAGAGCCGCTTGCGGGTGACATCGGGGGCCTTCTCGTATTCGCCGAGCACGGCCTCGAAGCGGGAGGCCTCGCCCTCCGCCGTGTTGACCACCTGCGCGCGGTAGGCTTCGGCCTCCTCGACGAGCCTGGCCGCCTCGCCGCGGGCCTGGGCCAGCACGCGGTTGGCATAGGCGTCGGCCTGCTTCTGGAGCCGGTCGCGCTCCTGTTCGGCCGCCTGCACCTCGCGGAAGGCGTCGATCACCTCGCGCGGCGGATCGGCGCGGTCGAAGTTGACCCGGATGATGTTCACCCCAGAATTGTAGCTGTCGAGGGTGGACTGGATGAGATCGTGCAGCTGTTCGGAGATTATGCCGCGATCCCGGTTGAGGATCGGGGAGAGCTCCGACTGGGCGATGATCTCGCGCATGGCCGATTCCGCCACCGCGCGGATGGTCTCGGGCGGATCGGCGAGATTGAAGAGATAATCGGCCGGATCGGAGATGTTCCACACCACCTGGAAGTCGATATCGACGATGTTCTCGTCCCCGGTGAGCATGAGGCCGGCATCGGAGGTCGAGTTGGTGCCGACGCCGATGTCCTCGGTCCGCTCCCGCGTGGTCTCGACGATCTCGACCTTGACGAGGGGCCAGGGCGCAAGATGCGGGCCCGATTCGGTGGTGCGGTAATACTTGCCGAGGAAGAGCTCGACGCCCCGCTCCTCGGGCTTGATGGTATAGAACGAGGCCAGGAACCACAGCACCGCGAGAAACAGCAGCCCGAGCACGATCGCGCCGCGGCCGAGCCCGCCACCGCCGCCGGAGCGGCCACCGCCCGTTCCGCGGCCGCCGCCGCCTCCCATCAGCACCTTGAGCTTCTCCTGCCCCTTGCGGACGATCGCGTCCATGTCGGGGATCTGGGGCGAGCCCCCGTCCTTGCGCGGCGGCCAGGGATCGCGGCCTCCGCCGCCGCCACCACCGCCCCACGGGCCCTTGGAATTGCCAGCCATGCGGCCTCCTCCTGTCATCCTTCGTGCCGCCCTGCGCGGCGCATCTGCAAGATTGCCCTCGAATCCGCCGCGGCGAACCCGGTTGGGGGGGAGTCTGGTTCATTTTGCGGGCGGGAGCAACGGGCGAAAGACCCCGGATCCGGCCCCGGGCAGCCCCCGCGTTCACGATCGGGTGTGCCGGCCGCCCTCCCGCCCTACCAGCTGCGGACGGGCTTCTTCATCAGCACCAGCTCCTCGGCCGCTGTCGGGTGGACGGCGACGGTGCGGTCGAAATCCTCCTTCGTGGCCCCCATCCCGAGGGCGACGCCGGCGAGCTGGATCATCTCCGCGGCAGCGGGGCCGGCGAGATGCACCCCCATCACCTTGCGGGTTTCCTGACAGACGATCATCTTCATCAGCATCCGTTCCTTGCGCCCGGCAAGGATGTTCTTCATCGGCCGGAAGGCGGACAGATAGACCTCGACCGGCCGCTCGTCGCGCGCTTCTTCCTCGGTCTTGCCGACGGTGGCGAGCTCGGGCTGGGTGAAGACGGCGGTCGGCACGAGTTCGTGGTCCATCGGCGTCGGATTGCCGCGGAAGACGGTCTCGACGAAGGCCACCGCCTCGCGGATCGCCACCGGGGTGAGATTGACTCGGTTGGTCACGTCCCCCACCGCGAAGATCGACGGCACCGAGGTGCGCCCATACGCATCCACCCGGATCTCGCCGAAACGGCCGGTTTCGACACCGGCCTCCTCGAGCCCGAGATCGGCGGTATTCGGACGCCGACCGGTGGCATAGAGAACGACATCGAAGCTCCATTCGCGCCCGTCGGCGCTCTTGACGAAGAACGACCCGTTCTCCCGCCGGCGCACGAATTCGACATCGGTCCCGACATGCAGATCCACGCCGCGCCGGCGCATTTCCTCGGCCAGATGCCCCCTCAGCTCGTCATCGAAGCCGCGCAGGATCTGCGCACCGCGATAGAACTGGGTGACATGGACGCCGAGCCCGTTGAAGATCGAGGCGAATTCGCAGGCGATGTAGCCGCCGCCCACCACCAGCATCCGCTTCGGCAGATCGGGCAGGTGAAAGACCTCGTTCGACGTGATGACATGCTCCGAGCCCGGAAACTCGGGCACGAAGGGCACGCCGCCGGTGGCGATCAGGATATGCCGGGCCACGACCCTGCGCCCCCCGAGATCGACCGTGTGCGGATCGACCAGCCGCGCACGGGTGCCGAAGATCTCCACCCCGGCCCTGGCGAGGTTGGCATGATAGAGACCTTCGAGCCGGTCGATCTCGGCGTCGCGGACCCGGCGGAAGGCATCCCAGTCGAATCCGGTCTCGCCGATACGCCAGCCATAGCCGGCGGCATCCTCGAAATGGCTCGAGAACTCCGAGGCGAAGACCATCAGCTTCTTCGGCACGCAGCCGCGGATGACGCAGGTGCCGCCCATGCGGTATTCCTCCGCAAGGCCGACGCGGAAACCGTCTTCCGCCGCGAGCCGGGCGGCCCGCACACCGCCCGAGCCGCCGCCAATGACGAAAAGATCGTAGTCAAAAGCCATCGTGTCCTCTCTCCAACAGGGCGGACAGGCTGGGCCCCGCCCGGCATTCGCCGCCCTTCTGCGCCCCGTCGGCGAACCGGTCAAGCGTCGGCGGGAAAGGGGCGCCCGCACACCCGCCACCTCCGAGACGCCCGGCAAGGAGCGCCACGCGCGGGAAACCGCCCAGGGCCCCACGCAGGCCCCGCCCTGCGCTCCCGTCGGTGGTCTGGCGCCGGAGCGCCGGGGCGGGCGGCGAGCGCCTCAGCCGAGATCGCGGAAGATGTTGTCGCTCTCGCCGATCTCCACCCGGTCGCTCTCGACGATGCCGTTGTTGATGTCGCGCACCTCGACCGCGCCATCCCCCCTGCCGATGATGACCACGTCGCAGATGTCGATGAACAGTCCGTTCTCGACCACGCCCGGGATCTGGTTGAGCACCAGCGAGAGCTGGCGCGGATTGCCGATCCGCCGGAGGTGGAAGTCGAGAATGTGGTGCCCCTCGTCGGTGAGAAAGGGTGCGTCCCGATCGAGCCGCAAGGTGCCGACCCGGTCCATCACGTCGAGATTGATCAGCGCCTCCTCGATCAGCGCCTTGGTGGTCTGCCAGCCGAACCGCACCACCTCGATCGGCAGGGGAAAGGCACCGAGATGCTCGACCTCCTTGGAAACATCGGTGATGACGATCATCCGGTCGGAAGCCGTGGCGACGATCTTTTCGCGCAGGAGCGCCCCGCCACCGCCCTTGATGAGGTTGAACTGGGGGTCGAACTCGTCGGCCCCGTCGATGGTGAGGTCGAGCCAGTGCACCTCGTCGAGCGTGGCGATCGGCACGCCGACCTCGCGCGCGAGCGCCGCGGTGCGCTCCGATGTCGGCACGCCCACCACCTTGAGCCCTTCCTCGCGCACGCGCTCACCGAGAAGCTGCACCATCTTCGCCGCGGTCGAACCGGTGCCGAGGCCGAGACGCATCCCGTCCTCGACATATTCGACCGCCTTGCGGGCCGCGGCATACTTGGCGATCTCGACCGGGGTGACTTCCTCGCTCATCCCTCTCCCTCTCCTTCGATCCTGCGCCGCCCCCGCAGCGCCCGCGGCGGAGTTTCGCCCGGCTCATGCGGTGCAGGGGGCGTCATCCCCGCCCTTATACGCACCCCGTGCGGCCCATGCGAGATCAAACCGCCCCTTGTGGCAAGAAGCGTCACCCTCTCCCATGCCATCCCCCGGCTGCCGTCCCGCATGCCGCCCCGGGGCCTTCGGCGGTCGCAAAAGCGGTTGTGGACGCCGGGCGACGGGCTATGGATGGGCCTGTGGCGCGGAGCCCACGGAACGAGCCCAGGCGGAGCGGCGGATGGCACATCTTTCCCTTTTCGACATCTTCAAGATTTCCGTCGGTCCTTCGAGCTCCCACACCATGGGGCCGATGCTGGCCGCCGCGCGCTTTCTCGACGAGCTGCGGGCACTGCCCTTCTCGGTCGCCGCCGTCTCGGCAGTTCTGCAAGGCTCGCTCGCCTTCACCGGAAAGGGGCACGCCACCGACCGGGCGGTGATCCTGGGCCTCGGCGGCCTCACGCCCGAGCACCACACCCCCGAGAAGGCCGAGGCGATCCTCCGCACGGCCCGCGAGCGGCGCCTTCTCGCACCCGAGGGGCTTGGAAGACTGCGCTTCGATCCGGCCCGCGACATCCTCTTCGACCATGAAAGCCCCACCCCCCATCATCCCAACACGCTTCTCCTCAGGGCTCATGACGCCGAGGGCGACGTCATCCACGAACGGAGCTTTCTCTCGATCGGCGGCGGTTTCGTCGTCACGCCGGAGGAGATGGGCAGGAGCGGAAAGGGCGGCCCGGCCGTCCCCCACCCTTTCGACACGGCCGACGCGCTGCTCGCGATCTGCCGCCGGGAGGGGCTGGCGATCGCCGAGGTGCAGCGGCTGAACGAACTTGCCACCCGCAGCGCCGCCGATCTGGATGAAGGGATCGAACGCATCTTCTGCGCCATGATGGACAGCATCGCCCGCGGCCTTGCCGCCGAGGGCACCCTGCCCGGCGGGCTTGCGGTCAGGCGGCGCGCCGGCGAGATCTTCCGCAAGCTCGAGGCCGAACGCGGACGCAACCTCGTGCCACCCCATGCCGCCAATGACTGGCTCGCGGCCTTCGCAATGGCCGTCAACGAGGAGAATGCCGCGGGCGGACGCATCGTCACCGCCCCGACGAACGGTGCCGCCGGGGTGATCCCGGCCGTGCTGCGCTACTGGCTCGACCATGTGCCGGGAGCGACGCGCGAGGCGACCGGCACCTTCCTGCTCACCGCCGCCGCGATCGGCGGCCTCATCAAGCGCGGCGCCTCGATCTCCGGGGCCGAATGCGGCTGTCAGGCGGAAGTCGGCTCGGCAGCGGCCATGGCGGCGGCGGGGCTCGCGGCCGTGATGGGCGCCACGCCGCCCCAGGTGGAGAACGCCGCCGAAATCGCCCTCGAGCATCATCTCGGCATGACCTGCGACCCGGTGAAGGGGCTGGTGCAGATCCCCTGCATCGAGCGCAACGCCATGGGCGCGGTGAAGGCGGTGGCTGCCGCCTCGCTCGCCCTCCGGGGCACGGGCGATCACCTGGTGCCGCTCGACGTCTGCATCCGCACCATGCGCACGACCGGCGAGGACATGAGCGCGAAATACAAGGAAACCGCCCTCGGCGGCCTCGCGGCACATCTGCCCGTTACCCTGCCCGAATGCTGAGGGCGCAGGCCCCTCTAGCGCACGAACCCCGGCGCAAGCACCCGCACCGCCTCGCCCAGCGCTTCGCGGGGCAGAAGCACGAGAAGTCCCGGTCCCGCCACTTCGAGATGCACCTCCGTGGCGGCGGCCTCGTTCGACGTGCCCACGCGCCCCCCCGGCGCCAGGACGAGATCGTCGATCGGCCAGCGCAACCCGCGGCTTCTTCCCTCCACGGGCAGAAGCGGAAAGAGCGACACCCGCATGCCCGGCGCGAGTTTCAGCGCCAGCCGGGGCGGCGCGTGGAACACGACCTCCTCCTTCGACAGAAGGAGCACCGGCCGCGTCCTGTGGCGCAGGAGCGCCGAGAGCACCGCCAGCTCGTGATCGAACCGCCCGCCGCGAAAGCCGGTGGCGATGACGAACGGCGCCCGGATGCGCGAGAGCGCCTTCTCGAAATCGGTGCTTTCCTGCTCGGCGACGCGGTGCACGCTCCCCGGCGGCATCCGCGCAAGGGCGGCAGGCGAGGCGCTGTCGAGATCACCGATGACGGCGGCGGGAACGTGCCCGAGGGCCAGCGCCTGATCGAGACCGCCGTCGGCGGCGACCAGCGTCGGCGCATGTTGCAGCGATTCGGTCAGGATTCCCTGACTGGTTTCAACCCCGCCGAGAAGGGTCACCCCTGATTCGCGATCAACAATGATCGGCTGGTCTGCGGGATTATCCATGCACATGGATGCAATGCTCCATTTTTGTTGCCACGGTCACCGGCCCGGACCACCGATTTCCTTGGGACGCCCGGCCGCTCATGGTATCCTTGCCTTCGGTGGGAGCTGATCATGCACTGTTCATGCAGTAACGAGAGAGTGTGACGAGTATGCTTCATTCGAGCAAGGTTCTGACGGTTTCCTACGGCACCTTTTCATGCACCCTCGAGGGATTTGATGACCCTGTCGAGACAATGAAGGTCGTCGCCGAGTATTTTCGCGAACTTTCCAACCGTGACCGCTATTTCGGCTCCGAGCCTCCCACTCCCGACCCGGCGGTGCTCAACCGCCTGGCGAGCGAGACGATCCGTCGTCCGGTCGAGACCGAGGAGCTCGAGGACGGCGTGATCCTGCGACCTGCCGCCGGGGCGCCTGCTGCCGAAACTTCCGTGGCCGAAAGCGGGGAAGAAGAAGGAGAGGAGGCGGCGCCGATCCTCTTCCACAGTCACCGCCGCACGACCGCCCCCGGGGAGACCCGCGGAGCGGAAGCGCCCTCCGCCGCGGTCGGAACTTCGGTCGGAAAGGAGCCCGCCGCAGTCGGCAAGGAAGACGCGCTTTCCGGCCCCGCTCCGCAGGCGGAAGGCGAAACCGTTTCTCCCGAACCGGAAGCCGCGAAGACGGCGGCCCGGGCCACGTCCATTCCGCCCCATGCCGCAGCCGCCGCACCCGTCGTTCGGGAAACCGGCGCCGAAGCCGCTCACCGAGGCACGGGCCCGGCCACCGCGGCCGAAGACACGGCGACGCACGACGACATCCCCGCCCGTGTCGCCGCCAGGATCCGCCGCATTCGCGAAGCACTCGATCTGCAGACAGACACGACGGAACACGCCACCGACGAACCGGCGGACGCGGCGGAAAGGCGGATCGTGGAAGCGCAGCCCGTCGACATGCCGGAAGCCGAAGGAACGGGCACGCCCGCAGACACCCGTGCGGATGGGGAGGTGACGAACGCGGTCGGGGAAACGGCCATCGACAAGGTTGCTCCGGCCGGGGACGATGGAAAAGAGCGGACAAGCGCCCCCGCCGGGGAAAGGACGGCCGGGAAAAGCACGACCGAAGAAGCGGAGGCCGAATCTGCCGAAGAGACTCCCGCGACCGGGACCCGACAGGAGGCGCAGGCGGCACGCAGCGACAACATACTCGTCCTCACCCGCGAAATGGCCCGGGGGCGCGATCGTGCACCGGCGGAAGAAACGCCCGGAGCGACCGCCGCCGCAATGGAAGACGGGGTGAAGAACGGGCACGAGGAAGAAGCCGAGGTTCTTGCCGCCGCGCTTCGGGACGAAGCCGAAAAGGCCGGAAGAAGTGCACCGGCGGGCTCCGCGGAAGAAGCCGCACCAGCGCTCAGCCCGCGCATGGAACGGCGGATCCGCAAGCGGATCGCCCGTGAGGAACTCGCCCTCCAGCGGCTTCTCGAGGCCGCCGACAAGCGGATGAACCAGGCCGAGATCGCCCGCAAGCGCGACGAGATCCGCCATCTCAAGGCCGCCATCGCCGCCACCCGCTCCGACGAGAGCCTCGCTCCGGAGCATCGTTCCCGCAAGGGCGCCGAGAAGGTCAGCGAGTTCCGCCGCCATCTGGCCGAGATCGAATCGGTCCGACCCGCAAGCGGGGATCCCGCGTCCGGGCGCCCGCCGCTGGTGCTGGTCGAGCCGATCAGAGCCGGAAAGCCCGTCAAGGCCGTGGCCGCCCCGGCCGAGGTGGCCGCCCCGAGCAAATGGGAGCTTGCCCTGAGCGAATCGGCGAGCTTCGAGCGTTTCATCGCCGCCATCGAGGTCACCTCCGTCGAGGCGCTGATCGAGGCTGCGGCGGCCTGGATCACCTATGGCGAAGGCCGCACGCGCTTCACCCGGCTGGAGATCACCGAGATGATCGCGCCGATCTGCGAGGATTTCGGCATCCAGCGCGAAGAGGTTCTGCGCGCCTTCGGGCAGCTTCTGCGCGAAGGCGCCCTGGCCCGGGTCGCGCCCGGCGATTTCGCCATGACCAAGCGGTCCCACTTCGTGCGCGGCATGCCTCTGAGCGCCTGATGCCCTCGTTTTTCCTCCGGGGTTCCGATCCTTTCCGGATGATAGGGATTTCCGACCGAAAGGAAGGGCGGCGGTTCCCGTCGCCCTTTCCCCGTGCTTTCCCCCTTGCCCCACAGCCGCCTTCCCGAGCCGGCGGGCGGAGGGGGCAGAACCCGACCTCCCGGAGGAAGGGGAAGGCTGGTAGGCCCGGCAGGACTCGAACCTGCAACCAAAGCGTTATGAGCGCTCTGCTCTGACCATTGAGCTACGGGCCCGCTCCCTGATTAGCACGCCGCCTTTCCGGGTCAACCGCTTCGATGTCACCGCAACGGAGGCGCACCCCGTTCCCATGCCGGGCATTCTGCGTTAAAGGCCGGGCAGGAGGAGCCGCCATGTCCGAGACCCGCCGGGGCGCCACGCCCCCCCGCCCCCTGCGCTATCGCGATGCCGGGGTCGATATCGACGCCGGCAACAGCCTCGTCGAGCGCATCAAGCCGCTTGCCGCCGCCACCGCCCGCTCCGGCGTGACCGACGGTCTCGGCGGTTTCGGCGCCCTGTTCGACCTCGGGGATGCCGGCTTCCGCGACCCGGTTCTCGTGGCCGCCACCGACGGCGTCGGCACCAAGCTGCGCTTGGCCATCGACACCGGCAGGCTCGATACGGTCGGGATCGATCTCGTGGCGATGTGCGTCAACGATCTCGTATGCCAAGGGGCGGAACCGCTGTTCTTCCTCGACTATTTCGCCACCGGCAGGCTCGACGTCGAGGCGGCGGCATCGGTGATCGCCGGCATTGCCGAGGGCTGCCTTGCGGCCGGCGCGGCGTTGATCGGAGGAGAGACGGCCGAGATGCCCGGCATGTATGCGGCGGGCGATTTCGACCTGGCCGGCTTTGCCGTCGGGGCGATGGAAAGGGGCATGGGACTGCCGAAGAACATCGCCGCCGGTGACGTTCTGGTGGGGCTGGCCTCGAACGGGGTGCATTCCAACGGTTTCTCGCTCGTGCGCCGTGTGGTCGAGGCCTCGGGGCTCGGCTGGAACGATCCGGCACCCTTCGCTGGCAAAGAGACGCTCGGCGCGGCCCTCCTCACGCCGACGCGCATCTACGTCAAGCCGCTCATGGCGGCCCATTGGGCCGGGGCCCTGCACGGGGCGGCCCACATCACCGGCGGCGGGCTTTCCGAAAACCTCCCCCGGATCCTGCCCCCGGGCCTCGGGGCCCGGATCGACCTCGATTCCTGGTCCCTGCCACCGGTCTTCCGCTGGCTCCGGGAGGCCGGCAACATCCCCGAGGACGAAATGCTCCGCACCTTCAACTGCGGCATCGGCATGGTGCTGGTGACCTCACCTTCCCTGGCCCCGACACTCGTGCCGATGCTGGAAGCCGAAGGGGAGCGGCCGGTTGTCATCGGCCGGGTGATCGAGGGAGAAGGGGTGCGCTATCGCGGGAGCCTCTCGTGAGCCGCAAGCGCGTCGCCATCCTGATCTCGGGTTCGGGCTCGAACATGGCCGCTCTCGCGGACGACATGCTGGCCGACCCGCAGCACCCGGCCGAGCCGGTGCTGGTGCTCTCGAACCGACCCGGCGTCGGCGGGCTCGGCAAGGCCGCCGCGCGCGGCATCGCCACGGCCGTTGTCGATCACAAGCCCTTCGGCAAAGATCGCCGCGCCTTCGAGGAGGCGCTCGAAGCCGCCCTGAAGCCCTACCGGCCCGACATTCTCTGCCTTGCCGGCTTCATGCGGATCCTGACGCCCTGGTTCATCTCCCGCTGGGAGGGGCGGATGCTCAACATCCACCCTTCGCTACTGCCGAAATACCGCGGCCTTCATACCCATGCCCGGGCGATCGCGGCCGGCGACCGGGAAGCCGGCTGCACGGTGCACGAGGTGACGGCCGCCCTCGATGACGGACCGATCCTCGGCCAGGCCCGGGTTCCGATCCTCGCCGACGACACGCCCGAGGCGCTCGCCGCCCGGGTTCTCGTCATGGAACACAGGCTCTACCCGGCCGTGCTGCGCCGCTTCGCCGCGGGCGACAGGCGCCCCGTCGAGATGCGCTGGCCGCCGGACGGGAGCACCTCGGCGTAACGCGGCGGGCCGAGGCGGGCCTTCACTCCGTCTCCTCACCGAAGGCTCCGACGAGAAAGGGCCGCCCCGACGAGCGACCCTTCCATCCAGTGCGGCGAAGAACGCGGCCGGCGCGTTGTCTCAGCCGACGATCTCGAGCTCGGAGAAGAAGAAGGCGATCTCCTCCTTCGCGGTCTCGGGGCTGTCGGAGCCATGAACCGAATTCTCGCCGATCGAAAGGGCGAACTCCTTGCGGATCGTGCCCTCGGCGGCCTCGGCCGGGTTGGTCGCGCCCATCACCTCGCGGTTCTTCGCGATGGCATTCTCGCCCTCGAGCACCTGCACGACGATCGGCGCCGAAGCCATGAACTCGCACAGCTCGTCATAGAAGGGCCGCTCCTTGTGGACAGCGTAGAACTGGCCGGCCTGTTCCTTCGTGAGCCGGATCCGCTTCTGGGCGACGACCCGCAGCCCCGCCTCCTCGAGCATGGCGATGATCCTGCCGGTGATGTTGCGGCGGGTGGCGTCGGGCTTGATGATCGAGAGGGTGCGTTCGATGGCCATGGTGAACCTCGTTCCTGGGATGGTCTGAATGGGGCGACAGCGTGCCGCAGCGAATGTCCGCGCGGCGCATAGCACGAGCCTGCGGCTTTGAAAAGCGCCGGGCGGCTGCGCTGCGGCGCCCCCGCGCGCCACAGCCCGGTCTGCGCCCCGGAACCCGTGAGAGGGCGGTTCGCACCGCCTCCCGCTTCTCCGCCAGCCGCCATTGACAATGCCGCGCCTGCGGGCGAGAGCCGGACCATGCTCGAGATCGACAGCGTCACCTTCCGTCTCGGCGGCCGCACCATTCTCGACGGCGCCTCCGCCCGCATTCCCGACGGGCACAAGGTCGGGCTCGTCGGGAAGAACGGTGCCGGCAAGACGACCCTCCTCAAGCTCATCCGCGGCGAGTTCTCCCCCGAATCGGGTGCGATCCGCCTGCCCGCGGGAGCGCGGCTCGGCTGGGTGGAGCAGGAGGCGCCGGCCTCGGCGGCAAGCCTGATCGAGGTGGTGCTCGCCGCCGACCGCGAACGGGCCGCGCTTCTTGCCGCGATCGAAGCCGAGAGCGACCCCGGGCGGATCGGCGAGATCCACGACCGCCTCGCCACCATCGGCGCCCATGCCGCCGAGGCACGCGCGGCGGCAATCCTCAAGGGACTCGGTTTCTCCGAGGAGGATCAGCGCCGCCCCTGCCGCGACTTCTCGGGCGGCTGGCGCATGCGCGTCGCCCTTGCCGGGGTGCTCTTCGCCGAACCCGATCTGCTCCTTCTCGACGAGCCGACCAACTATCTCGATCTCGAGGGGGCGCTCTGGCTCGAAACCTATCTCGCCCGCTATCCCCATACCGTGCTGCTCGTCAGCCATGACCGCGACCTTCTCAACCGGGCTGTCGGCCACATCCTCCATCTCGAGAGCGGCAGGCTTGCGCTCCATGCCGGCGGTTATGACGATTTCGAGCGGCGCCATGCCGAAAGGCTGCGCCATGCCGCGGCCGAGGCGCGGCGCAAGGCCGAGATGAAGGCGCATCTGCAATCCTTCGTCGATCGTTTCCGCGCCAAGGCCACCAAGGCCCGTCAGGCACAGGCGCGGCTGAAGATGATCGAGAAACTCGGCGAGATCGCGCCGCCGCCCCTGCCCGAGGAGACGCGCTTCACCTTTCCCGATCCCGAGCCGGTGGCCCCGCCGGCGCTGGCACTCGAGAAGGTTGCCGTCGGCCATGACGGCCGGCCGGTGCTGGCGCGCATCGATGCGCGGATCGACCCGGACGATCGCATCGCCCTTCTCGGCGCCAACGGCGAAGGCAAGTCCACCCTCGCCGCGCTGCTTGCGGGCCGCCTCGCCCCGCTCGAAGGCACGATCACCCGCGCCCGCAAGCTGCGCGTCGGCCATTTCGCCCAGCACCAGATCGAGATGCTCGACCCTGCGTCCTCACCGCTCGACCATCTCGCCGCCCGCCTGCCCGAGGAAACGGAGCCGAATCTCAGGGAAAGGCTCGCCCGGTTCGGTCTCGGGGCGGCGGTGGCGGATCTGGCGGCGGCGCGGCTTTCGGGCGGGCAGAAATCGCGCCTGGCGCTGCTGCTCGCCACCCTCGAAGCACCCCATCTCCTCATTCTCGACGAGCCGACCAACCATCTCGACATCGACAGCCGCCGCGCGCTTGCCGAAGCCCTCGGCCGCTGGAAAGGCGCGCTCGTCGTCGTCAGCCACGATCTCGACTTTCTCGCCCGCACCGTCGATCGGCTGTGGCTCGTGAAGGGCGGCCGCGTGTGCGAATACGAAGGCGATCTCGAGACATATCGCGCCATGCTGCTGGCCGAACGCGGAACCGGCCCGAAGGCACGGCCGGCAAGGGCGGCAAAAGACGCGCCGGCCGGCCCGCGGCCGCTTTCGCCCGCCGAGCGGCGCCGCCGCCTCGCCCCTCTCAGGCAGGCCGTGGCCAGGGCCGAAGCCCGGCTCGAGAAGCTCGAGGCCCTGAAGGCCCGACTCGATGCCGCCCTCGCGGACCCGGCGCTCTACGAAAACGGTCTGGCTCCGAAAGCGCAGGAATGGCAGAAGAGGAGGCGCGATCTGGAAAGGGCGCTGACCGCGGCCGAGGACGCATGGCTCGAAGCCACGGCGCGGCTCGAGGCCGAGGAGGCCGCCCTTGCCGGCGGCGGAGAAGCGGACACCGCGAAGGACTGAGGCGAAGGACCGACCGGCGCCGCCGTGCCGGGCGGCGGAACGAGGGAACGGGACATGGGACTGAACGAGGCCGTCAGCGCCTTCGTCGCGCTCTTCATCATCATCGACCCGATCGGCCTCACGCCGCTCTTCGTCGCCCTCACCCGCGGCGCCACTGCCGAGATGCGGCGGCGGATCGCCACCCGCGCCGTGCTGATCGCCGCCCTCATCCTCGCGCTCTTCGGTCTCTTCGGCGAGGAGGTGCTGTCCTTCGTCGGCATTTCCATGCCCGCCTTCCGCATCGCCGGCGGGCTTCTGCTTTTCCTGACGGCGATCGAGATGCTGTTCGAGCGGCGCAGCCAGAGGCGGGAAAAGAGCGCCGTTCTGACCGACGACCCGTCGGTCTTTCCGCTGGCGACGCCGCTCATCGCCGGACCCGGAGCGATCACCACCATGATCCTCTTCGCCGGCCGCAGCCACGCCCCGGCGGATTATCTCGTGCTCGGCGCGGCCATGCTGGCGGTGCTGGCCCTGGTCCTCGTCCTGTTCTTCGCCGGTTCCTTGCTCGAGCGGCTTCTGGGACATACCGGCATCAATGTCGTCACCCGGCTTCTCGGCATGCTGCTCGCGGCGCTTTCGGTGCAGTTCGTGCTCGACGGGCTGCGCGATTTCGGCCTCGTGCCCGGAGGTGGCGGATGAGCAGCGACGACTGGGCCAGTCTTCTCTATCTCCTCATCCTGATCGTGGCCATCGGCGGCTGGGTCTGGGCCGGCGCGCGGCGCGACCTCTCGCGGGCGTTGCAACAGCTTCTGATGTGGGTGATGATCTTCCTCGGCCTCGTCTCGCTCTACGGGCTGCGGGACACGCTGGACCGCCAGCTCTTCGTCGGCAGCCGGGTGGAGGCGAAGGGCGACCGCATCATCATCACCCGCGCCCCCGACGGCCACTTCTACCTGCCGCTCGAGATCGACGGGGTGAAGCTGCGCTTTCTCGTAGATACCGGAGCGAGCAACATCGTGCTCTCGGCCCGCGACGCCGGGCGCATCGGTATCGACACCACGCGCCTCGTCGCCGTGGGCGAGGCGATGACGGCCAACGGCCCCGTGGCCATCGCCCCCGTCACGTTGCGCAACGTGCGCCTCGCCGGACACGAGCTCGGCCGCGTGCGCGCCTTCGTCAGCGAAGGGGAGATGGACGTCTCGCTGCTCGGCATGGATTTCCTGCGCCGCTTCGGCCGCATCTCCATCGAAGGCGACCGCATGGTGCTGGAGTTCTGACCGGCGGGCCTTCTGCTCGGCGCTTCACCGCGAACGGTGCGGCCGCTGCGGCCATGGCCGCCGATCCGGCCCTCAATAGGCGTATTCGTGATAGACCGGCTTGAGCGAACCGCCCCAGGAGCCGTGATACTTGCGCAGCATCTCGTCGGCCTGGGTCTCGCGGCGGTCGAGAATGTCCTTCAGCGCATTGAGGAAATGGGTCTCGTCGGAAAGGATGCCGCCGAGGCCGGGGCGGGCACGGGCCTTGAGGCCGCTCTCGGCGATCGCCACCACCTCGCGGGCAAGATCGACCATCTTCCGGCCGTTCACCTCGGCCTCGAGGGCATCGCGGCCGGAGGCCACGCGCCAGGCCTCGCGGGTTTCCGCGTCCCAGCCCTTGACGAGATCCCAGGCCGCATCGAGCGCAGAGCCGCTGTAAAGCAGCCCGGTCCAGAGCGCAGGCAGGGCACAGATCCGCCGCCAGGGCCCGCCGTCGGCGCCGCGCATCTCGATGAAACGCTTCAGCCGCACTTCGGGAAAGATGGTGGTCAGATGATCGGCCCAGTCGGAGAGCGTCGGCTTCTCGCCCGGCAGGGCCGGCAGCCTCCCTTCGAGGAAATCACGGAAGGACTGGCCGAGAGCGTCGATGTAGCGGCCGTTCCGATAGACGAAATACATCGGCACGTCGAGCGCGTATTCCACCCAGGCCTCGAAGCCGAACCCCTCCTCGAAGACGAAGGGCAGCATGCCGGTACGCGCCGGGTCGAGATCCTGCCAGATGCGCGAGCGAAAGCTCTTCCAGCCGACGGGCCGGCCCTCGAAGAAGGGCGAGTTGGCGAAGAGCGCCGTCGCCACCGGCTGAAGGGCCAGACCGACGCGCATCTTCTTCACCATGTCGACCTCGGAGGCGAAGTCGAGATTCACCTGGATCGTGGCCGTGCGATACATCATCACCTTGCCGTAACGGCCGACCCGGTCCATGTAGGGCGTCATCAGCCGGTAGCGTCCCTTGGGCATGACGGGCATGTCCTCATGGCGCCATTCGGGCGCCACGCCGATGCCGATGAAACCGATGCCGAGCCGGTCGGCCACGGTGCGGACCTGGGCGAGATGGTCGTTCACCTCGTCGCAGGTCTGATGGATGGTCTCGAGCGGCGCCCCCGAGAGCTCGAGCTGCCCGCCCGGTTCGAGGGAGATGTTGGCACCGTCCTTCTCGAGGCCGATCAGATAGCCGCCTTCCTCGACCGGTTTCCAGCCGAAGGCGTCCCGCAGGCCCTCGAGCATGGCCCGCACCGAGCGCTGACCGTCATAGGGCAACGGTTTCAGGGCATCCCAGGTGAAGCCGAATTTCTCGTGCTCGGTGCCGATGCGCCAGTCTTCGGCCGGCTTGCACCCTTCCTCGAGATACTCGACCAACTGTTCGCGCCGCTCGATCGGGCCGCCGCCCGTCTGGGGTATCGACATTGCCTTGCCTCGCTTCTGATCCGGCCTGACTGGCGCCCGCCGCCCGTCTTGTCAAGCGGCGAAGCCGGCCGCGTTTCTCAATGCAGCCGCCCGCGCCGCGCTGCCGCCGGGCCGTCGAGCACGGCAAGGGGCGGCGGTGCTCCCCTGCGTTTCCACAGAAGCACGCGCCCTTCCGCCGTGCCGGCCCGGGCCAGCATCGCCCCGTCGAGGCCGGGCAGCACGATGAGCACATCGAACAGCATCTCCGCCCCCTGCGCCCCGAGCGGGATGACGAGGGGCGGTTCGGCGGAGGGCCCCGCGCCGCGGTGCAGGATCAGCGTCGGCGGCGGTCCGTCGGCCTCGATGGCGGTGATCTCGTCGAGCCCGACCGTGCCGCCGCTCGCCGGCCCCATGTAGCCGATGCGGCCCTCGCGGACGGCAACCACGCCCGGCCCTTCCCCGGCACCGCGGAAGCGCCCCCGCGGCAGGCCGACGGCAATGAGGGCCGCGCCCGCAAGGACGAAGACCCCGGCAAGGGCGAGGCGCATCCAGTCTCCCTCGAGCCGGTTCGCAAGAAGAAAGAGTCCGAAAAGGACGAGCGCCGCACCTGCGATCACCTCGCGCCAGCGCACGATCCGGGCCTTCAGTTCAGGGCGAATGAGGCTCATCGCTCCCCCTCCTCGCCTCCTGTGGACGGTGCGTCTCCGGCAGAGTCTCCCTGCCAGTCGCCGAAGCGGGCCTGCCAAAGGGCCAGCGCCGCCACGGCCGCGGTTTCGGCGCGCAGGATCCGCGGGCCGAGATTGAGCGGCCGCACGGCCGGCAGCGCGTGGAGACGGGCGCGTTCCTCGTCGGAAAAACCGCCCTCGGGGCCGACGAGAACCGCCGCGGGCCCCGCCGTCGCCTCGGGCGGAAAGACGGGAGCGCCGGAGCCGGCGAGCCGCTCGTCGGCAAGGAAGATCTGCCGCTCTGCCGGCCAGGCGGCAAGGAGCGCCCCGAGAGGGGCCAGCTCCGCGATCTCCGGTACCCAGCTTGCCCCGCATTGCTCGGCTGCCTCGACGGCGCGGGCCCGCAGACGCTCGCTCTTCAGCCGCTCGGTATTGGTGAAGCGGGTGCGCACCGGCAGGACGCGAGCCGCGCCCAGCTCCACCGCCTTCTCGACGATGAAATCGGTCCGCGTCTTCTTCACCGGTGCAAAAAGCAGCCACAGATCGGGCGGGGCGCCCTGCGGAGCGATCCGCTCCAGGATGCGCAGCCGCGCCCCCGCCCTGCCGATCTCCACCATCTCGGCGCGCCACTCACCGTCGCGCCCGTTGAAGAGGCCGACGCGGCTTCCGGGCCGGCGCCGCAGCACATGGGCGAGATAATGGGTCTGGTCCCGCGGCAGAAGCACCTCTTGCCCCGCCCCGAGTGCCCCCTCTACATGGAGGCGGATCTTCTCGCGTTCGCCCCTGCCGGCCCCGTTCATGGGAAAGAGGTAGCCCGGGACGCGGCAGGATGCCAGAGGTGAGTCGCCCCGAAGGGGCGCCGTCAGCCGGAGGAAAAGATCATGACGCCTGCCGGAAAAGCATCCCCCGCACAGCCGCATGATTCGGTCGCCGATGCGGTGCCGCGAAACTGGGTGGACACGAAGGCTCCCGTCTGGGCCCGTCCCTATCTGCGGCTTTCCCGCGCCGACCGGCCGATCGGCACCTGGCTCCTGCTCATCCCCTGCTGGTGGTCGCTCGCGCTGGCCATTCTCGCCTACCCCGACCGCCTGGGCTGGCAGGATCTCTGGCTTGCGCTCGCATGCGCCCTCGGCGCCTTCCTCATGCGGGGCGCCGGCTGCACCTGGAACGACATCACCGACCGCGACATCGACGCCCGCGTCGCCCGCACACGCTCGCGCCCGCTGCCCTCGGGCCAGGTGACGGTGCGCCAGGCGCTGCTGTGGCTGGTGCTGCAAGCGCTCGTGGCCTTCCTCATCCTCCTGACCTTTCACCCGGCCGCCGTCATGCTCGGCATCCTCGCGCTCCTGCCGGTGGCGATCTACCCCTTCGCCAAACGTTTCACCTGGTGGCCGCAGGCCTTTCTCGGCATCGCCTTCAACTGGGGCGCGCTTCTCGGCTGGGCGGCCCATGCGGGGCGTCTCGACTGGCCGGCGGTGGTCCTCTATCTCGGCGGCATCTTCTGGACGCTGTTCTACGACACGATCTACGCCCATCAGGACCGGGAGGACGACGCCCTCATCGGCGTGAAATCGACCGCGCGGCTCTTCGGCGGGAAGACCCGCGGCTGGCTTGCGTTCTTTCTCGTCCTGACGGGCGCGGCCCTCGGCCTCGCAGCCCTGGGCGCGGCGCGGATGGGGGGAGGCGGGCCGCCCGTCGCCGCTCTCGCCCTTGCCGGAGCCGCCGCCTTCGCACTGCACCTTCTGTGGCAGCTGCGCCGGCTCGACATCAACGACGCCGCGATCTGCCTGACGCTGTTTCGCTCGAACCGCGATGCGGGGCTCCTCGCCGCGCTGTTTTTCGCCACCGCCGCCCTTCTTCACGCATTCGCCAATTGATGCGCAGGGCACGGGCCGATAATCAGCTCACGCAACATCCCTCCGAGGCCCCATGAAACCCCTGCGTTCGCTCATCGTGCCGCTCGTCCTTCTCGTCGCTCTTGGCACCGCCGTCGGCACGGGAGTCTTCCTCGCCCGGTGGATCGAGGCAAAGAGCACAGGAGCCGTGAAGAACGAGCTGGCGATTTCCGGCATCGACTGGGCGCAGGTGAGGAGCGACGGGCTGCGGGTGATTCTCGAGGGGGAAGCCCCTTCCGAGATCGACCGTTTCAACGCTCTCGAAGCCGCCGGGCGGGTGGTGGCGGCCGGGCGGATCGTCGATCGGCTGAAGGTTGCCCCCAAGGCGCCACCCGCCCCGCCGCGCTTCGAAGCCGAACTGCTCAGGGCCGGCAAGCGCATCTCGGTGATCGGACTCGTGCCCTCGGCCGAGGAGCGGCGCGCGCTTCTGAAGCGGCTGCGCGCCATCATCGGCCCGGACGGGCTGATGACCGATCTCGTCGAGGTCGCAGAGGCCCCCCGGCCCGACGACTGGAACCCAGCGCTCGAAACCGCTCTTGCGGTGATCGGCGTGCTGGAGCAGGCGAAGATCGCCGTCGCGCCCGGCAAGGTGACGGTGCATGGCGCGGCGGAGAGCGCCGCGGCGCGGGAAACCCTCGAAAAGCGGCTCCGACGGCTGGCCCGGCCCGGCATCACTCTCGATCTCGACATCGGCGCACCGCGCCCCGTGCTCGCCCCTTATACCTTGCGGGTTTCGCGACACGGGGACGGCAAGCTTCATCTCGACACCTGCGCCGCGCCCGACGAGGCATCCCGCCGGCAGATCCTCGCAGCCGCCGGCAAGGCCGGCCTTGCCGGCCCCCTCTCCTGCACGCTTGCCCTCGGCGCACCGACCACGCGCTGGCCCGAAGCCGCCGCCGCCGCCTTTGATGCCATCGCGGCGCTCGGTGGCGATCGGGTGTCGATCGTCGATGTCGATGTCACGCTGGTGGCTCCTGCCGGCCATGACGAAGCCGCCTTCACCGATGTGGTCGATCGGCTGCGCAAGCGTCTGCCGCCGGTCTTCTCCCTCAAGGCCGAACTGCCCCCGCCCCCCCGACCGAAGACCCCGGCCGAAAAGGCCCGCACGCCGCGCTTCGTCGTCACCCGCAGCCCGGAGAACATCGTCCAGCTGCGCGGCCTCATGTCCGACGAGCTGACGGCGAGAGCCGCCACCGCACTGGCCGCCGCCCGCTTCCCCGGCAGCGAGATTCACAGCAATATCGAGGAGGACCCGGACCTGCCCGAAGGCTGGAGCGAACGGGTCATCGCCGGCATCGAGGCCCTCGGTCTGCTGCATCACGGTGCTCTCGTCGTCGAGGGGGGCGAGATGACGATCTCGGGCGCGAGCGGCGACAAGGGGACCCGGGAAGCCGCCACCCGCCTGCTCCTCGCCCGGCTCGGGAGCGGGGCCCGTTTCGACCTTGCCATCGGCTTCGATCCCGCTCTCGTGCCGAAGCCCGAGAAATGGGACGGTGCCCGCTGCGTCAAGGCAATCAACGCCATTCTCGCGAAGAAGCAGATCACCTTCGACCCCGGCTCGGCGGTGATCGACCGCGAATCGCTGCCGGTGATCGACAAAATCGCCGAGATCATGGACAAGTGCAGCGACGTGAAGATGGAAGTCGGCGGCCATACCGACAGCCAGGGGCGCGAATCGATGAACCTCGCCCTCTCCCAGGCCCGGGCCCAGGCGGTGATCGACGCCCTCCTCGCCCGCGAGGTGCTGACGACCAATCTCGTCGCCAGGGGCTATGGCGAAAGCCGACCGATCGCCGACAACCGAACCGAGGAAGGTCGGCGGAAGAATCGGCGGATCGAATTTCGCCTCCTGGAGGCGGAAAAGGCGGAGGAAGCCCCACAGGCCGGCGCCGCTTCGGCACAAGCGCAACCCGCCGCAACGGCGGGCGGAGGCACGGCCGCGCCGGCCGGCGATGCCGCCACGGGTCGTGGTGCCGCGGCCGCAAATTCGGAGTAGCGACATGGATCGAACCCAGCTCGTCATCGGCCTTGCCGCCATCCTGTTCCTGGCCTTCGCCCTAGGCTGGCTCGCCGCGGTGATCGTGGCACGTCTGCGCCATGTCTCGAGCGACGATATGTCCGAGATCGACCGGCTGGCGCAGGAACTGCACGAAGCCGAACGGATCCGCGACGAGGCGATCGCCTATGTCGAGGCGCGCGAACAGGAGCTGATCAACCAGCTCAACCAGACGAATGCCGAGCTTCAGGCGGCAATGGAGGCCCTCGGTGACTGCCGCCGGGAAAACGACGAACTCAAGAGCTGGATCGAACAGAACAGTGCCGGATGACCCCCGGCAGGGCCGCGGCGAACAGGCCGGCAGTGCCACGGGGCCATGCCGGACAGCGAGCAGACCGCCTTCGCCCCCACCGGCAGAAACGGGAAAGGTCGAAACGGGCAATGCCGGGGGCGAATGCGCCGCTCTTGCCCGGATGCCCCTCGCCCGGATGATTCCCCGGACATGGCCATGACAGGCGGCATGACGCGCCCCGCCGCCCGTGCCGGCCTTGGCGAAGCATCTCCGCTCGCCGGTTGTGCCTCTCTCGCCCTGCCCGTGCCGACCTCGGGCGAGGCACCGCCTCGCAACCCGGCCCGTTCGCCTTCCCCCCTGCCGACGCGCCCTGCCGGCAGGCGGTCCGGTCCCTGCCTCGCGCGGCTTCGGGGAGGGGGCAGGCACGGGCGAAGGATGCTCCCTCATGCCGCCTTCCCCGCCTGCCGCACCCGATGCCCCGTCATGCAAAGAGCCGCGGAAGACGGCACCTCACCAGCGGCGCAGCGCTTCTTCGTCCGCTTCCTTCGCCGCCACCCATTCGGCCCCGTCTTCGGTCAGCTCCTTCTTCCAGAACGGGGCACGGGACTTGAGATAGTCCATCAGGAACTCCGCCGCGGCGAAGGCGTCGGCCCGGTGGCGCGCTGCCGTCGCGACCATCATGATGACCTCGCCCTTGCGCATCTCGCCATGGCGATGGATCACGAGGCAGTCGGCCAGCGACCAGCGCCGGATCGCCGTCTCGACCATCCGGCCGATCGCCCTTTCCGTCATGCCCGGATAATGCTCGATCTGCATGGTGACGAGCGGGCCGGCATCGGCATCGCGCACAAGCCCGGTGAAGCTGACGACGGCGCCGACATCGCCGCGGCCGCGGGCGAAGTCGCGCAGCACGTCGGCCGGCTCGAAAGGCGCCTCCTGCACGATCACGCGCCCTGCGGACATGCCCTCTCCTCCGCCGTCCATGGCTCAGCCCCCCGTCATCGGCGGGAAGAAGGCAACCTCGCGCGCCCCCTCGATCGAGGCGGAGAAGTCGTCAACCAGATCCTGATCCACCGCCGCCCGCAGTGCCGAAACGTCGGCGAAGGCCGCCGCATAGCGCGCCTCTCGGCCCTTCAGCTCCTCGACGAGCTCGGCCACGGTGCGCGCCTGTGTCTCCACCTGTTCGCGCGGCACCCCGATACGCTCCCGCACCCAGGCGAAATAGAGAACGTCGATCATTCCGGTCCTCTCCCGTCCTTCAGGTGGGGCATGGCCTTGGAGAGATATTCCGCCCCCGTCACGAGCGTCAGCAGGGCGGCGATCCACATCGCCCCGAGCCCGCCCCAATAGGTAGCAAGCGTGCCCCAGTATTTCCAGCGCAGGCCGAACAGATCCTCCTCGCGCCCCCCGAGAATGGCCTCGACGAGCGGCTTGTCCATGCCATACATCCCGGTCACCAGATAATGGCTGAAGAGCCCCTGCGAGAAGAGAAGGGCGATCGCCAGCATCTGCACCGTGGTTTTCCACTTGGCAAGCCGCGTCACCCGCAGGGCCGCGGCCCGGTCGCCGAGGAACTCCCGCAGCCCCGAGACGAACACTTCGCGAAAGATGATGGCCGTGGCCGGCAGGACGACGAGCGGGTCGAGATCCCACAGCGCCACCAGCACCATCATCGCCATCAACACCATCGCCTTGTCGGCGATCGGGTCGAGCATGCGGCCGAAATTGCTCTCCTGCCGCCAGCGGCGGGCCAGCCAGCCGTCGAGCCAGTCGGTAAGGGCCGCAAGCACGAACAGGACGATGGCGAACCAGTCCGCCCAGGGACGGGCGAAATAGAGGAAGACCACCGGAATGGCGGGCGCGGCCACCAGCCGGCCGACGGTCAGGGTGTTCGGCAAGGTCCATCGCATGAGGGCATCTAGCCCCGATCCGCCTCCCATTTCCAGACGAAAGCGCATGCCGCCCCGCCGCCCTTCGTCACGGGCACGGATCATTCGTCATGGAAGTGGGCGTAAATGGTTTCGGCGAGCTGGCGCGAGATCCCCTTCACCACCTTCAGATCGGCAAGCGGAGCATCGGCCACCGCCTTCGCCGAGCCGAAATGGGCCAGAAGCGCCCGCTTGCGTGCCGGACCGACACCCGGGATCTCGTCGAGCGGGCTGCGCCCCAGCGCCCCGGCCCGCTTCCTGCGGTGGCTGCCGATGGCAAAGCGATGGGCCTCGTCGCGCAGTCGCTGGATGAAATGGAGGGCCGGTTCGTCATGGCGCAGCGCCAGCGGCGGACGGCCGGGACGATGGAAGATCTCGCGCCCCGCATCGCGCGCCTCGCCCTTGGCCACGGCCACGAGCGGCAGATCGTCGATCCCGAGGCCGGCCAGCGCCTCGCGGGCGGCGGAAAGCTGCCCCTTGCCGCCGTCAATCAGGAGAAGATCGGGCCAGTTCCCGCCTTCGCGCCGCGGATCCTCCCGCACCAGACGGGAGAAGCGGCGCGTCAGCACTTCGCGCATCATGGCGAAATCGTCGTCCCCCGAGGCAGCCCGGATATTGAAGCGGCGATAGGCCGACCGGATGAACCCTTCCGGGCCGGCGACGATCATCGCCCCGACGGCATGGGCGCCCTGGATGTGGGAGTTGTCATAGACTTCGATCCGCTCGGGCGGCGCCGGCAGCTCGAAGATCCGGGAAAGACGTTCCAGAAGCCGCACCTGGCTTGCCGTTTCCGCCTGCCTGCGCGCCAGCGCCTCGCGGGCATTGCGGAGTGCCGCGGCGACGAGATCGGCCCGCACCCCGCGGCGGGGCACGGTCAGCCGCACCCGTCCTTCGCGCCGAGCGGCAAGAAGCTCGGCCAGAAGGTCGGGATTTGCCACCGCGTCGGACAGGATGATCTCCCGCGGGGGCGGCCGACGGCCGTAGAACTGGGCAAGGAAGGCCTCGAGGATCTCGGCGGCGCCCGCACCGGCGCCGGTGCGGGGAAAGAAGGCGCGGTTGCCCCAGTTCTGACCGCCGCGGATGAAGAAGACCTGCACACAGGCCTCGCCTCCCTCTAGAGCAAGCGCCACGACATCGGCCTCGGCGATGCCCCGCGGGTTGACGATCTGGGTCGCCTGCACCTCGCTCAGCGCGCGGATACGGTCGCGAAGCACGGCGGCCCGCTCGTAATCGAGCCGCGCCGCCGCCGCCTCCATCTCGCGCGCGAGTCGCGCCTGCAACTCGTGGGAGCGGCCGGAGAGGAATTTCTCGGCATCGGCCACGAGGCCGGCATATTCCGCCTCGCTCACCTTGCCGGCGCAGGGGCCGGCGCAGCGGCGGATCTGGTAGAGCAGGCAGGGCCGTGTCCGCCCCTCGAACACCGCATCGGTGCAGTTGCGCAAGAGAAACATCTTCTGCAGCTGGTTGAGGGTGCGGTTGACCGCCGCCGCCGAGGCGAACGGGCCGAAATAATGTCCCTTCACCCGCCGCTTGCCCCGGTGCTTGACGATCCGCGGGAAGGGGTGGTCGCGGGTGACGAGGATCTCGGGAAAGCTCTTGTCGTCCCGCAGAAGCACGTTGAAGCGCGGCTTGAGCTGCTTGATGAGGCTCTGCTCGAGAAGGAGCGCCTCGGCCTCGGTCCCGGTGGTGAGGAACATCATGCCGTGGGTGGCGGCGATCATGCGGCGGATACGCTCGCCATGCCCCGTGGGCCGGGCATAGCTCGCCACCCGCTTGCGCAGATCGCGGGCCTTGCCGACATAGAGCACCGCCCCTTTCTCGTCGAGCATGCGATAGACGCCGGGCCGATGGGGCAGGGTCGGCAGAAGATGGCGGATAAGGGCATGCCCCGTGAACGGGCGGCCGTCCGGCCCCGCCGCACGGGTGACGGCGCCTTCGGGAGCCCCCTCGGCCGTCGCCTCCGCTTCGATGGCGGAAGCCTCTCCTGCCCGCTTCTCCGCTTCGTCCTGCATGTGCGGCCCTTCCCCCTGCGTCACGCGATCGCACCCGGCGTCAGCCTGTGGATAACCTTGTGGGCAGAATCGCGAACATTGAGGCAACTCGACGGAAGATCAAAGGGTTAACAAATCCCCAATATGGTTGCTCATCATGCAACCCATTGACGGAAATGGATAAAACATTCCAGCGCGGAAGAAAATTCCCTGATCGCAAGGATTTGACGACTTCGTGACCGCCCGCCGAATGCTGGTGGACAAATTTCGCCTCGGCTCTCCCTCGGCCGGCCTCATTCGCGAATCATCACGTCCGGCGTCTGCCATCCCAGGTGCTGGCCGCCGTCGATGCACAGGAGCTGGCCGGTGAAGGACGGGGTGTCGAGAATGAAGTCGAGCGCGCGCACGATATCCTCGGGGTCGGACCCGCGCCCCAGCACGGTGGCGGCCCGCTGACGGGCGAAATGTTCGGCGCTCTGCCGCGGGCCCTGCAATGTCGGACCGGGGCCGATGGCATTGACCCGGATCTTCGGGGCAAGCCCCATGGCCGCGATGCGCGTGAAGGTCCACAGCGCCGACTTGGCAAGGGCGTAGCTCACGAATTCGGGGGTGAGCTTGCGGACCCTCTGATCGACCATGTTGACGATCACCGCCTGCGCCACCGGCTCGCCCGCGGCATCGGTCAACGGTTCGGGCGCCCCGGCCGCGAAATGGCGTGTCAGAACCACCGGCGCCCGGAGATTGGATTCCATGTGCCGGTCCCAGCTTTCGCGGCTGGTGGTCTCGATCCGGTCATGCTCGAAGATCGAGGCGTTGTTGACGAGAACCGACAGCGGCCCGCCGAGCGCCGCAACGGCCCGCGGCACGAGGCGCTCGACCTCTGCCTCGTCGAGGAGATCGGCCCCGAGAGCCACCGCCCGCCGCCCCATGGCCTCGATCTCGGCCACCACCTCGCGGACCGCCGCTTGCGAGCCATGATAATGCACCGCCACGTCGAGACCGCGCCGGGCAAGACCGAGAGCCATGGCCCGGCCGATGCGCCGCGCCGCTCCGGTCACCAATGCCCGGCCCTGCCGCATCCCCGCCTCCTCAGATCAGACCAGCTGCGCCACATAGAGTGCATAGAGCGCCAGCATGATGGCGCCGACGGCACGGGAGATATTCAACCTCAAGATGATGAACGGCGCAAGCAGAAGCGCCGTGCCCAGCATCACCCACAGATCAAAGTCGAGGACCCGTCGCGGCATCTCGAGCGGCCCGAACAGGCTGCCGAGGCCCATGATCGCCAGAAGGTTGAAGGCGTTGGAGCCAAGCACGTTCCCGAGGATCACGTCGGTATGACGGCGCAGCGCCGCGGCCACGGTGGTTGCCAGCTCGGGCAGCGAGGTGCCGACGGCCACCACCGTCAGGCCGATGACCGTGTCGGAAACGCCGAGATCCTCGGCAAGATCCACCGCCCCTTTCACGAGCAGATCCGCCCCAAGCGGCAACCCGATGATCCCGATCACGAGCAGAAGGGCGATCTTCCAGCCCGGCAGGCCCGGATCGACCTCCTCGATCTCGCCCGCCTCTGCCGCGGCCGCCGCCTGCGCCGCGCGCGCCGCCTTGTGCGCCCGGCGATGGCGCCGGGCGGAGCGCCAGGCATCGAACAGCATCAGCCCGAGAAGGGCAAGCAGCACCACCCCGTGGGGGATGTCCAGCGGCCCGAGCCAGGCAAGGGCGATGAAGGCGATGCTGGCGCCCATCATGAAGACGTAGTTCCTGAAGGCACTCTCCCCGTCCATCACGATGCCGGAGATGAGCGCCGGCACACCCACCACCAGCAGGATGTTGGCGATGTTGGAGCCGACGATATTGCCGATCGCCACGCCCGGATAGCCCTCGGCCGCTGCCTTGATGACCACGAGCAGCTCGGGAGCCGAGGTGCCGAAAGCCACGATCGTCAGGCTGACGAGAAGCGCCGGCACCCCTGCCCTGAGCGCCAGGTTGACCGCTCCGCGCACGAGCGCATCCCCGGCAAGGACCAGAAGCGCGAGGCCGGCCAGCGTCATCAGAAGGGCTGCAAGCATGGGCATCCTCGCATCGACAGGTTCGGAGAGAAGGCGAAGGCGGGATGATCCGGAGCGTCAACCGCCCTTGCCGTCATCCCTGCTGGTGCAGGGGCAGGGCCCCTTGCCGACGATGAAGGCTCCGCATTCGGGGCATTTGCGCGTGTCGATGGCCTTCGGTTTCTTCCGTGCCCCCACCTTCGGCACCCTGAGCCGGCCGAAGAGGGCGAGCACGGCCATGACCACGAGAAAGAGGGATACAACCTTCATCATGTCGGAGCCCCCGGTCACAGCCCGTATCGCGCCCACCATTGCCGCGCCTCGAAGACGGAGGCCGTTTCCTCGGCGATGCCGGGGCGCAGACGTTGTAGCAGGGAACGGCGGGGGCCAAAAGGCACAAAGCGCAGCTTCTCGCCGAAGCGCTCGCGCATCACCGGCTCGAGATGGCCGATGCCGTCGATCAGCCCCTTCCCGAGAGCGGCCTCGCCCAGCCAGAAATCGCCCGAGAAGATGTCCTCCTCCTGCGCCAGGCGCGAACCTCGGCGGCTCTTCACATGGGCGATGAAACGGGCGTGGAGTTCGCTCTCGATCCGCCGGAGCCGCACCTCGTCCTCCCTGCGGACCGGCAGGAAAGGATCCATGAAACCCTTCTTTTCCCCGGCCGTATAGACCCGCCGCTCGATGCCGTGACGGGTGATGAAGTCATGCAGGCCGAAAGAGGCGTGGATGACGCCGATCGAGCCGACGATCGAGGTGGCATCGGCGAAGATCTCGTCGGCGGCGCAGGCCAGCCAATAGCCACCCGAGGCCGCCACATCCTCGACGAAGGCGAAGACCGGCACCTTGGTCCGGTCGGCAAGGCGGCGTATCCGGGCGGCCAGGAGCGCGGACTGGGCCGGCGAGCCGCCGGGAGAGTTGATCGCCAGCGCCACCGCCACGGGCCGGCCGCGGCAGAAGGCCCGCTCGAGAACCGGTGCGAAGGCGGCGTCGCTGATCCGACCGCCGGCAGCCATGCGGCCACCCGCGGCGATCACGCCTTCCATGCGAACGACCGGAACGCGCGGCCGCCGGAAAGGGATCAGGTTCGGCAGGTTCATGCCCCGCACATAGCCCTCCCCCTGCAGCGCCACAAGTCCGCCGGTCGGAGCGGCCGCGCCCGGAAAAGCGAACCAGAACCCCGCGAGCGCGGGAAGACAGACGGGAAGAGCGCCCGCTCTCCCGCACCCTCGCGGCCCGATCCGGCTGTCCGCGCTCTCGAGGCGACGGGACAAGCCCGCCCGCAATTCCCCCGATCGCGTCACCATCCTCTCGCAAGGAGCGGGCGATGCGCGTAAGTTCAGGGTGATTCGTCTTCCCGGCCAGCGAGTTCCGATGGACACCCCCCTGCCCCTCGTCAACGATGTCGTCCTCGTCGGCGGCGGCCATACCCACGCCCTCACCCTCCTTGCATGGGCCATGAAGCCGATGCCCGGGGTGCGGCTCACCCTGATCAATCCCGAACCAACCGCCCCCTATTCGGGCATGCTGCCCGGTTTCGTCGCCGGCCATTACCGGCTCGAGGAGCTCGACATCGACCTCGTGCGCCTCGCGCGCCATGCCGGGGCGCGGCTCGTGCTCGATCGTGCCGTGGGACTCGACCGCCGGAAGCGGCATGTGCTTCTCGCGAACAGGCCGCCCGTCGCCTACGATCTCGTCTCGATCGACATCGGCATCACCACCGATCTGCCCGACATCCCGGGTTTCGCCGCCCATGCCCTGCCGGCAAAGCCGCTGCACGACTTCGCCCGCCGGTGGGATGCCTTCGTCACGCGTTCCCGAGGGCGGACGGCGAAGATCGTGGTGATCGGCGGCGGCGTGGCGGGTGTCGAGCTGGCGCTGGCGATGGAACATCGGTTGCGGAACGCCGGCGCCACGCCCGACATCACCATCATCGAGGCCGGCCCCGACATCCTGCCGACGCTCGGCCGAGGCACCCGCGCCGCGCTGCGGCGCCACCTCCGCCGCGCCGGAATCAGCATCATCGCCGATGCCGCCGTGGCGCGGGTCGCTGCCGACCGGGTGCACCTCGCAGACGGGCGTCACCTCGCCGCCGACCTCGTCGTCGGCGCCGCCGGAGCGCAGCCTCAGCCCTGGCTGACCGAGACCGGGCTTGCGCTGCACGAGGGTTTCATCCGGGTCGGCCCGACGCTGCAGAGCATTTCCGACCCGTCCGTCTTTGCCGCCGGGGACATCGCCCATCTCGACCATGCACCCCGCCCCAAGGCCGGGGTCTTCGCCGTCCGCGAGGCCCCGATTCTCCACCACAATCTTCGCGCCGCGCTGGCAGGCCGGCGGCTCAGGCGCTACCGGCCGCAGCGCGACTTCCTCAAGCTGATCTCTACCGGCGGCAAGGGAGCGGTGGCCGACAAGTGGAACCTGCCGCTCGACGGGGCATGGCTCTGGCACTGGAAGGACCGCATCGACCGGCGCTTCATGCGCATGTTCGTCGAGTTGCCGGAGATGGCCCCGCCGCGCCTGCCGCCCGAGCGGCCCCGGGCCCTCGACGCGGCACTCGGAGAGGCTCCCCTGTGCGGCGGCTGCGGTGCCAAGGTCGGCCCCGGAGCGCTCGGCCGGGTGCTGGCCGATCTCGCCGCGCCCCGGCGACCCGACATTCTCGCCGGTGCCGGCGACGATGCCGCCATTCTGGCCTGTGGCAACACGCGGCAGGTGGTGACGACCGACCATCTGCGCGCCGTCGTCGATGATCCGTGGCTGATGGCAAGGATCGCCGCCGTCCATGCGCTGGGCGACGTGCTGGCCATGGGCGCTGCCCCGCAGGCCGCCCTCGCCCAGATCATCCTGCCGCGCATGAGCGAGCGGATGCAGGCGGAAACCCTGCGCGAGATCATGGCGGCGGCCGCCGGGGTGTTTGGCGCGGCCGGCGCCGCCATCGTCGGCGGCCATACCAGCATGGGACATGAGCTGACGGTGGGGTTCACCATTACCGGCCTCGTGGAACGGCCGATCACCCTTGCCGGCGCACGGCCGGGGGACGCACTCGTTCTCACCCGACCGATCGGCACCGGCGTCATCCTCGCTGCCGAGATGCGCAGGCAGGCCCGCGGGGAGGAGGCGGCCGCCGCCTGGGCGATGATGGCGCGCCCGCAGATCGGGGCCGGCCGGCTTCTCGCACGCCATGCCCACGCGATGACCGATGTCACCGGCTTCGGCCTGGCCGGTCATCTGCTCGAAATGCTCGATGCCTCGGGCGTCGCGGCCGTGATCGACGCGCATGCGCTGCCGCTCCTGCCCGGTGCCCGCGCCCTCGCCGAAGCCGGGATCCGCTCGACGATCTGGCCGGCCAACACCGCGGCCGCCGCTGCCCGCGTGCGGTTCGGCACCGGCCCGGTGGCCGATCTTCTCTTCGATCCGCAGACCGGAGGCGGCCTCCTCGCAGCCGTGCCGGCCGCGGAGGCCGACGCCCTGCTCGAAGCACTGCGCCGCCACGAACCCGAGGCGGCCGTCATCGGCCATGTGACGGAAGGCCCCCCTTTCCTCACTCTCGAAGGGGAATGACGACCGCTTCTCCGCCCGCGGGGCCGCCGGACGCCTAGCCGGCTTTCTGGCTCAGCCGCTCGATCTCTTCCTTGATCTGGAGCTTGCGCTTCTTGAGCTCGGCAATGTGCAACGGATCGGTCGCCGGGCTCTGCAAGGCCTTCTCGATCTCGGCTTCGAGCGCTGCGTGCTTTTCCTTCAAGGCTGCCAGATGGCCTTCGATCGTCATGGGCTCAATGCCTCCCCTGTTGCACGATGCATGCGGAATTGGAACATGATTCCCCGCTCCTGTCATCCGGTTTGTGCTCCGGTGGCGCCCCCGTCGGCATCATTCGGCAAAGGGGGCGACAAGGCGACCGACGAGGGGGACCGCCGCTCGGGCTGCAGGCCGAGAAGGCCGCCCGCGGCAATGGCGCCGAAACCGAGAAGGCTTGCCGGGTCGGGCCATTCGCCGAACCAGAGCAGACCCACGGGCACCGCGAAGGCAAGATTGGCATAGAGCAGGGGCGAGAGCAGCGAGGCTTCGCTGCGTGCATAGGCCGACACCGTCAGGAAATGGCAGGCGGCAGTGACGAGGCCGAGCGGCAGCATCGGCCAGGGGACGATACGCGCGGCGTTTTCCGCCCCGTCGAGATACAGCGCCAGGGGCAGCAGCAAGGCGCTGCCGAGCAGGCTCTGGACAACGAGGGTCGAGAGCGGATCGACGATCGGCCTGCCTTCGTCCGCCGAGGCGGCAAGCCGGGTGGCCACCAGCCAGACGGCGAGCAGAACCCCGCCGAGAATCGCCGCGCCGGCACCCAGAAGATGGTCGGCGGGCACATCAAGCCTCGGTCGGGCGATCAGCACGGCCCCTGCAAGCGCAAGCGCCGTGCCGACCCAGCGCTTCGGCCCGAACCGTTCACGCAGGACCAGCGCCGCAAGCACCGTCGCCATCACCGGGGCGACGAGAAAGCCGCCCGTCGCCGTGGCAAGCGGCACCAGCGACAGCGCCTCGACCAGAAGCGTCATCGCGCCCATCATCAGCACGGTTCGCACGACGATGCCGGCACGATCATGCCGCGGCACATGCACCGGCCGCGAGAGGAACCACGCCACCGCGAGGCCGATGCCGCCCGCACCGAGATAGCGCACGGCCGTGACGAGAAGAGGCGAGCCGCTCGCGGCGGCAACGCGCGCAAACCCGTCCCCGAACGGGGTCAGGGCCATCGCGAGAAGAAGCAGGGGCACGCCGGCCCGTCGGCGCCGATCCATCGGAATCACCAAAGCGGTATCCATCTTTGGCAATTACAACCATTGATTGTCCACCGATGCAAGGGGCGCAGGCCGGTCCAGGCTGGTCGGGCCGCCCGGAAACGGACCCGTCATCAGGGCAAATCCTCGGCGGGTGCCCGTGCGCATCGCCGGGGCATCATGGCGCAGGTTCGACGGCACGGATCAGCGCCGGGGCGGGCGCATCGTCATGCCGGCACCTGCCCGACCGACGGAGCATGTCCGCACGATCTTCCGCGGGGTGCCGCGCCTGTCAGAACACGCGTGGGGATCAGCGCATGAGAACAAGCCCGCGCCGGGCCTTGCCGGCCCCTGTGGCGGCGATGGCCTCGTTGATCTCCTCGAGGGCGAAGCGACCCGAGACGAGCGAATCGAGATCGAGCCGCCCCTGCCGCCAGAGCGAGATCAGCCACGGAATGTCGCGCCGCGGCACCACGTCGCCCATGCGCGAGCCGATGATCGATTGCCCCGAAGCGGCAAGCACGACCGGCTCGTATTCGGCCTTCTCACCCGACGGCGGCATGCCGACGACCACGATCTTCGCCCCCTTCGCACCGAATCGCGGCGCGCTGCGAAAGGCCGCGATCGCCCCGGTCGTGACGATGACATGATCGGCGCCCCGCCCGCCGAGAAGGGCCTTCACCTTCCGATGGGGCTTGTCCTCGGTGGCAAGCACGCCGGCAGTGGCGCCGAAGGCACGGGCATCCTCGAGCTTCTCCGCGCCGACATCGACCGCCACCACCTGCGACGCCCCGGCGATCACCGCGCCCTGGATCGCATTGAGCCCCACACCGCCCGCACCGATCACCACCACGCTTTCCCCGGGGCGCAGCCCGGCGGAATGGACCACGGCGCCGACCCCCGTCAGCACGCCGCAACCGAGAAGCGCGGCAATCTCGAGGGGAACATCGTCGCCGATCGGCACGACCTGGCTGTGATGGACCACCGCCTTCTCGGCAAAGGCGCCGGTGTCGAGACCGTGATTGACCGGCGTGCCGTCCGGCAGGGAGAGGGGGGCGGCCGCCCCGGGCGCGTCGCAGATCGCGGGCCGCCCGGCAGCGCAGCGGGGACAATGTCCGCAATGACGCATGAAGGTGACGACCACATGCTGGCCGGGGGCGATGTCGTGCACGCCCTCGCCCACCGCCTCGACGACGCCCGCCGCCTCATGACCGAAGACCGCCGGCAGCGGCCCGCCCCAGGCGCCCTCGGCATAGGAGATGTCCGAATGGCACACCGCCACCGCCCCGATCCGGAGCTTGACCTCACCCGGCCCCGGATCGGCAAGGACGACATCCTCGATCGTCATCGGCGCTCCGAAAGCGCGTGTCACGGCTGCCCGTATCCGTTCTCCCATCGACTTCCTCCCCCGGCTTCCACCTGCGCAATGAAGGGCGGCGGGAAAGGAATTGTCAATCAATTCGCCCGACAACGCATCACTCCCGCCGCCACGGAAAAGGCTGGCTTTCGCTGTCGAATGGGGGCAGAAAATGGTCAGACATATCATGCCCGTTCCGCGAGGCGGGCGACAAGCAGGGAGGTATCGATGCGGACCGAGGTCGCAATCATCGGCGGCGGGCCGGCCGGTCTTCTTCTCGGCCAGCTGCTCACCCGCGCCGGCATCGACAATGTGGTGATCGAGAAGCATACGCGCGACCATGTTCTCGGCCGCATCCGCGCCGGCATTCTCGAATGGGAGACGGTCGAACTCCTGGAACGGGCCGGGGTCGGCGACAGGATGGCCCGCCAGGGCATTCCCCATGACGGCATCCGCATCGCCCATGGCGAAGACATGTTCCGCATCGACTTTGCCGAACTGGTCGGCAAACAGGTGATGGTCTGGGGGCAGACGGAGGTCACCCGCGATCTCTACGAGGCCCGCGACAGGGAAGGCATGCCGACCGTTCACGAAGCCGCCGATGTCGCCCTGCACGGGATCGACGGCAGCTCGCCCTTCGTCACATGGCGCAAGGACGGCCGCGAGCACCGGCTCGATTGCGACTGGATCGCCGGTTGCGACGGCTTTCACGGCGCGAGCAGGCGCGCCATCCCCGAAAGCCGCCGCCGCGAATATCGGCGCGCCTATCCCTTCGGCTGGCTCGGCATCCTCTCGCGCACCCCCCCGGCGGCCGAGGAGCTGATCTATGCCGCTTCCGGGCGCGGCTTCGCGCTCTGCTCGATGCGCCGGCCCGACCTCTCGCGCCACTACATTCAGGTGCCGTTGACCGACCGCATCGAGGATTGGCCCGACGACGCCTTCTGGGCCGAGCTGAAGCGCCGCCTGCCCGCGAAGGTGGCGGCCGCTCTCGTCACCGGCCCCTCGATCGAGAAGTCGATCGCCCCCCTGCGATCCTTCGTCTCGGAACCGATGCGCCACGGCCGGCTCTGCCTCGCCGGCGACGCCGCCCATATCGTGCCGCCGACGGGGGCGAAGGGCCTCAATCTCGCTGCCTCCGACGTCCACTACCTCGCCGAAGCCCTGATCGCGGCCCGTCACGGCCGGATGGATGCCATCGACGGCTACTCCGCCCGGGCCCTCGCCCGGGTATGGAAGGCGGAACGCTTCTCCTGGTGGATGACGATGCTGCTCCACAGCTTCCCCGAGGAAACGCCGTTCGACCGGCGCATTCGCGAGGCCGATCTTGCCTATCTCGCCACCTCCCAAGCCGCCCGGACCGCCTTGGCGGAGAACTATGTCGGCCTGCCCTTCTGACAGGATGAGGGCGTTCCGCGGGAGAGGAGCCCCTTCCGGCCGGAACGGCCCGAGCATGCACCGGGCAGCGATGCGGCAGGCCGGCAGCATGGAGAAGGCCGTCGTCTCCGCAGGGAAGGGATGCCGGGCCGCGCTTCGTGCCGCCCGCAGGGCCCGGGCCGGTCGGCGCATCCCCGCACCGCTTTCCCACCGGGCGGACAGGAAGCCCCGGAGCGCCGCAACGCAAGGCCGGCCCCGCACGGGCGCAGAATGCCGCGCGCATGGCTTGTTCCGGGCGGGGAGCGCCCGGTATGATGGACGAAAATGCAGCTGCACGAGAGGAAAGAGCGATGCGGATGATCCGGCTTGGCGATGTCGTCCTCCATCATGACGACCGCGGGCCGCGGGAAGCGCCGGCCCTCGTCTTCGCGAATTCGCTCGGCACCGATCTTCGGCTCTGGGACGCCCTTCTGCCCCACCTGCCCGACGGGCTGCGCATCATCCGTTACGACAAGCGCGGCCACGGGCTTTCCTCGCTGCCACCCCGTTCCCCCGAAGGCGGCTGGTCGCTCGGGGAGCTCGTGGCCGACACCGCCGCCCTGCTCGACGCTCTCGGCGTGCGCGACTGCCTCTTCGTCGGCCTTTCGATCGGCGGCATGATCGCCCAGGGGCTGGCTGCCGAACGACCCGATCTCGTCCGGGCGATGGTGATCTCCAACACCGCCGCCAAGATCGGCACGCCACAGATGTGGGAGGAACGGGCCGCCCGGATCCGGGCCGGCGGCATCGAGGTGGTGGCCGACAGCGTGATGGAACGCTGGTTCTCGCGCCGCTTCCGCGAGGAGCGCCCCGAGGAGATCGTCGGATGGCGCAACATGCTCGTCCGCCAGCCGATCGAGGGCTATGTGGCCTGTGCGCTGGCCGTGGGCCATGCAGACCTCGCCGAGAGCACCGCGCGGCTGCGCCTGCCGACGCTCGCCATCACCGGCAGCGAGGACGGCTCGACCCCGCCCGACCTCGTGCGCGAAACCGCCGATCTCGTCCCGGGCGCACGCTTCGCCCTCATCCGCGGTGCCGGGCACATCCCCTGCGTCGAGAAGCCGGAGGAATATGCGGGGCTCCTGTGCGAGTTCATCGCCGCCACCGGCCATCTCGCAAATTCCTGAGCGAACCGCTAGACTGGCGCGGCCGGCAGGGGGAGACGGGCGATGGCACGGGCGAGCGAAGCGCGGAAGGAGACGCGGATTCAGCGGGAAAAGCGCGAGGTGATCCTCAAGGCCGCCCTGGCCGAGTTCGCGAAGAACGGTTTTCGCGGCACCACGATCGACGCCATCGCGGCAGGCGCCGGCCTCTCCAAGCCCAATCTCCTCTACTACTTCTCCTCCAAGGAAGAGATATACCGCGCCCTCCTGTGCCAGCTTCTCGACACCTGGCTCGAGCCGCTCTTCCGCCTCGATCCCGAGGGCGACCCGATAGCCGAGATCACCGGCTATGTGCGCCGCAAGCTCGAAATGGCCCGGGACTACCCGGCCGAGTCGCGGCTCTTCGCCAACGAGATCCTGCGCGGCGCGCCCCGCCTGAAGGACATGCTCGAAGGCCCGCTGAAGGAAATCGTCGATCGCGAAGCCGCAGTCATCGGCCGATGGGCCGAGGAAGGGCGGATCGCACCGGTCGATCCCCATCACCTGATCTTCTCGATCTGGGCGACGACTCAGCATTACGCCGATTTCGACGTGCAGGTGCGGGCGGTGCTCGGCCCCGACCGCAGCGCCACCCGCTTCGCCGACGCCGAGGCCCATCTCGTCACCCTGTTCGAACGGGTGCTGCGCCGCACCGACGGCAACGGAAAACCCCCCGAAGATTCCTGATCGCGCAGGCGTGACCGGAAGGTTCCTTTTCCTTTCTCATCCCCTCTTGACCTTCCAGCGACTGGAAACCCCATCTCTTTCCTCGAAGGCGGCGGCTCCCGATTCAGAGTCGGGCTTCCGCACCTGTGCCCAGAAGGAGGAATGGAAATGCGCACCGAACTCGAAGTGCTGAAAATGGGCTGCAATGCCTGTGTCGAGAAGGTGAGGAAGGCCCTCGAGGCGCTTCCCGGCGTGAAGGCGGCCTCGGTCGATCTCGAGGGCAAGCGCGCCACCGTGGAACACGACGAGGGCGTGGCCCCCGAAACCCTCGCCCGCGCCGTGACCGATGCCGGTTATCCGGCCTCCGTCCTCAGCCGTTGAAGGCCCCGCACGGGCCGCTCATGGAGGTCGCCATGACCGAACGAACCGACAATGACATGCCCACCCCCCTCTCCTCCCCGGATGGGGCCGCATGCGAGCTCCCGGACGGCGCTGGTGACGGCGACGCCGAGGGCCCCCTTCTCAAGCGGTTCCGCATCGAGGGGATGAGCTGCGCCTCCTGCGCCCTCTCGGCAGAGAAGGCCCTGAACGAGCTCGCGGAGGTGCGCGAGGCACGGGTGAACTTCGCCACCGGCACTGCCGAGATCCGCCTCGGGGAAGGCGGGGCCGAGGCCGGGATCGCCGACAGGATTGCCGAGAAGGTGCGTGAAGCGGGTTACGTGCCGGCCATCGCCGAGGCGGTGCTCCTCGTCGAGGGCATGAGCTGCGCGTCCTGCGTCGGCAATGTCGAGAAGGCCCTCCTGGCCGAACCCGGCGTGCTCGACGCCCGTGTCAACCTGGCCACGAAGCTTGCCCGCGTGCGCTACGCCCCCGGCATCACCACGCCCGAGGCGCTGGCGCAGGCGGTGAGCCTTGCCGGCTACGAGGCACGGGTGGTCGAAGGGGAAAGCAGCGGGACGGAAGCGGAGGAAGCGGGCCGACGCGAAGTGGCGGGGCTCAAGCGCGATCTCCTCCTCGCCACCTTTCTGACCGTTCCGGTCTTCCTCCTCGCGATGGCCGAACATTTCGTGCCGCCCTTCCGCGCCTGGGCGGAGGAAACGCTCGGGCTCCGGGCGCTCTGGGCCGTGCAGTTCGTGCTGACGACATTCGTGCTCGCCTTTCCGGGGCGGCGCTTCTACGTGCACGGCATTCCCGCGCTGCTGCGCCGCCGCCCGGACATGAACTCCCTCGTCGCCCTCGGCACGGCGGCCGCCTGGCTCTACTCCACCGTCGTCCTCTTCTTCCCCGATCTCGTGCCCGAGAATGCCCGCGGGGTCTATTTCGAGGCGGCGGCGGTGATCGTCACGCTGATCCTCGCCGGAAAATGGATGGAGGCAAGGGCGAAGTCGCAGGCATCCTCGGCCATCCGCAAGCTGATCTCGCTGCGGCCGCGCACCGCCCGCCGGCTGCGGGAGGACGGCGGCTTCGAGGAAATTCCGGTCGAGCGGCTGCGGCCGGGCGACCGGGTGATCGTCCGGCCGGGCGAACAGGTGCCGACCGACGGCATCGTCATCGAAGGGAGCGGCCTCGTCGACGAATCGATGATCACCGGCGAACCCCTGCCGGCGGAAAAGGTCGCCGGCGAGAAGGTCGTCGGCGGCACGGTGCTCCGGCAGGGCAGCCTCGTGATCGAGGCCCGCTCGGTCGGCGCCGACACGGTTCTTGCCCGCATCATCCGCATGGTCGAGGAGGCCCAGTCGGCCCGGCTGCCGGTGCAGGCCCTGGCCGACCGGATCGTGGCCCGCTTCGTGCCGGCGGTCATGACCATCGCCCTCGTCGCCGGCCTGGTGTGGTATCTCGTCGGCCCCGAGCCGCGACTGACCCATGCGCTCGTCGCGGCCATCTCGGTTCTGATCATCGCCTGCCCCTGCGCCATGGGGTTGGCAACGCCGGTCTCGATCATGGTCGGCACCGGCCGCGCCGCCGAACTCGGCATGCTCTTCCGACGCGGAGAGGCGCTGCAAAGGCTGGAGGACATCACCACCGTGGCCCTCGACAAGACCGGCACCATCACCGCCGGCGAGCCGCAGGTGACGGAGATCCTGCCGGCCGAGGGGGAGACGACCGATCGCCTCCTGGGGCTCGTCGCCGCCCTCGAGAGCCGCTCCGAGCACCCGGTGGGTGCCGCCATCCTCGCCCGGGCCGCGGAAGAGGGGCACGAGCTGCCCCCCGTCGCGGAATTCGCGGCCGAAAGCGGACACGGCATCCGCGGCCGGGTGGCGGATCATGATGTGGTCGTCGGCACCGAGGCCTGGCTGCGGAAGAACGGGATCGACCCTTCCCCGCTCGAGGAGAAGGCCGCGGAACTTGCCGCACGGGGCCGCACGGTGCTGCTGGTGGGCCTCGACAGGCGCCCCGCCGGCATCATCGCCGTCTCCGATCCGATCAAGCCCGAAGCGGAGGCGGCGATCGACGCGCTTCACCGTCTCGGCCTCAAGGTGCTGATGATCTCCGGCGACCGGCCGGCCAGCGCCGAGGCCGTGGCCCGCGAAGTGGGGATCGACGAGGTGGTGGCCGGCGTCCTGCCCGAGGGCAAGCTCGACGTCATCCGGAGCCGTCAGGCCGAAGGCGAGGTGATGGCCTTCGTCGGCGACGGGATCAACGATGCACCCGCCCTTGCGGCCGCCGATGTCGGCATCGCCATCGGCACCGGCACCGACATCGCCATCGAGACCGGCGACGTGGTGCTGATGCGGGGCGAGCTCGTGGGCGTGCCCAACCTCGTCGCCCTGTCGCGGTCGGTGATGCGCAACATCCGCCAGAACCTGTTCTGGGCCTTCGCCTACAATGTCGTGCTGATCCCGGTGGCGGCCGGGGTGCTCTACCCGGTGAACGGCACGCTGCTCTCCCCGATGCTGGCAGCGCTGGCGATGTCGCTCTCGTCGGTGTTCGTGGTCGGCAATGCGCTGAGACTGCGCCGCTGGCAACCGCCCTTCGCCCTGACCGGCAGGGAGGAGGACAAGGCGATGCCTCCCCTCGAAGCGGCGCCGGCCGCCGGCTGACACGGCCGGCGAACCCGGCAGGGCCGCGGCGTTTTCTGCCGCGGCCTTGCCGCGCCGCCATTTCGTGGCATGATGCCCCGGGGCCGGCCCGATGCATGATGACCGCCACGGCACCGGCCCCCTCCTTCGGCAAGGAAAGGAAAGGTCCTCGGGATGGCGACGGTGACGACAGCACGGGACGACATGCTCCTGACGATCGGCGAGACGGCACGGCGCACGGGCCTGCCGGCCAAGACCATCCGCTATTACGAGGAGATCGACCTCATCCGCCCCCTGCGCGGCACCAACGGCTATCGCGCCTTTCGGCAGAGCGACGTGCACAAGCTGATCTTCCTCGCCCGGGCCCGCAGCCTCGGCTTCTCTATCGAGGACTGCCGCACCCTTCTCTCGCTCTACGAAGACCAGCAGCGCAGCTCGTCCGAAGTCAAGGCGCTGGCCAAGGCCCATCTCGACAAGATCGACGCCAAGATCGCCGAGCTGGAGCGGATGCGCGCCGCCCTCTCCCACCTGATCGCGGCCTGCCATGGCGACGACCGGCCCGACTGCCCGATCATCGAAGGGCTCGCCGGTGGCGAGGAGATCGGCGACGCGGATCGGATGGCGAGAAAGGGCTGAGATCGCCGGACGCGGCAAGGGAAGCCGAGAAGGCGGAGAGGGCATCGGCCGGAGCCGCGGAGGAATGTGCCGCCGCGCTTCCTCCCGGAGGGAAGCCGCCACCTGCGACATCCGCCGGGATGCGAGGCCGGGTTGACGCGATCCTGACCGGGCGTGAGCGGCGGAGGCCGCCGCCCGGCCCTGCCCGGCCCCTCCGCCCCCTTGCCGTCGCGTGCATGGCCGCCATCTTTATGGCACCCTTGGAAGCCGCCCTCGCACCGCAGGACGATTCGCCATGCCCGACGACAGCCAGACCCTTTCCGCCAGCCGCTTTCGCGCCCCCCACGCCCGATCCGAGGGCGGGCGCCGTTTCGTGCTGCACGCGCCCTTCGAGCCGGCGGGCGACCAGCCCCGGGCAATCGCGGAACTCGTCGAGGGGATAGGGAAGGGAGAACGCGATCAGGTGCTGCTCGGGGCCACCGGCACCGGCAAGACCTTCACCATGGCCAAGGTGATCGAGGCGACCCAGCGCCCCACCATCATCCTCGCCCACAACAAGACCCTCGCGGCCCAGCTCTACGGCGAGTTCAAGAGCTTCTTTCCCGAAAACGCGGTGGAATACTTCGTCAGCTATTACGATTACTACCAGCCCGAAGCCTATGTGCCGCGGACCGACACCTACATCGAGAAGGAAAGCCAGATCAACGAGCAGATCGACCGGATGCGGCATTCGGCGACCCGGGCGCTGCTGGAGCGCGACGACGTGATCATCGTCGCGTCGGTTTCCTGCATCTACGGCATCGGCTCGGTCGAGACCTACACCGCCATGGCCCAGGATCTGGCGGTGGGCGAGAGCCACGATCTGCGCAAGGTGATGGCCGATCTCGTCGCCCAGCAATACCGCCGGGCCGACAATTTCTTCCAGCGGGGCACCTTCCGCGTCCGCGGTGACGTGCTCGAGATCTGGCCGGCCCATCTCGAGGATCGCGGCTGGCGCATCTCCTTCTTCGGCGACGAGATCGAGGCCATCACCGAATTCGACACGCTCACCGGCGAGAAGACCGCCTCGCTGGAGCGGGTGCGGATTTATGCCAATTCCCACTACGTCACGCCGCGCCCGACGCTTCAGCAGGCGATCAAGGGCATCCGCGCCGAACTGGCCGAGCGGCTCGAATTCTTTCGCCGCGAGGGCAGGCTCCTCGAGGCCCAGAGGCTCGAGCAGCGCACCACCTTCGATCTCGAGATGCTCGAAGCCACCGGGCACTGCACCGGAATCGAGAACTATTCGCGCTATCTCACCGGCCGCAAGCCCGGCGAGCCGCCGCCCACGCTGTTCGAATACATCCCCGACAACGCGCTGCTGTTCGTCGATGAAAGCCATGTCACCATCCCTCAGCTCGGGGCGATGTATCGCGGCGACTACCGGCGCAAGTTCACCCTCGCCGAGCACGGCTTCCGCCTGCCCTCCTGCATGGACAACCGCCCGCTCAAGTTCGAGGAATGGGACGCGATGCGGCCGCAGACGGTGCATGTCTCGGCGACACCGGGGCCGTGGGAGCTGGAACGGACGGGAGGCGTGTTCGTCGAGCAGGTGATCCGGCCGACGGGGCTCGTCGATCCCGAAATCGTCATCCGCCCGGTGGAGACCCAGGTCGACGATCTTCTGGCCGAGATCCGCGCGACGGCCGGAAAGGGCCAACGCACCCTCGTCACCGTGCTCACCAAGCGCATGGCCGAGGATCTGACCGAGTATCTGCACGAACAGGGGGTGCGGGTGCGCTACATGCATTCGGACATCGACACCATCGAGCGCATCGAGATCGTCCGCGATCTCCGGCTCGGCGCCTTCGATGCCCTCATCGGCATCAACCTCCTGCGCGAAGGGCTCGACATTCCCGAATGCGGCCTTGTCGCCATTCTCGACGCCGACAAGGAAGGCTTCCTGCGCTCTGAAACCTCGCTCGTGCAGACCATCGGCCGCGCGGCCCGCAATGCCGAGGGACGGGTGATCATGTATGCCGACCGCATCACCGGCTCGATGCGACGGGCGATCGACGAGACCGAGCGGCGGCGCAGGAAACAGATCGCATGGAACGAGGCCCACGGCATCACGCCCGAAACCGTCAGGAAGAACGTTTCCGACGTGCTCGAAGGCGTGTTCGAGGGCGATGCCGACATGGCACGAGTCACGGCCACGGTCGAGAAGCTGCCGCCGGGGGGCGATCTCAGGGCGCATGTCGAGGCGCTGCGCAAGGAGATGCTGGCCGCGGCCGAGAACCTCGAATTCGAGGAGGCCGCGCGGCTCCGCGACGAGATCCGCCGCCTCGAGGCCGTCGAGCTTGTCGTGGCCGAAGATCCGTTCGCGCGCCAGGGCGAGATCGACGCCGCCCGCCCCCGCTCCACCGCCGGCAAGCCCGGCCGGCGCGGCGGCAACGCCCGGCGCAAGGGGAAGCGGCGGTGAGAAGCGCAGGGGCCGGCGCCCTGCCCCGCCATTCGCTGGACAGGGGCGGCGGGTCTTTCTAGAGTTTCCCGGCGAGGCCGGCGCCGGTAAGGGAGCCGCGCCCATCGGGGAACGGGGCACCATGCAGCACGGGCGTTTCGACAGTCTCGACGCTTTCCTTTCCGGTGGTGTCGGCCGTCTCGGCAAGGGGCCGATCAGCCTCCTGATGCTCGAGGACGAGGCCGCCTGCGACGCGACCGTCGCCCATCATCTCGGCCTCGGCTTCGGCGACGTGGTCGTGTTCGCCGACGAGGGCGTCGAGATCGCGCCGCGCCTCGCGGCGCAGGTGCATTTCGTCCGCACCTCGCTCGTGGCCGAGGATGCCCATGCCCGCATCGTCAACGCCCTCATCCCCCGTCTCGAGGGCCGCTGGCTGCATTACGGCTTCAACGCCGAGTTCCTCTTCTTCCCCTTCTGCGAGAGCCGCACCATTCGCGACATGCTCACCTTCATGACCGATGAGCGGCGCGACTCGGTGCTGTGCTATGTGATCGATCTCTATGCCGCCGACCTCGACGCCCATCCCGACGGCATCGACCTCGAGAACGCCCATCTCGACCGTTCGGGCTACTATGCCGCACCCCGGCTCGACGACAACGGCCACCCGAAGGAACGGCAGCTCGACTTTCATGGCGGCATCCGCTGGCGGCACGAGGAACTGATCCCCGAGGAGAAGCGCCGGATCGACCGCATCGCCCTCTTCCGCGCCTGCAAGGGGCTCGAGCTGCGCCCCGACCACACCTTCAACGACGAGGAATACAACACCTATTCCTGCCCCTGGCACAACAACATGACCGCCGCCATCGCCTCCTTCCGCGCCGTGAAGGCGCTCAGGCGCAACCCCTCCACGCGCTGGGCGGTGGACAACTTCATGTGGCACAACTCGGTGCGGTTCGAATGGTCCTCGCGCCAGCTGATGGATCTGGGGCTGATGGAGCCCGGCCAGTGGTTCTGACGCCCGGTGCCGCGGCTCCGGCCGGAGCCGCCGGAACGAGCCGGCAGCACCGCTCCGCACAGGGCACGCGCCCCTGCTTCCCCCGGTATCCGGGCGATGGGCGGAGGGCAGGGGCAGAAGACACGGCCGGCGGACGGGAGCGGGCGCGGCGCCGACCCTACCCCGCGGCCGGCTTCCCGGACGGCTTGCGGCGCAGGCGGATCACCACGTCGATACCGGCCAGCTCCGTTCCCGGCAGAGGCCCCGGCAGGCCGGAAATCTCGAGCGCGGCAGCCGGCGCGTCGAGGAGTCGCTCGTCGCCCTCGGCATCTTCGATGAAGTAATGGGGATGATCCTCGGTGCAGGTATCGAACCAGGAACGCTCCCCGTCCACCGCCACCTCGCGCAGAAGCCCGGCTTCGCAGAAGGCCCGCAGCGTGTTGTAGACCGTGGCAAGGGACACCGGCTCCCCCCGGGCGCGGCATTCGGAGTAAAGCCGCTCGGCGGTCACATGACGATGGCCTCCATCGCCGAGCAGCGCCTCGGCAAGGGCGATGCGCTGGCGCGTCGCCCTCAGCCCGCCGCCCCGCAACCAGCTCTCGGCATCGGGCCGCGACCGCCCGCGCGGCGCCCCGGCAACGGACGCCTCTCCGCCCTGCGGTTCCGCGGCCATGATGTCGTCTTCCCTGCGCATGGCGGCCATGATAGGCAATCGGAGCGAAAGGATCAAATTCGCCCGCTTCGGTCACGGGACCGGGCGTTGCGGCTATTGCCCCCGCGGCGAAGCGGGTGATAGAGGAGCTGGAAACGCCGCCGCCCTCCGCCCCATCGCAAGCCGAGGGCCCCATGAGGAGCACGCGATGACCGACCTGCCGACCTCCTTCGACAAGGAAGACCTCCTGCGTTGCGCCCGGGGCGAGCTCTTCGGCCCCGGCAATCCGCAGCTGCCCGAGCCGCCGATGCTCATGATGGACCGGATCACCGAGATCTCGGCCGATGGCGGCGCACACGGCAAGGGGCATGTGGTGGCCGAACTCGACATCACCCCCGAGCTGTGGTTCTTCGCGTGCCACTTTCCCGGCGATCCGGTGATGCCCGGCTGCCTCGGGCTCGATGCGCTGTGGCAGCTCACCGGCTTCAATCTCGGCTGGCGCGGCATGACCGGCCGCGGCCGGGCGCTCGGGGTCGGCGAGGTCAAGTTCACCGGCATGGTCACCCCCGAAACGAAGAAGGTAATCTATCTGGTCGATTTCACCCGCGTCATCGACCGCAAGCTCAAGCTCGGCATCGCCAACGGCCGGATGCTGGCCGATGGCGAGGAAATCTACACCGCGAAGGACCTCAGGGTCGGCCTCTTCAGCAGCTGACCGGAGAGCGAGGAGACAGCCATGCGCCGCGTCGTCATTACCGGGATCGGGATCATCTCCTGCATCGGCAACAACAAGGAGGAGGTGCTCGAGAGCCTGCGCGAAGGCCGCTCGGGGATCACCTTCGCCCCCGAATATGCCGAGCACGGCTTCCGCAGCCGGGTCCACGGCAAGCCCGATATCGACCCCGCCGAGCATATCGACAAGCGCCAGATGCGCTTCATGGGGCCGGGCGCGGCCTACAACTACCTCGCCATGGAGCAGGCCATTGCCGACAGCGGCCTCGAGAAGAACGAGGTGTCGAACGAACGCACCGGCCTCGTGATGGGTTCCGGCGGCCCCTCGACCTCGAATTTCTACAACGCCCACCGCATCGTGATGGAGAAGGGCAGCCCCAGGCGCATGGGCCCCTTCATGGTCACCCGCTGCATGAGCTCGACCAACTCGGCCTGCCTCGCCACTCCCTTCGGCATCAAGGGCGTCAACTACTCGATCACCTCGGCCTGTTCGACCTCGGCCCACTGCATCGGCAACGGCACCGAACTCATCCAGTGGGGTAAGCAGGACATCGTCTTCGCCGGCGGCGGCGAGGAAGTGGACTGGACGCTCTCCTGCCTGTTCGACGCCATGGGCGCGATGAGCTCGAAATACAACGACACGCCCGAGCACGCCTCGCGGCCCTTCGACAAGGACCGCGACGGCTTCGTGATCGCCGGCGGCGCCGGCGTCGTCGTGCTCGAGGAGCTGGAGCACGCCCTCGCCCGCGGCGCGAAGATCTATGCCGAGGTCACCGGTTACGGCGCCACCTCGGACGGCCACGACATGGTCGCCCCCTCGGGCGAAGGCGGGGTGCGCTCGATGAAACTCGCCCTCTCGACCCTCGCGCCCGACCGCAAGGTCACCTACATCAACGCCCACGGCACCTCGACCCCGGTCGGCGACATCAAGGAGATCGAGGCCATTCGCGAGGTCTTCGGCGAAGGCAGCACGCCGCCCGTCTCTTCCACCAAGTCGCTCACCGGCCATTCGCTCGGAGCCACCGGCGTGCAGGAGACCATCTATTCACTCCTGATGATGGAGCACGACTTCATCGCCGCTTCGGCCAACGTGTTCGATCTCGACCCGGCGATCCACCCCGAGGAGATCGTCACCGAGCGGCGCGACGATGTCGAGCACGACACCATCCTCTCCAACTCCTTCGGCTTCGGCGGCACCAACGCCACCCTGGCCATCAGCAAGTATCGCGGGTGAGCCGATGGCGGATCTTCTCAAGGGCAAGCGCGCCCTCATCATGGGCGTCGCCAACGACAAGTCGATCGCCTGGGGCATCGCCCGGGCCATGAAGGCCGAAGGAGCGGAGCTCGCCTTCACCTATCAGGGCGAGGCCTTCGGAAAGCGCGTCATCCCCCTGGCCGAAAGCCTCGGCGGCCATGTGGTGGGCGATGCCGACGTGACCGACGACGCGTCTCTCGACCGGGTCTTCGCACGGCTCGGGGAGCTGTGGGATCGGCTCGACATCCTCGTGCACGCCATCGCCTATTCCGACAAGGCGGAACTCAACGGCCGCTTCGTCAGCACCACGCGCGAGAATTTCGGCCGTTCACTCGAGATTTCCTGCTATTCGCTGATCGACCTCGCCCGCCGCGCCCGGCCCATGATGACCGAGGGCGGCACCATTCTCACCCTCACCTTCCAGGGCGCACGACGGATCTTCCCGAACTACAACGTGATGGGCGTGGCCAAGGCGGCGCTCGAGAGTACCGTGCGCTATCTCGCCAACGACCTCGGCCCCGAGGGCATCCGGGTGAACGCCATCAGCCCGGGCCCGATGCGCACACTCGCCGGTGCCGCCATCGGTGGCGCCCGCAAGACCTACCGCACCACCGAGGCCAACGCTCCCCTTCGGACCAATGCCACGCTCGAGGCGGTGGGGGGCACGGCCGCGTGGCTCGCCTCCGACTACGGCGCCTGCACCACGGGCGAGATCGTCCATGTCGATGGCGGCTATCACATCCTCGGCATGCCCCAGCCCGAGAACCTCTGAGAAGGCGCGTTCCGCCGGGGAGCAAACCTGTCGGTCGCCCTCGATCGTCGTCGGACGCTGCGCCGCAGACGAGCACGGCCTTCCCGGATGCCGCTTGCCCGAACGCCACCTTCCCCCTGCGCCCGCTGCACTCCCTGCCGCATGAACGGCCCGGACAAGGCAGGCGGGGCCAGCCCTCGACCGGGCGGCCCGAGGCCGGCTCGCGGCGCGGGGGCACGGCATGGGTGGAGTCATATACCGCCTGACCTGCCCCCCAATGGTTCCCCAATGGTCCCTCATTCATGACGAGAGTCTGCGGGTCTGGCTTTCATGATCTGCGGTTTCGGTTCGGGCAAGCGCGCCGGGCGCGGGCCCTTCGGGGCGTTCGAGCGTCCGGCGCGCCTGGGCCGGCGTCTGGTTCCCGGTGACGAGTGGGGCCCGACGTTGTTGCAGTCATGGCGCCACAGGGCCGGTTTCCGGCGGGCGTCATCGAGAGTGTCGAACAGCTCCTCGTTCAGAAGCTCGTCACGCAGGCTGCCATTGAACGACTCGATGAAGGCATTTTGCTGAGGCTTGCCAGGATCGATGTAATGCCAGTCGACGTTATTGTCGTCCGCCCATTTCAGGATGGCCCGACTGGTGAACTCGGTCCCGTTGTCGGAAACGATGCATTCGGGCTTGCCATGGAGGCGGACAAGCGCATCAAGCTCGCGCGCCACACGCGCGCCCGAGATGCTGGTGTCGGCAACCAGGCAGAGGTTCTCGCGACAGCAATCGTCGATCACCGCCGGGATGCGGAACCGACGCGAAGCACCGAACGTGTCGGAGACAAAGTCCAGGCTCCATCGCTGGTTCGGCCTGATCGCCTCGGGCATCGGCGTCCTCGAGCATCCGGCGCGCCCCTCGCCCGCGCCGCCGTTTCATCGACAACCCTTCTTCACGATACAGGCGATGGAGCTTCTCGTGGTTCATGGGGCTCCTTGCGTTCGAGCAACACGCCGATCCGCCGACAACCGGAACGGTGGCGCTTGCCCGCGATCCGCTTCATCGCTTCGCGGATCTCCGGATGGTCCGGCGGGCGTTCGCGCCGAACCGTCTTGGGATCGACACCGACCAGCCTGCAGGCCCGGCGCTGCGAGACGCCATGATCCCGCATCGCCCGCAGCGCTGCATCACGCCGCGCGCTCAGGCCGCCGGTTCTTTCCCGGAAGATCCTTCGGGACCGCGCCCGCCAGCATCGCGTCGGCAAGCAGGCGCTCCAGCTCGGCGTTTTCATCCTCCAGCATCTTCAGACGCTTCACGGCCGAAAGCCCCATGCTGCCATGCCCGGACTTGCATTTGCAGAACGGCGCCGGGCTCGGCCCATGCCGGCGACAAACCTCCGCCGTCGGCATGCCGGCCTCCTGTTCCTGGATCATCGCAATGATCTGCGCCTCCGTGAAACGGCTCTTTCGCATTCGTTTGCCCCTTCCCAACCGGGCAGACTCCACTTCAAAATGCGGGCGTTGGCGGGGGAAAGGTCACCGACGACGTCGGCCTCCATCAGAAGCTGCAGCACGGCCTCGGCAACGGCGCGAAGGAAATCGCCACCGTCCTGCTTGGCCTGAAGTTCGGAAAGGTCGATGTTGGTCCCGGGGCTCGGGGTCTCCGTGTGGTTCGTGCTCGAATCTCTGAAACTCCACCCGACCATACACCTCGATGGCCACCCGGGAACTGCACCAGCGACGGCGCAGAAATTACACCACGTGCGTGGGCACTGACGAGGCTGAAGGCTGAAACCGTGCTTCCCCCTCCGAAGCCCGCAATCCAACGGCATGGCCGAGGTCTTCGTGCATACGTTCAAGCGCGATTACGTCCAGTTGGGCCCGCTGCCCGATGCGCGAGCCGTTCCCGAGTTGATTGGAGGCCGGATCGAGAACCAAAACGAAAACCGCCCGCACTCGGCCCTCGAATGGCGCGCGCCAGCATGGCCCGCAACATGAAGCGCTGGCGCTGGCTCGAGAAGGGAAGTGCGCCTGATCGAGGCAAAATGGGGCAAAATTTCTGCTTGTCAAACCTGAAAAGCGGACGGTTCCAGGACCGAAGGCCGCCAAGGCCGCCAATCAAACGGACATCCCGGCCAAATCATGGGGTTTCCGTAGGTCTCCAGGAACAAACATCATCCGGCGATGGTCGGGAAAGCCCAGGCGATACCGAATGGAAGGACAGGTTCGGCGGGCATCGTTCTGCCGCTCTCATGCGGCCCGATGCGAAGACACGCCCTGGCAGGCCCGACAGGCGGGGCCGGGCTTTCCCTTCGGCCGGCAGACCGCTATTGAGTGCGGCACGGCTCGCGCCCAGGCCGGCGCGGCGGATCGGGAGTGGGGCCATGACGAACGGACAGCCAGCCGGACAGGAGAGGAGCGAAGCGCGAACGCGGCGCATCGCCTTCCAGGGGGAGCCGGGAGCCTATTCGCACGAAGCCTGCCTCAAAGCCCGGCCCGACCACACCCCCCTGCCCTGCCGCACCTTCGAGGATGTGGTCGATGCGGTGCAGGAGGGGCGGGCCGATCTTGCGATGCTCCCGGTGGAGAACTCCACCTACGGCCGGGTTGCCGACATCCACCACCTGCTGCCCGAATCGGGGCTCAGGATCGTCGATGAGGCCTTCGTTCGGGTCCATATCAATCTCCTCGCGGTACCCGGGAGCTCGCTCGACAGGGTCGAGGAAGCGTTCAGCCACACCGTTCTTCTCGGCCAGTGCCGCGCCTTCCTCCGCACTCACGGCCTCCGGGCCCGCAGCTGGGCCGACACGGCCGGCTCCGCGCGCCATGTCGCCGAACTCGGCGATCCGGCGAAGGCGGCGCTCGCATCGGCTCTTGCCGCCGAGATCCACGGGCTGGAGATCCTCGCCCGCCATGTCGAGGATCACGACAACAACACCACCCGTTTCCTGATCATGGCCCGAGAGGCCGATTTCTGCCGTCGCGGCGACCACGGAATGATGACCGCCTTCGTCTTCCGGGTGCGCAACATTCCGGCGGCGCTCTACAAGGCACTCGGCGGGTTCGCCACCAATGGCGTCAACATGGTCAAGCTCGAGAGCTACATGCTCGGCGGCTCGTTCCACGCTACCCAGTTCTTCGCCGAGATCGAGGGGCACCCGGAAGATCCGGCGGTCGCCCGCGCCCTCGAAGAGCTGGACTACTTCTCCTCCCATCTCGACATTCTCGGCACCTACCCGGCCGCGGCCGAAAGGCGCAAGGTCGGAAAGGCGGGCGCATGACGGGACGGACCCCGACCTGCAGACGATGATCGGCACCCACTCGTAGCGCATGGCGCCGTCGAAACGGCGAAGTTCCCATGCGGGGAACGGGGGAGCCGCCGGACCGGGAAGCGCGGCCCGAATGACGACATCCAGATGCGGAGGGCGACGGATCTTTCGCTCGCAGGCCGGGCCACATGCGGGAAGGCGTCATGGGAGGGGACATGCGGGAACGTCGGAAGACGCAATCCGCCACCCGGCCCACGGCAGCCGAGGCCCTGACAGGGGGGCCCGGAAGGCGGTCACTCGCTGGCGCGCATGGCAAGGGCTTCCGCGCATGCGCCAGTGCTTCCCTGGAGCAACGGCTTGTTCCCGGCGGCTGTCCGAAGACCCTGTCGCAAAACCCTGTTACGGCATTGCGGCGCCTTCGTCTGTCCTGTGTGCCGAGCCGCATGCGCCGATATTCGAGGCCACCCCTCCGCGCACATGAAAGCCGGGCAGGACTCCCTTCCGGGCTTCGGCTGTCCGGGCTTCGGCTGCCGGCGGCGGACCCCTGTTCGACGGGTCCGGTCTCCCGTGGCCGGCGACACCTGCTCGCGACTCCTGCGACGGCGGCAACATGTTCATGCGCCCCGTCAGGAAGAGCGCCGCCCGATGACCGGCGGCTTCGCCTCGGCGGCTTGCCCGGCGAGCCATCGGAGGGTTTCGCGGAAGGGCATGGGGCGGGCGACGGCATACCCCTGGACGACGCGACATCCTAGCTGGGCGACGATCGACATTTCCCCCGGCGTCTCGACCCCCTCGGCCAGCGCCTCGACACCGAGGCTCTCGGCCATGCGGATCATCGCCTCGACCAGCATGCGCTGCCCTTCGTCCCGGTCAATACCGCGTATGAAGCCGCGGTCGATCTTGATGCGGTTGACCCGAAAGCGGCGGATATTGGCGATGGCGGCATGGCCGGTGCCGAAATCGTCGAGATCGATGGTGAAACCGGCCTCGCGCAGCGCTCGCAGGTTGCGGGCGAGAATGTCGTCATCGGTCGTGCACAGCACCGTCTCGAGCACCTCGATGGCGACACGTCGGGGCGCGAGATCGTGCCGGTCCACCTCCCATTTGATGTGCTCGAGAAGCCGCGGATCCTGCAACTGTTCGGTCGAGAAGTTGATGCCGACCGTGGGCACGTCGAAACCTGCGCGCTGCCAGTTGCGCATGGCCTCGAGCGCCTGGGCCAGCACGGTGCGGGCCAGCCGGTCGCTCCGGCCCGTCTCGTGCACGAGGTCGAGGAACGCGCCGGGAGAGAGGAGCCCCTTCTCGGGGTGCTCCCAGCGCACGAGCGCCTCGAACCCGGCCACGGAGCCGTCGTCCATGGAGAGCTGCGGCTGGAAATGGGTGACGATCTCGCCCCGGACGAAGGCTTCGCCAAGCTCGGCAGCCAGCGCCTCGCGCGCGCGAACGCGCTGCTGCATGCGGCTGGTGAAATGCCGCGCCTCGTCCGCCTGGGCGGCGCGGGCTTCCTGCATGGCGATCTCGGCGGCCTCGATGAGAGAACGGGCATTGTCCGCCGGCGCCTGCGCCGAAAGACAGTAGCCGACGGCGACATTGGCGTGAACCTTCTCCCCATCGACATCGAGCGGCGCACGAAACCCCTTTCCCAGCCGCGCGGCGATCGCACCGGCCATCCCGCGATCGAGCTCCGGGCGCGGCGCAAGGGCGACGAGAATCATGCCCGCCTCGTGAAGGGTGACGAGATCCTCGCGGCGCACGAGGCCACGGACCCGCTCGGCCGCAGCGGCGACCAGCATCTCCGCATGAGCGCTGCCATGAGTGCGGCGCAAACGGGCGTAATCGACCACGCCGAGGCAGAACGCCGCCGTCGCCCAGCCGCGGCGACGGCGCACCGCGAGGAACCGGTCGAGCCGGGCGATGAACTCGTCGCGTCCGAGAACGGATGGTACCACGCCCTTCCCTCGCCGTTCGAGCGGGGCCGCGCCCCGCTCCTGCCAGAGCACATGCCAGGCCAGAAGGGAGGGCAGGAGGGTGCTGGCGACCATCTGGACGGCGTCGATCCGGCTCCACCAGCCGAGCACGACGAGGAGCGGCAGGAAGGCCAGAGCGGTGCGTGCCTCGGGAAGGGGCAGACGTTTCGGACGGTCGGAAACCGTGGATCGGTCGGACAGGGCCAAGGCGCTCTCCCATGCGTTCTTTTCCGCAAGAATGACGCCGAAACCTTCCCCAATCCTTAACGCATTGCGGCAGAACCGGATTTCTTCGGAGAATTTTCTTCAAAAGCCTCGGAACACGAGGCGCGACGGGGGCCGCCCGTGCTTCAGGACTCCCGCCGCACAAGAGCGGCGAAGTCGAAGAGGCGCGGATCCGGCAGATGCGAGGGACGCGCGTTCATCAGCGCCCGGAACATCACCTGCCGCCGGCCCGGCGCACGGCGCTCCCACTCGTCCAGCATCCGCTTGATCGCCATGCGCTGGAGGTTGTCCTGACTGCCGCAGAGATCGCAGGGAATGATCGGGAAGTTCATCGCCCGGGCATAGCGGTCGCAATCGGCCTCGGCGACGAAGGCCAGCGGACGCAGCACATGAAGATCGCCTTCCTCGTTGAGCAGCTTCGGCGGCATGGTTGCCAGACGTCCGCCATGAAAGAGGTTGAGGAAGAAGGTTTCGAGAATGTCGTCGCGATGATGGCCGAGCACCACCGCCGTGCAGCCCTCTTCGCGGGCGATGCGGTAGAGATGGCCGCGCCGGAGTCGCGAGCAGAGAGCGCAATAGGTGCGCCCCTGGGGGATCTTGTCGGTGACGATGGAATAGGTGTCCTGATACTCGATGCGATGGGGAATTGCCATCCGTTCGAGGAATTCGGGCAGCACCGTCGCCGGAAAGCCGGGTTGGCCCTGATCGAGATTGCAGGCCAGAAGCTCGACCGGCAGAAGGCCGCGCCACTTGAGTTCGGTGAGAATGGCCAGGAGCGTGTAGCTGTCCTTGCCGCCCGAGAGGCAGACGAGCCATTTCGCCCCGGGCTCGACCATCGCATAGGTTTCGATCGCTTCCCGCACCTGCCGAACGAGCCGCTTGCGCAGCTTGCGGAAGCTGCCCGAAGCGGGTGCACCACGCAGGATGGGGGGCAGATCGGCTTCGGCCATCTCCCCCAAAGAGAGATCCGCCGTGGCGGCGGCGATCTCGCCGGCCTTGCCGCTCATCGCTTCTCCCCCGTCCGGCGCCCGTCGCCTGCCGCCGTTGCGGCTTTGCCCCGGTCGTCCTCCGGTGCCGGCGGCACCGGGTCGTAGCCGCTGCCGCCCAAGGGATGGCAGCGGGCAATGCGCCGTGCGGCGAGCCAGCCGCCCCTGAGCGCGCCATGCCGCTCGATGGCCTCGATGGCATAGGCCGAGCAGGTCGGCTGATAGCGGCAGTTGTTGCCGAGCCAGGGGCTGAGGACGAGCTGGTAGAGCCGCACCGCCCCCTTGAGCAACCGGGCGAGCGGCGAAGGGCGCGGTCCGTTCATCGGTCCTCTCCTCGGCCTTCCTTGCCGCTCTTGCTGCGGCGACCCGGCCTCTGCCGCCACCTCTGCCGCTCGGGGGAGCGATGCGCCTTGCGAAGGGCACGGACCAGATCCTTCCTCAGCGCGAGGAAGGGCAGGCTTTCGGTGCTGCCGGCCTTCGCGATCAGCACATAGGCCCAGCCGGAACGCCCATGAACGGGCAGGACTTCCCGGGCAAGCGCCCGCAGCCGCCGCTTGGCCCGGTTGCGCCTGACGGCGTTGCCGACCCGCTTCGAAGCGGTGAAGCCGACGTCGATCGGCACCGGCCCGGCCGCCTCTTCCCCGCCCCCTTCAGGCGGATGGGCCTGCAACAGGAAACCGCTGCCGTGAACTCGCCGCCCCCGGGCCGCGCGAAGGAACTCGGCCCGCTTGCGCATCACCCGGAGGGGCAAGGGGGCATGATTCCCGTCGGCTCCAGCCGCCGGTGGCGTGACGGTCCGCCCCTTTCCTGCCTCCTGCATCCGCGCCTCCGTCGATCGCTGCCCACGGGCGGCACCTCCGCCGGACCGGACCGCAGCAGAACACGAGACAAGCAGGGAAGGCGGCCCGCCGACAGGGCACTGCGGCCGATGAGGCCCTGCCAACGATCACGATCGCGGTGCAAGGCACCGATGCCCGCCGCGGTCGAGGCCGTCATGCCAACGGCTCCGGCAGGCCCTGCCGGGGCCGCCTGCGCGCATGTCAGGCCGAGAGCACCTTGCGGCCGCGGGCGCGGCGGCGGTTGATGATCTTGCGCCCGGCCTTGGTCGCCATCCGGGCACGGAAGCCGTGGCGGCGCTTGCGAACGAGATTGCTCGGCTGAAAGGTGCGCTTCATGTCTCAAACTCCAGATCTGGTCGCCCCGCCCGACGAGCCGTTCCCGGCTCCCGGCCGCCGGAGGGAGAAAACTGCTCTCCCGGAGCTCCGGGGCCGCGGCGGGTGTCGTCGCATGCATTCGGAAGCCGCTCTTTAGCCCTGGCGCGGGAGGCTGTCAATCATCGTGGTCGATCGTCGCGATGCCGCCTTTCCCTCTCCTTCCCCATCCCGCGTGTATCGGCTCATGCAGCGGCAGGCTTTGCCGCCCGATCCGACCGCCCGCCCCGCATCACGCCACCTCAACAGGGCGTGACACGCCTCCTTCGCGCTTGGCCGTGGGGGAGGGAAGGCCCATTATGGCCCCGCCCGAAGCAACGGGCAGGATGGGGAAGGAAAGGCGGATGGCGGACGACCGGCCCGTGGGGGGCGGCACTTTTTCCTTGCACCGCGGGAAGGCGGGCAAGGGGGCGAAGCGCGAAAGGGCGAAGCCGCACGCGCCCGGCCCGGGCACCGGACGGCGCAGGCTTTTCCTGTTTCTGCTCGTCGTCGCTCTCGGCTGGAGCGGTGCGGCTCTCCTTCTCGACACGCCGCTCAGCCTCGAGACGCTGCGCGCCCATCGCGACGCCCTCCTGGCGGTCAGGGCCGCGCATCCCCTTCTTGCCGCGCTGGTCTTCGTGGCGGGCTATGCCGCCGTCGTCAGCCTGTCCCTGCCCGGAGCGCTGGTGATGAGCCTGGCCGGCGGCTGGCTTTTCGGCCCCTGGCTCGGAACTCTCGTGAACCTCGCGGGTGCGGGCATCGGGGCGATTGTGATCTTTCTCATGGTGCGCCAAGGCATGGGAGCGTTCCTCACCCGGCGAATCGATCTTCGGGGCGGACGGGCTCAGCACATGCTTCTCGGCCTGCGCCGGAACGAGATCAACTACCTTCTGGCCATGCGGCTGCTGCCGGCCGTGCCCTTCTTCGTGGCCAATGTGCTGCCGGCCCTCATCGGGGTGAGGACGCGCAACTATGTCGTGACGACGCTGGTCGGCATCCTGCCCGGCACCCTCGTCATCTCCCATGCCGGCGCCGGGCTCGGCAGGCTCCTCGAGGGGAATGCGCCGCTCGAGATGGACACCCTCTTCGACTGGCGCCTCACCCTCCCCCTGGCGGGGCTGGCCCTTCTCGTGCTCGTGCCGGCCCTGTGGCGGACGATCGGGGAACGGGCGGCGAAGCCCCCCCCGTCGGTGGCCAAGGCGCCGGCGCAGGACGGGAGGGGCGCATGACAGAGGGAAACGGCATCGAACGCGCCGATCTGTGCATCATCGGCGCCGGTGCCGGCGGGCTTTCGGTCGCCGCCGGCGCGGCGCAACTCGGCGCGAAGGTCGTCCTGATCGAGAAGGGCGAGATGGGCGGCGACTGCCTCAATCACGGCTGCGTGCCGTCGAAGGCGCTGCTGAGCGCAGCAAGGGCCGCCCATGTTGCCGCCGGAAGCGCCCGCTTCGGCATCCACGCCACCCCGCGCATCGACCACGGCGCCGTGCACGATCATGTGCACCGGGCCATCGCGGCCATCGCCCCCCATGACAGCCAGGAACGTTTCGAAGGGCTCGGCGTGACGGTGATCCGCGCCCCGGGCCGTTTCGTCTCGCCCCGGGAGGTCGAGGCCGGCGGTCGGCGCATCCGGGCGCGGCGCTTCGTCATCGCCACCGGCTCGCGCCCCGCCATCCCGCCGATCCCGGGGCTGGACGAGCTCCCCTTCGAGACCAACGAGACGATCTTCGCCCGCACCATGCCTCCCCGGCACCTTCTGGTGCTCGGCGGCGGGCCGATCGGCCTCGAGATGGCCCAAGCCCATGCCCGGCTGGGCGCCGCGGTCACGGTGATCGAGGCCGCCCCGCGCATCGCCCCGCGCGAGGAGCCCGAGCTTGCCGCCATCCTCGCCGAGCGGCTCGCCGCCGAAGGGGTGCGGATCCTTGCCGGGCACAAGGTGGTGCGGGCGAACCGGGGCGCGACGGACGCGGCCGACAGGGTCGTCCTGCATCTCGAGAACGCGGAGGGCCAACGCATCACCGTCGGCGGCAGCGATCTTCTCGTCGCCACCGGCCGGCGGCCCGCTGTCGAGGGGCTCGGCCTCGAGGCGGCCGGCATCCGCACCGGCCCCGGCGGCATCGAAACCGGCCCCGATCTCAGGACGACGAACCGCCGCGTGTTTGCCATCGGCGATGTCGGCGGGCGCGGCGGCTTCACCCATCTTGCCGGGGCGCAGGCCGCCCTCGTCATCCGGGCGGCGCTCTTCGGCCTGCCGGTGCGAATGCGGGACGACCATGTGCCGCGCGTGATCTTCACCGACCCGGAACTGGCCCATGTCGGGCTGACCGAGGAGACAGCCCGCACCCGCCACGGGCGGCACCTCGAGGTGGTTCAGGTGCCGCTCGCCGACAACGACCGCGCCATCTGCGAAGGGCGCCGCGAAGGGCACGCCAAGCTGATGGTGGCGCGCGGCCGCCCCGTGGGCGTCGCCATCGTCGGCCCGCTCGCGGGCGAACAGATCCAGCTCTGGGCGCTGGCGCTTGCACGGCGAATGAAGCTGATCGATCTTGCCGCCATGATCAGTCCCTACCCCACCTTCGGCGAAAGCGCGAAGGCCATCGCCGGTGCCTGGCTCGGCCCGCGGCTGTTCGAAAGCGCCTGGCCGCGGCGCATCGTCCGACTGGTGCGGCACCTTCCCTGAGCCCCCGGAAGCGCCGCTTCGCCGCCCCGTCCCGGCAGCGGGACCGTTGCCCTGGGCGCCGCATTCGCCTTGATAGACCCGCCCCCTGCGCCTAATCTCGCTCCACCGAACGAGGGACGGCGCATGTTCTTAAGGACCCTGACCGGGCGGCTTCTGGCCCTGACGATCGCTTTCGTCATGCTGGCCGAGGTGATGATCTTCGTCCCCTCGATCGCCCGTTTCCGGCTCGAATTCCTCGAATCGCGCCTCGAGCGGGCCCAGATCGCCGCCCTCGCGCTCCTCGCCGCCTCCGACTACATGGTCGATGACGCTCTCGAGAGCGAGCTTCTCAAGACCGCGGGCGTGCTCAACGTCGTGCTCAGGCGCAACGCGGTGCGCGAACTGGTGCTTTCCTCGCCGATGCCGGGCGAGGTCGAACACACCTATGATCTGCGGCAGAACGATATCGTCACCGCCATTCGCGGTGCCTTCACCGACCTTTTCGGCAACCCGGATGTCGTGATCCGCGTGGTCGGCGTGCCTGTCGAGGAAGCGGGAGAGCTGATCGAGATCACCCTGCCGCGCCGCCCCCTGAAGGAAGCGATGTTCGAATACGGCCTCAGGATCATGCTGCTCTCGGCCTTCATCTCGAGCGTGACGGCGATCCTGCTCTATTTCGCGCTTCACCGCTTCGTGGTGGTGCCGATCCGCCGGGTGATCGACAACATGAAGGATTACGCCTCGGCACCGGAAGATGCCCGCCGGGTCATCACGCCCGCGAGCGACATCCTCGAATTGCGCGAGGCCGAGGAGGCGCTGCGCTCGTTGCAACTCGAGCTGATTGCCGCCTTCCGGCAGAAGACCCGCCTTGCGGCGCTGGGCGAGGCGGTGGCGAAGATCGTCCACGATCTGCGCAACATCCTCACCACCGCCCAGCTTCTGGCCGACCGGCTCTCCCGGAGCAGCGACCCCACGGTGCGGCGGATCCTGCCGAAGCTTCTCGCCGCGCTGCAGCGGGCGATCGACCTTGCCCAGAAGACCCTTTCCTACGGCAAGGCCGAGGAGCAGGCGCCACGACTTGGCGAAGTGGTGCTGGGGGATGTCGTCGCCGATGTCATCGAAAGCGAACGGCTCGCGGCGGGAGAAGCCGCCGAAGGCATCGAGTTCCAGGCCGACATTCCCGCCGATGCCGTGCTTCTTGCCGATGCCGAGCAGCTGTTCCGCATCCTCTTCAACCTCGTGCACAATGCCCGCGAGGCGATCTCGACCCATGGCGGCAAGGGCCGCATCGCCATCAGCGCCCGCGAGGAAGCCGAAGGGTGGCACATCACCGTCGAGGATACGGGGCCGGGACTGCCGAACAAGGCGCTCGAAAACCTGTTCCGCCCCTTTGCCGGCGGCGCACGGCGCGGCGGCACCGGCCTCGGCCTCGCGATCGCCCACGAACTCGTGCGCGGCCATGGCGGGCGCATCGCGCTCGAGAAGAGCGGCCCCGGGGGCACGCGCTTCGTCATCATCCTGCCGCGGCGCATGAAGGAAGCGCCTCCCATCGGCCGTCCGCCCGCAGAGCGTGACGAGGACGCCTCCTTCGCACGCGAAGCGGAAGAGGGTAGCGCATCGCACGCCCGCCGGGGCTGATCCTGCCTCGCCATCTCCCGGCTCCGAGAGGCCCGGCGACATCGACCGCGGCCGCCGGCCCGTGAGATCCCCGAATTTCCCCTTGAACTCCCCGGGGCCGCGGACTACATAGCCCCCCGACGCACCGGTAGCTCAGTTGGATAGAGCACCAGACTACGAATCTGGGGGTCGGGGGTTCGAGTCCTCCCCGGTGCGCCAGCCCCTTCCGAGAGAGAACGGAAACGGCTTGCGCTTCCGGCGAGCGCCTCGCTCTGCCTGCCCGAATTCCATTTTCAGGGCAGACGGTCGGCATCCGCCCGGGAAGCAGGACGGCGGCCGCGCGGACGAGGCGGCCCTGAAGCTCCGCTCCTGCAGGGGCACATGACGACACCCCTGTTTCCAGACGCCCGTTTCCCGAGTTTCCCGAAGCCGTTTCGCCATTTGCTGGTTGCTCTGTCGAATGCGGCGGGAAACGCCGGCCGGTCCCGAAGGAGAAACGGCGCAATGCCACACCCGGTCGTTTCCGCCACAACCGGCCGGCATCAAGATCCCGGCCGGCAGCGCGCAGGTGCCCGATCGGGGGGAAGTGCGCAGCGGACCGCAGTTCTGACAAGACGCCTTCGGCATGGCCGGTCTTCCCGGCGGAGATCGGCGCCGCAAAGCGGGTGCGGCCGACGAACAACCCGCAGCCGCCGGGGAATCCGCATCACTCCCGCCTCGCTTCACCAGGGCCCCGACCAGCCTTCACCAGCCCGTCCGCAGCGACCGCACCCGCCCCGTGAACCGCCGGCGATCTCCGGCCGGAGATCGCCGGAAGAAACGACACGGCAGGGGCCGGACAAGTCCGCGCACATGCCTTCGACAACCGACCGGCAACCGCCCCCCAGCCGCCGGCACCGCCCCGATCACCGCCACGCCGGCGCGGCGCTTTCTCCGGGATCGACCCCCTGGAACGAAGGCAGACCGCCGATCTGGCAGCTCCTGCGCCGATGGGGCTCCGAAAGGGACAGGTCTTCGTCCGGGACGGCCGCAGGTGCCTGCGCGATGCTTCCTACATGCCCGCCCGTATCGGCAGCAGCTCGGGCAGCAACGCCGCAACCCGCCCCGCAGCAAGCTCGATCCCGGCCGGGGAGAGGTCGTCATGGGGCAGGATCCGCACCGGCACATCGGCCCGGGCGCGCTGGCGCGCATAGCGGGTATCGTAATGACGTGCCATGAGATCGGCCGCGAGCGCCTCGAACCGCCCCTGCCGCACCATCTGCTGCCACGCCTCGATCACCTCGCGGGCATGCCATGGCCTGAGGCTCTCGATCCGGGCTTCGAGCAGGGCGCGGTCGGCGATCACGTCGGCATAGGCCCGCACGAGGTAGCGGGCGCGCTCCTCTGTCGGGACGTCGAGCACGATGCGCGGCGCCGTCTTCATCGCCTTCCAGACCGCCGGGGGAATGCTCAGCCGGCCGATGCGACTCGATTCGGCTTCCATCACCACCGGCCGGTGCGGATCGAGCCGGGCGAGGGCCATCGCCAGCCGCCCCTCGAACCTCTTCTGCGACGGCTGCCCTCCGGGCCGTGCCCCGAGGAGCGAGCCGCGATGATTGGCCAGTCCCTCGAGATCGATCACCTGCACGCCACCTCGGGAGAGGGCTGCGAGAATGTCGGTCTTGCCGGTGCCGGTATTGCCGTCGATGAGCACGAGAGGCGCCGGGAACGGATCCTCCTGCACCGCCCGCACCACGAGGCGGCGCCAGCTCTTCCAGCCGCCTTCGAGAGTTTCGGCCCGCCAGCCGACCTCGCGCAGGATGAGCGCAAAGGAGCCCGAGCGTTGCCCGCCGCGCCAGCAATAGATCAGTGGCTTCCAGCCTCCGGGCCGGTCGGCCAGCGGCCCCTCGAGATGCTTCGCCACGTTGCGGGCCACGAGCGCCGCACCGATCCGCCGGGCGCGGAAGCGGCTCTCCTGAACGTAGATCGTGCCGACGCGGGCACGCTCCTCGTCGTCGAGCACAGGCAGGCTCAGCGCCCCGGGCAGATGGTCCTCGGCAAACTCCGCGGGGGAACGCGCGTCGATCACCTCGTCGAAAGGCAGCGCATCGAGATCGGTCAGTCTTTCGAGCCGATATGCCATGCCCCGCTCATACCGGGCCGGTGGCGGCGGGGGAAGGGGGCGGATGCCGCTCCCGCAGCGCCGCTTCCATCTCGCCGAACCAGGGCGACAGGGCCTGGCCATGGCGGCTCAGCGCGGCCCACTGCGCGCCGTGGCGGGCAAGACGGGCGAGAAGCCGCGGCGCATAGCCGATCCGGTCCTGCCGACGGGCGCGGTCCTCGTCGATCCAGCCGTTCTTCTCCACCTGCTCGACGATGTATCCCAGCCGTTCCACCGCGTGGAGCACGGCGTAATCGGCGAGCCAGACCCGATCGGCCTCCGAAAGCGGACGGACCGTGGCAAGAAGCGCCAGCGTCTCCTGCGGTGCAAGCGGCCAGAACTCGTCAGCCGCAAGAAAGGCCGGATCCTCGAGCCCGTCGCGCAGACCGCAATATTCCCAGTCATACCATTTCACCCGGCGGTCATGGATGGCGGCGTTGCCGGCACGGGCATCCCACTTGACGAAGACGAGCCGGCGCGGACGCAGCGCCGCGGCGAAGGCGTCCATGTCGGTTTGGGGAGGACGCACGCCGAGTCTCTCGGAGAGGGTCGCGATGCGGCCGACGCGGGCGCGGCGCCATTCGGCCCGCAACCCCATCTTCGGGACGATCTCGTCGAGCCCCGCCCGCATGGCCAGATCGGACAGCCGGACGAGCGAGGCGAGAGCGAGCCGCGCGAGCTTGCGGACAAGCTCTTCCCGGCCGCTGGCCCGGGCGTGTTCGAGCCGCGACGAAAGCCGCAAGCTGCCGAGATCCTCCTGAAAGAACACCGGCCCCTCCTCCCCGAGAAAGCGGGGCACCGGCGCCCCGGCCGCGGCAAGGCGTTGCAGCACGACGATCTCGCGGGCGCGGCGGCGCCGGTCGGGGCGGAAGGTCATGATGACGGTGCGCCCCGGCAGGTGCACCCGGAGCGAATCGCGCCCCTTGCCGCCGGGGGCGCTGATCCGTTCGGGCCGCACCCCGAAATGCCGCTCGACGAGCGCCAGCATCCTGGCGACCGAGGGCCGCGCGTCCTCCCTGCTTCCGGTGTTTCCCGACATCCGCCTTCCCGTCGCCGTCGCGCCCGCTTCCGGGCTTGCGGGCGGCGGCGGCCCATGTCACCAATTCCCGCATTGATAGACACATTCGCCTGCCCCTGTCAGCAATCCGGGAACGTTTCATGGTCCGACCGGCTTCCCCGACCGTCAACCCGCCCGCCCCCCTCGCCCGCAACGAGGGAATGGATCTCGATGCGGCGCTCATCCGCCACGCGCGGGTGAACCGTTCGGCGGTGGAACGGCGCACCGCCACGCTCGGCGGCCGGCGCACGGTGAAGAAGGCGTGGCAGGCGGCGTGGCTCCTCAAGGCCGTCACGCTGATCGACCTCACCACGCTGGCAGGAGACGACACGCCGGACCGGGTGCGCCGGCTCTGCGCCAAGGCAGGACGCCCGGTCCGGCCCGACATTCTCGCCGCGCTCGGGGCCGACGATCTCGGCATCACCACCGCCGCAGTCTGCGTCTATCACGAGATGGTGCCGGCGGCGGTGGCCGCGCTCGAGGGAACGGACATTCCCGTTGCCGCCGTCTCGACCGGCTTTCCTGCCGGGCTCTCGCCCTTCCGGCTGCGGGTCGAGGAAATCCGCGAATCGGTGGCGGCCGGCGCCCGGGAGATCGACATCGTGATCTCGCGCCGCCATGTGCTGACCGGCGACTGGCAAGCCCTGCACGACGAGCTTTGCACCTTCCGCGAGGCCTGCGGCCCGGCACACATGAAGGCGATCCTCGCCACCGGAGAACTCGGCACGCTGACCAATGTGCGCCGCGCCTCCCTTGTCGCCATGATGGCCGGGGCCGACTTCATCAAGACCTCGACCGGCAAGGAGCGCGTCAATGCCACGCTGCCCGTCTCGCTGGTGATGATGCGGGCGATCCGCGATTATGCGGCGCTGACCGGCTTCAAGGTCGGGTTCAAGCCCGCGGGCGGCATCTCCACCGCGAAGGACGCGCTCGCATGGCTGATCCTCCTCCGGGAAGAACTCGGCCGCCGCTGGATGGAGCCCGACCTCTTTCGCTTCGGCGCCTCCTCGCTGCTCGCCGACATCGAACGGCAGCTCGAACACGCCGCCACCGGCCGCTATTCCGCCTTCTGGCGTCACCCGGCCGCCTGAGACCAGCACACGGGACACCCATGAGCATCAAGGACATCTTCGCGACGATGGAATACGGACCCGCCCCCGAAGACCCCCGCCCCGCCCTCGACTGGCTCGAGCGGCGCGGCCGGCGCTTCGGTCATTTCGTCGGCGGCGACTTCGTGCCCCCCGCCGAGGGCGGCTTCTTCAGGACGATCAACCCCGCCACGGGCGAAGAGCTGGCCGAGATCGCCCGGGGCTCGGCGGCAGATGTCGATGCCGCCGTGGCCGCGGCCCGCGCCGCCCAGCCGGCATGGGAGGCGCTGAGCGGCTTCGAGCGCGCCCGGCACCTCTACGCCCTCGCCCGCCATCTGCAGAAGCATTCGCGGCTCTTCGCCCTCCTCGAGACGCTCGACAACGGCAAGCCGATCCGCGAAAGCCGCGACATCGACATCCCCCTCGCCATCCGGCACTTCTACCACCATGCCGGCTCGGCAAGGCTTCTCGAAAGCCTCGTCCCCGGCGGCGTGCCCTGGGGGGTGGCGGGGCAGATCATCCCCTGGAACTTTCCGCTCCTGATGCTGGCCTGGAAGGTGGCCCCGGCCCTCGCGGCGGGCAACACCGTCGTTCTCAAGCCGGCCGAACAGACCCCGCTCTCGGCGCTGCGCTTCGCCGAGGCCTGCCGCGAGGTCGGCCTGCCGGAGGGCGTGGTCAACATCGTCACCGGGGACGGGGAAACGGGGGCGCTCATCGTCGCCCATGACGGGGTGGACAAGATCGCCTTCACCGGCTCCACCGATGTCGGCCGCCGCATCCGGGAAGTCACCGCCGGCACCGGCAAGGGGCTGACGCTCGAGCTCGGCGGCAAGTCGCCCTTCCTGGTCTTCGACGACGCCGATCTCGACAGCGCGGTCGAAGGCGTGGTCGATGCCATCTGGTTCAATCAGGGCGAGGTGTGCTGCGCCGGCTCGCGGCTCCTGCTGCACGAACCCGTCGCCGAAGACTTCCTGCGACGCCTCGAGGCCCGGATGGAGACGCTGCGGGTGGGTGATCCGCTCGACAAGGCGATCGACATCGGCGCCATCGTCTCGGCGGAGCAGAAGGCGCGCATCGAGGCGTTCATCCGCGAAGGCGAAGCCGAGGGGGGCGAGATTCGTCAACCCGACATCGCCCTGCCCAATGCCGGCTTCTTCTGCCGCCCCACTCTCGTCACCGGGCTCGATACGGCGAGCCGCCTGATGCAGGAGGAAATCTTCGGGCCGGTCCTCGTCTGCACCACCTTCCGCACCCCGGACGAAGCGGTGATGCTCGCCAACAACACGCGCTACGGCCTCGCCGCGGCGGTATGGTCGGAAAACATCAACACCGCCCTCGATATCGCCGCCCGGCTCGAGGCCGGTGTGGTGTGGATCAACGGCACCAACATGTTCGATGCCGCCGCTCCCTTCGGCGGACGCCGCGAATCGGGCTTCGGTCGCGAAGGTGGGGTCGAAGGAATCCGGGAATGGCTGCGCCCGGCCGTCGAGGCCGAGGCGGGCGAAGCGGCGCCCCCCGCTCCCTTCAGGGGGCGTGAGCCGGCGGTGCCCGCCGTTCCCGGCATGATCGACAAGACCGTGAAACATTACGTCGGCGGCCGGCAGGTGCGTCCCGACAGCGGCCAGTCGCTCCCGGTCTTCGACAAGGACGGGGGGCTCGCGGGTCATGTGGGCCGCGGCAATCGCAAGGACATGCGCAACGCCGTCGAGGCGGCACGCAAGGCCCAGCCCGGCTGGGCGGCGGCACCGGGGCATCTGCGCGCCCAGATCCTCTACTATCTCGCCGAAAACCTCGATGCGCTCGGCACCGACATCGCCGCCCGGCTCGCCGCCCACACCGGACGCAGCGCGCTTTCCGCCGAGGAGGAGGTGGCCGTCGCCATCGAGCGACTCTTCGGCTGGGCCGCCCGGGCGGATCATCATGACGGGGCGGTGCGCGACGTGCCCTTGCGCGGGGTGGCGCTGGCCATGCGGATACCGCAGGGGGTCATCGGCGCCCTCGCTCCGGCCGAGGCGCCGCTTCTGGGGGCGATCTCGCTCATCGGCCCGGCTCTCGCCACCGGCAATGCGCTGGTGCTGGTGCCCTCCGAGGCCTTCCCGCTGGTCATTCGCGATCTGACGATCCTCGCCGAGAGTTCCGACATCCCCCCCGGCGTGCTCAACATGGTGACAGGGCGGCACGAGGAACTCGCGCCCGTCCTGGCCGACCATCACGATGTTCATGCGCTGTGGCATTTCGGTGATCCGGCGCTCGATGCCGAGATCGAGCGGCGGGCGGCTGCATCGCTCAAGCGCACCTGGGTGAGCTGCGGCAAGGCCCGGGACTGGTTCGGCCCGGCCGGCGAGGACGCCGCTTTCCTGCACCACGCATCGGACACGAAGACCGTCTGGATCCCCTGGGGGGCGTGAAACCCGGCCGCATGGGGGTGGCTACCGGCCCGACCGACAAGTGCCGGCCGCGCGGCCGTCACCGTTCCCGGCCCCTTTCAGCGCTGGCCGAAAAGCCACCGCCACAAACGGTGCCATGCAGCCCGCGCCCGGTCGGTCAGTCGGTCGGAGCGGGCATCGAGATCGTCGAGCGCCTCCTCGATCTCCTCGAGCACCGGGTCGACCCGCCGGGTGCGGAAGCGGCGCCACCACCGGCGCGCGAGGAAATAGAGAACGACTAGAAGGACGGCGAGGACGATCCGCTCCCAAGGAAGCACCCGGACATCGGGCGAAGGCACTTCCTTCAGGGAAATCGCGTTGGGATACATCGACAGGATAGGGATGCGCCAGCCGTAATGCCTGACCACCACCCATTTCGGCGGATCGGCCTTGGCATAGGCCTGGGCCCGGGCCTGCAGGTTGCCGCTGTCGAACTTGAGATACCAGGGCGCATCCTCGTTGCGATAGACCCGCGGGCTGCCGTCGGGATACTGGGCGTTGACGAAGCGGACATCGCGCGGCTGGCCGGTGCTCGTTTCCTTGCGAACCACCTCGGTGCCGACGATGCGAACGATCTCCCGATCGGGCAGGACATAGTCGAGCCCCATCAGGAGAATGACGACGAGAACGAGCTTGACGATGCGGGACGGCGTGAACATGGCGCTCTCCTTTGCGCGCCACCATAGGGCCGCCTGCGCGCTTGCGCCAGTCGTTGGCCGCACGGAGAGGCCGGCGTTTCCATGGGCGCCCGCAGGCCTTGCATCCGTGTCCGCACCGCGCATGATGCATGACAGGAAACCGGAAAGGAGAGGGGGAGGGTTCCATGCGGCTGGCAGGCAAGCGCGCCATCGTCACCGGGGGCGGATCGGGCTTCGGGGCCGGCATCTGCCGCAAGTTCGCGTCCGAGGGCGCAAGGGTGGCGGTGGTCGATATCGAGCGGGAGAGGGCCGAGGCGGTGGCGGGCGAGATCGGCGGCAAGGCGCTCGTCGCGGATGTCTCCGACGGGGCGGCGGTCGCCCGGATGGTGGAAGCGGCCGAAACCTGGCTCGGCGGCATCGACATTCTCGTCAACAATGCCGGCATCACCCATCTGCCGGCCCCGCTCGAGGAGGTCGCGGAAGAGGATTTCGACCGGGTGTTCGCGGTCAACTGCAAGTCGGTCTATCTCACCGCCCGCCATGTCGTGCCGCGGATGAAACGGGCCGGCGGCGGCGCCATCGTCAACATGGCCTCGACCGCCGGCATCAGCCCGCGGCCGCGGCTCAACTGGTACAATGCCTCGAAGGGCTGGATGATCACCGCAACGAAGGCGATGGCCGTCGAGCTTGCGTCCGAGGGCATCCGGGTCAACGCCCTGTGCCCCGTTGCGGGCGACACGCCGCTCCTGCCCCGCTTCATGGGTGCAGACACCCCCGAAGCGCGTGCCCGCTTTCTGGCGACCATCCCCATGGGGCGGTTCTCCACCCCCGCCGATCTCGCCAATGCCGCCGCTTTCCTCGCTTCCGACGAGGCCGGGCTCATCACCGGCGTGGCCCTCGAGGTCGATGGCGGCCGCTGCATCTGACGGTGCCGGCCGCTGCCGCATCCCGGCAAACCGCGAAAAGAGACGCCCATGCCCGCCGACATCACCCTCGCTCCCGGTCCGCGCAACCTCATCACCGACATCGCCGGTCTGCGCGTGGGCAATGCCGACGACCCGCAGCTGCGCTCGGGAGTGACGGTGCTCGCGGGCGCGGCGCCGCTCACCGCCTCCGGGCATGTCGCGGGCGGCGCCCCCGGCACGCGGGAAATGGCCCTCCTCGCCCCCGAGGAAAGCGTGCAGACGGTGGATGCGCTGGTCCTCGCCGGCGGCTCGGCCTTCGGGCTCGGCGCCGCCGAAGGGGTGATGGCTGCGCTCCGCGAGGCGGGGCGCGGCCATCCGGTCGGGCCGGTGCGGGTGCCGATCGTGCCGGCCGCCATCCTCTTCGATCTTCTCAACGGCGGCGACAAGGGCTGGAGCGCCTCGCCCTACCCGGCCCTTGGCGAGCGGGCCTTTCGCAACGCCCATGCCGATTTCGTCATCGGCAGCGCCGGAGCCGGCTATGGCGCGCTGACCGCCGATCTCAAGGGCGGGCTCGGTTCCGCATCCTGCCGGATCCTGCGGGACGGCCGGACGCTGTTCACCGTCGGGGCGCTGGTGGCGGTCAACGCCGTCGGTTCGCCGGTCGTCGGCGGCGGTCCCCATTTCTGGGCCGCCCCGTTCGAAATGGCGGACGAGTTCGGCGGGCTCGGCCCGGCCCCGCAGCACGACCCGGCCCGCCTCGCCCTGCCGCGGCTTCCCCTGCCGCGAGGACAGACGACCATCGCCATCGTCGCCACCGACGCCCTGCTCGACAAGGCGGCACTCAAGCGCCTTGCCATCGCCGCCCATGACGGCATCGCCCATGCCCTCGTGCCGGCCCACACGCCCCATGACGGCGATCTCGTCTTCGCCGTCGCTACCGGCGCGACGCCGCTTGCCGAGCCGCTCGATCTGCTCGTGCTCGGCCATGTCGCCGCCCGCACACTCGCGCGCGCCATCGCCCGGGCCGTCCATGCCGCCACGCCGATGAGCCACGATCTGCGCCCGGCATGGCAGGCCCTTTTCGGCTGAAGCCCGAAAAGGGGCGTCATCCGGGCGAAAGCCCGGATTTTCCCAAATTCCGTCAGAAAATTTACCTTTTGTTTACCGATTCGTCCGGATGCTGGAGGACATGGACACGACGGGAGGGACACGACATGACCCGCATGGAAATGCCGCTTCGGGGCGACATCCACGACCAGGGCGACAGGATCATGCCCTGGGGGGCGCATGAGGACCTGCTCGCGGCGCGGCGCTTTCGCGTGCGCCATCTCGTGATCCGCCCCGGCGCGGCGCTGCCGATGCAGGCCCATTACCACCGGGCGGAGCATTTCATCGTCGTCGAGGGTGCCGGTCGGATCCGCCTCGAGGACCGGGAGATCTTCCTCGAGGAAAACGCCACCGTCTTCGTCCCCCTCGGCAAGCCCTACGCCATCGAGAATCACGGCAAGGTGCCGCTGCAGCTGATCGAGGTGCGAACCGGCAGCTATACCGGAGACGACGACGTGATGCCGCTCGAAACGGAAGAGGCGCTCGCCTCCTGAACGCCGCCCCGCTGCCGCGCACGGCCGCCAGCGTTGCCGGATGACCATTCGCCCGGTCTTCGGACACGGCGCCCTTGCCGGGCGGCGCGTCGGCCGGGCGCTTGACGGCGTGTTCCCCATGTGTTCTCATGTGGCCATGACCGCCCTCACCTCCGCCCCGCCGCGTGGCACCACCCCCGGAAGGCGTCTTGCCCGCGGTGTCTGTCGCCTTCTGCTCTCGCTCGACATGATGCCGGTCGTCGAGTTCGTGCCCGAGCGCGGCCTGAGGGTGGACGTGATGGCGCTCGGGCGTCGCGGGGAGATCTGGGTCGTCGAGTGCAAGTCCTCGCGCGCGGATCTTGTCGCCGACCGCAAATGGCAGGGCTATCTGCCCTGGTGCGACCGTTTCTTCTTCGCCGTGCCGTCTTGGGATCGACCTGCCACTGAACTTTCATCCAGTTTGGATCGGAGCCCTTTGGGTTGATCCGCCGATTGGCGGAGGTTGAGCAACCGGCAGCTGCGCGGAGCTTTCATCTGGCGCAGCGCTGCTGCCGGCCCATGGTGAACAGGCGCTCGGCAAATGCTTTTGGCGTCTGGTAGCCGAGCGCCGAATGAGGCCTTTCTTCGTTGTAGTCATCGGCCCAGGCCCGGATCAGGGCGCGCGCATGGGCCATGCTGCGGAACATGGTCTCGTTCAGAAGCTCGTCGCGCATGCGACCGTTGAAACTTTCGACAAAGCCGTTTTGCATCGGCTTGCGTCACGCTGGAAGCGTGCCTCCGGCACGACGCGCGATGTAGTGCCAGTTGATCTTGCGCTCTGCGGCGAAGGCCAGGATCGCGTTACTGGTCAGTTCCGTCCCATTGTCGCTGACAATCATGCCCGGCTTGCCGCGCCGCCCGATCAGCTTGTCCAGTTCTCGCGCCACACGCTTGCCCGAGATCATTGTGTCCGGAATTGCCGCGAGGCATTCCCGTGTCACGTCATCGACCACGTGAGGCATGCGAAAGCGGCGACCACAGGCGAGCTGATCATGCACGAAGTCCAGCGACCACC